>ERZ1026862.1141-NODE-1141-length-16396-cov-51.293801_pt1 | contig 16396 bp, 8 predicted proteins | sample MGYA00380161_ERZ1026862 | MGnify/ENA primary metagenome ERZ1026862 (study PRJEB33269, sample SAMEA4719797) | human gut metagenome | biome: human-associated habitat; feature: organic feature; material: feces | place: Cameroon | collected 2013-10 ... | reverse complement strand
GCATTATGAAAAAATATGTATGTGATGTTTGTGGCTGGGTTTATGACCCAGAAGTAGGTGACCCAGAGGGCGGTATCGCTCCAGGTACAGCATTTGAAGATATTCCAGACGATTGGGTTTGCCCACTTTGCGGAGTAGGAAAAGACGAGTTTAGTCCTGTTGAGGAATAAACCTGAATATCCAGACCGGACAGAATCCTATCATCCTGTCCCGGTTAGCTTTTTATCATTCAATTTGGTCATCAATTAATATTAAGGAGGAATCATTATGACTAAGATTAGAGAAATCTACCGCTGCCAGATTTGCGGCAACGTGGTAGAAGTAGTAAACCCAGGAGCCGTGCTCAGTTGCTGCGGCGAGCCAATGAAGCTCATGAAGGAAAATACCAGTGATGGTGCCAAGGAGAAACATGTGCCTGTGATAGAACCTATCGAGGGCGGATATCGTGTAACGGTAGGAAGCGTAGAACATCCGATGCTTCCAGAGCATTACATCCAGTGGATAGAGTTGCTCACCCCTACAGATGTGCTTCGTCACGAGTTGAAGCCAGGCGAAAAGCCTGAAGCTATCTTCCTGACCAACGCAGAAGCCAAGGATGTTGTGGCTCGCGAATACTGCAACCTTCATGGTCTGTGGAAAGGGGAAATCTAAAGAATATTATTATCCGGGAGGGTGTGTCTCTATACTTTAGACACACCCTCCTGCTTTTTTATCCATTTCATCAAGCAACTTTTCTCTAAAAACCTTGGAACATATTGAAATAATTCGTATATTTGCACCTGATAATGCCAAAAACCTAATTTTAAATCATAAAAATGCGTTTAAACAGAAAACGTATTAAGCATACAATTTTAATTATTAACATTTAAATTACATCAATTATGAGAAGAACAATCTTTACCCTTATCATGCTTTGTATCGCAACCCTAACCCTGCAGGCACAAGATGTCTGGACTGCAGCAGGTTCCAGTACACTCTTCGGTTCTAATTGGAATGAAACGGATACCAGCAATGACCTGACCGATAAAGGGGACGGCATCTGGGAACTCACAAAAACCGGTTGCATTCTTGAGCAGAATGTGAAAAACGAATTAAAAGTCCTGAAGAATCATTCATGGGCCGAATCGTACCCAGCAGCAAATTATGTCTTTACAGTAAAAGAGACTGGTACTTATAGCGTGACTATCCAGTTTAACGCAAACAATTTTGAAATCAATGTCAAAACCACAAAGACTGGCGATGCAGTTATCGGCGAAAAGACATGGACTGTAGCTGGATTTGGCACAATTCTCGGAATAGAATGGGATCCGAAAGCAACAGAAAACGACATGATTAAACAGGATGATAACGTCACATATATTCTGACCAAGACCGATCTAACCCTCGCTATAGGTACTTATAAATATAAGATCTGTGCAAACCATGGATGGGCAGAAAACTATGGTGACGAGAAAGATTCTGAAGGTAATGCCTCCGTTTTTATCACAAAAGACGGAATCTACGACCTCACCTTCACCTTCAATTCGAAGACCCACGAAGTTTCCTGCGATGCAACCAGAAAAGCAGATGCCATAATTGAAAAGATATGGTCTGTTGCAGGAAACGAAGGATTATTTGAGACTGCGTGGGACGAGCTGTCAACAGCTAACGAGATGACAAAGCAAGAAAACAATATCTATATCCTGGAAAAGAAGGGTATAAGCCTCAATGCTCAAACTTACGAATACAAGGTATGCTCCAACCATGACTGGACAGAAAGCTATGGTGCCGACCCTTTAGGAATAGGTAATGCTATACTCGTCATTGAAAAAGCCGGAATCTACGACGTTACCTTCACCTTCAATTCAGTAACTAAGGAAGTATCAGCTACAGCTGTGCGCACCGATACAGATGGCATCAGCCAGATTGCAGGCGACGTCAAAGCTAAGAGCGTAGTCTTCAACCTTCAGGGACATCGTGTTTCAACTCCTAAACAGGGAGTTTATATCATCAACGGTAAAAAAGTGGTCGTAAAATAATAAAAACTGCTCAAAGTAATCATCAGAAAGGCATTCACCAGCATCGTGAATGCCTTTTTTAGTTTATTTACCACGAATTATTTTGTATTTTATTCGATTTAACGTACCTTTGCACCCAAATATTTAAACGTTTAAAGATAAAATGGCATTAAAATGTGGTATTGTAGGCCTCCCAAACGTGGGTAAGTCTACACTGTTCAACTGTCTGTCTAGTGCAAAGGCACAGGCAGCTAACTTCCCTTTCTGTACTATCGAACCAAACTTGGGCGTCATCACCGTACCTGATGAGCGACTCAACAAGTTGGCAGAGATTGTTCACCCAGGACGCATCGTCCCAGCTACTTGCGAAATCGTAGATATCGCAGGTCTCGTAAAGGGTGCCAGCAAGGGCGAAGGTCTTGGTAATAAATTCTTGGGAAATATCCGTGAGTGCGATGCTATCATCCACGTAATCCGCTGTTTCGACGATGACAACATCGTACGTGAAGGTGGCGCTAAGGTTGACCCATTGGAGGACAAGAGCGTTATCGATACTGAGTTGCAGCTCAAGGACTTGGAGACTATCGAATCTCAGCTCGCCAAGCAGCAGAAGACAGCTGCTGCCGGCAACAAGGATGCTAAGGTGATGGTTACCGTATTGGAGGCTTACAAAGCTGAGTTGGAGCAGGGTAAGAACGCACGTGGCGTTACTTTCGAGAGCAAAGAAGAACAGAAGGTGGCTCACGATCTCTTCCTCCTTACTACGAAACCTGTACTCTACGTAGCCAACGTAGATGAAGCTTCTGCCAAGAGCGGAAATGAATACAGCAAGAAGGTAGAGGAAATCGCTAAGGAAGAAGGTGCTGAGTGCATGGTTATCGCTGCCAAGACAGAGGAAGACATTGCATCTCTCGAAACCTACGAAGACAAGCAGATGTTCCTCGAAGAACTCGGATTGGAGGAAAGTGGTGTTAACCGCCTTATCAAGAAGGCATACGCTCTCCTGAACCTTGAGACATTCATCACTGCTGGTGAGATGGAGGTAAAGGCATGGACTTACCACAAGGGCTGGAAGGCTCCTCAGTGTGCTGGCGTCATCCATACCGACTTTGAAAAAGGATTTATCCGTGCTGAGGTCATCAAGTACGACGATTATATCCAGTATGGTTCTGAGGCTGCTGTCCGCGAGGCAGGTAAACTCGGTATCGAGGGTAAGGAATATGTCGTTCAGGATGGCGACATCATGCACTTCCGTTTTAATGTTTAATTATGATAAACCTGCTTAATTATATCGTTTGGGATCCAGATCCTATTCTTGCGCATCTGGGTCCTTTGACCATCCGATATTACTCCACTTGCTGGCTTATCGGTTTACTATTGGGTTATCTGCTCATGCAGCGACTCTACAAGCAGCAGAAATTGGGCGATGACAAGTTTGAGCCTCTCTTCCTTTATATCTTCTTCGGTATTCTGGTAGGTGCACGTCTCGGTCATTGCCTCTTCTACCAGCCTGAGTATTTCCTTACGCAATGGGATCACTTCATCGAGATGCTGATACCTATGCACCACATGCCGGATGGCAGTTGGAAACTTACAGGATATGAAGGACTGGCCAGTCATGGTGGTGTATTCGGAATGTTTGTTGCCATCTGGCTCTACTGCCGCAACATGAAGGTAAAGGGCTGGGTTGTGCTCGACAATATGGGTATTGTCTCCGGTATTGCAGCCATGTTTATCCGTCTGGGTAATCTGATGAATTCAGAGATTATCGGCAAGGTGACTGATGTGCCTTGGGCATTCATCTTTGTTCGTGAAGATCAATACCCTCGCCATCCAGGACAACTCTATGAAGCCATTGCTTACCTCATCATCTTCTTACTCATTTTCTTCATCTATAAGAAGAAAGGTCCTAAGAGTGTGGGTACTGGCCTATATTTCGGTCTCTGTCTCACCCTCATCTTCGCCTTCCGTTTCTTCATCGAATATACGAAGGAGATTCAGGTGGCATTCGAGGCTGGACTTCCTATGGATATGGGACAGATATTGAGTATTCCACTCATTCTTCTGGGAGTTTGGAGCATCGTCTCCAGTTTTAAGAGAGCAAAGACTCAGGAAGAGAAACAAGAGAAATAGGACTTGTCTGGGGCTTGTTATGTCATTGCGGATAGTAGTATTTACTTTGCCGAGGCTGTAATACTTATTTTGTCAATGCAGTAGCATATAGGAACCATTTTCAATTTTAACCATACAGTTAGAACTGTTTTTCTATAAAATAAGAAACTCTCCCTTGCAGGAATCCAATCCTGAACAAGGGAGAGTTTTTATTTTCAATCCATCATTATCTACTTCTTATCTTCCCATCAAAATCTTCTTGATTTCATTGAGTTTGTTCAAAGCCTCTACCGGTGTGAGATTATTGATGTCCAAACCCAATATCTCATCGCGTATCTGACTCAAAACCGGATCATCAAGCTGGAAGAAACTGAGTTGTACTCCATCCTTCGGTTCATCCAAATGCTGCATATTAGGTTTGCCGGCAGCACCCACACCCGCATTGTCATCCTCCAGTTGTTTCAGTATAACATTGGCACGATTTACGATGCTACGAGGCATACCGGCTATTTCAGCCACATGAATACCAAAAGAGTGCTCACTTCCACCCGGTTCCAACTTACGCAGGAAGATAACCTTGCCATCCACCTCCTTCACGCTTACATTGAAATTCTTGATGCGAGGAAAGTTCTTTTCCATCTCATTCAGTTCGTGATAGTGGGTAGCAAAGAGCGTACGTGCTTGCGCCTTCTTGTGCTGATGCAAATATTCCACGATAGCCCAAGCTATTGAGATTCCATCATAAGTAGAAGTACCACGTCCTAACTCATCAAAGAGAACCAGGGAACGAGGAGAAACATTATTCAGGATATTCGCAGCCTCAGTCATCTCTACCATAAAAGTAGATTCACCAAGCGAGATATTATCACTGGCACCCACACGGGTGAATATCTTATCCACCAGACCTACTCTTGCACTCTCGGCTGGTACGAAACAGCCTACCTGTGCCAGCAGAACAATCAAGGCCGTCTGCCTTAAAAGCGCAGATTTACCGGCCATATTAGGACCCGTAATCATCATAATCTGCTGCTTTTCGGTATCGAGCAACACATCGTTTGGCACATATCGCTCACCTAAAGGCAACTGAGTTTCTATCACAGGATGGCGTCCCTGCTTGATGTCGAGCACCTCAGAATCGTCGATGACAGGACGCACATAGTGGTTTTCTTCCGATGCCTTCGAGAAGGAAAGAAGACAGTCCATACGGGCAATGAGGTTGGCATTGATTTGTATCTGAGGAATATACTCTTGCATCGAAGCTATCAGTTCATTGAAGAGTTGGGCTTCGAGAATCAAAATTTTCTCATCGGCACCGAGAATCTTCTCTTCATATTCCTTCAGTTCCTGAGTAATATATCGCTCTGCCTGAGCAAGCGTCTGCTTGCGAATCCAGTCTTCAGGCACCTTGTCCTTGAAGGTATTGCGCACCTCTAAATAATAGCCAAATACATTATTATAACCCACTTTCAGGCTGGAAATACCTGTTTTCTCTATCTCACGCTCCTGTATTTTGAGCAGATAGTCCTTACCATGCCGGCTGATGGAACGCAGATCGTCCAATTCTGCATTGTAGCCATCAGCGATAACATCGCCCTTATTGATAAGCTGCGGAGGATCCGGCTGGATTTCCTTTGCTATCCGTTCTTTCAGCGTTTCACAGAGATTGAGTTGCTCACCCACTCGCTGCAAGGCTTCATTCTTGGCATGTTGACAAGCCACCTTGATTGGCTGGATAGCCTCCAAGGCATGTTGCAATTGCACAACTTCACGAGGCGAAACTCTACCCACAGCCACTTTGGAAATGATACGTTCCAGGTCACCGATACGATGCAGTTGATCATCCATCAACTGCTTGAACTCCGGTTCCTTGAAGAAATATTCCACGATGTCGAGTCGTTCATTGATTGGACGCACATCTTTCAGCGGAAAGACAAGCCAGCGGCGGAGCATACGGCCTCCCATTGCCGTTACGGTGCGGTCGATGACATTCAGAAGCGACGAACCATCGTCTTGCATCGGGGCCACCAGTTCGAGACTACGGATGGTAAAGCGGTCCATACGCACGAACTTATCCTCCTCTATACGGGAAAGTGCTGTAATATGATTGATTTGGGTATGCTGGGTAATCTCCAGATACTGCATGATGGCTCCGCTGGCAATGATACCGTTCTTCAGATGTTCTACACCAAAACCCTTCAAGGATTTGGTCTTGAAATGACCGAGGAGTTTCTGTCGGGCAGTCTGTTCGGTGAAAACCCAGTCGTCCAATTCGTATGTACAGTATTTAGTTCCGAAACACTGTTCGAATTTCTGTTTCATGGCACGATCATAAAGCACTTCTTTCGGCTGGAAGTTGCCCATCAGCTTCTCCACATAGTCGGGAGTACCTTCCCCTGTAAGGAATTCGCCCGTAGAGATGTCGAGGAAGCTTACACCACAAGAAGCTTTTCCGAAATGGACAGCAGCAAGGAAATTGTTCTCCTTGTAGTTCAAGACATTATCGCCCATCGCCACACCCGGAGTCACCAGTTCCGTAATGCCACGCTTCACCATCTTATCCATCTGGCTAAGCCCCTTCTTACCCTTGATTTCCAAGCGTTTCTTCTTCGGATCCTCCAGCTGGTCGCACACGGCAACACGCTTGCCGGCACGTATCAACTTAGGCAGATAAGTATCGAGTGCATGATGAGGGAAACCAGCCATCTCTGCACCACCTGCCGAACCGCCATTGTTACGGCGAGTCAGGGTAATACCGAGCACCTTGGAAGCCTCTATAGCATCCTCGCAATAAGTTTCATAGAAGTCACCACATCGGAAAAGCAACAGTGCCTCGGGATGTTTCGCTTTCATCTCAAAAAACTGCCGCATCATCGGCGTAAGACCTTTATTATCGTTTGCCATTATATTATTTATTCCTTTCGTTATTTTTAAGTTTATCTTTGGGGGATATTCTCTCCCAAATTCTTACTTCTTCTTTTAGTTGTGGCACAAAGATAATATTTTTCAATGAATTATCCAAAACAAATTATCTTTTTTTGATAATTTGCAAATAACTTCTCTTTTCAGAGCGATATTAAACCAATGTATAACACTTTTCTCTAACTTAAAGAAGTTTTAAGCTAAAAAACTTGCTTACAAAAGAAATTATAAGTAACTTTGCAACCGATAGGCTTAGTATAGCCTTAAGAGTTTATTCACAAAAATGTCTAACTTTAAAATACAACGGATTAAGAAACAGAAATAAAGAACAAGGAATGCCTAAGGAAACGATTCTTAGAGAATCCGCTCCCAAGAATGAATCATCGAGGACTTCATGCCCTCATATTTATTAACTATGTGCATTTCCGTTTCGACTTTTGAGATATTAAAATATTGAGCTTTTAGCTCTTGTTCTCTACTACTGAATGCCGCCAATATTCACACAACGAGAACAAGCAGATGGAAGGTTCATGCCAATTTTGGCGTGAGCCGTTCTGTGCTTGTTGTTGTGGAGGTAGCTTGGCGGCAACCTAGTAGTAAACAAGTCACGAACGGTTGCACGCCAATTTTTTATTCGTATGAAATTATTATACCAAATTATTTTACTTCTATATTTTTGTTTTGCACCTTTCATAAATGCAAAAGGAAGTATTAAAATCAATGGAATTTACTACCACATTAATTCTGACAAAAATACTGCTTGGATAACACAAAGTGAAGAAATCGGTGGTTATAAAGGAGCAATTATTATTCCTGCATCCATAACATACAACAACAAAACATATCCTGTTACGGAATGGGCTTATAATGCTTTTACAAATTGTACAAATTTGACATCTGTTGAACTTGGAGCCTCTATTGACAACCAATATTCTTTTTCTGCATCATGTTGGGGATTTGAAGGTTGCACTAATCTAAAGAACTTTTATGTCAATGAAAAAAACAAATACTTTACCTCGGTCGATGGTGTTATCTACAGCAAAAATAAAAGTACATTAAAAGCATTACCTCCCGGAAGAACAGGTAGTTATACTATTATTGAAGGAACAACAGAAATCGGGCTAGATGCTTTAGATTACAGCAACATTAGTGAAATAAACATCCCATCTTCCATGATAAAATTGAATATCATACATGGACCGTTTGACTTATGCTCCAACCTTAAAAATATAAATGTAGCAGAATATAATAATTACTATTCTTCTATAGATGGAATACTGATGGACAAAGTATCTAGTATTATTTATCGATATCCAATAGGAAAAAGTGGAATATACAATGTTCCAGAACAAGTTACATCTATAAACAAAGGAGCTTTCAAAGACTGTTCACTCACAAAAATAAATTGTTCCTCAACAATAAAAACAATAGAAGACAAAGCTTTTGAAAACACTAAAGCATATATATATATAAATGGTACATATAGTAAATATGATTTCCTACAATATCTAAATAAAAACAGCTATGTTTGGGTTCATCACTCAGATTATGATCTGGCAAAAAAGCATTTCAGCGAACATCTCTATAATATAGAAAAATATTGGGTAAATATAAATGAGTCCATGCTTGGTAAAGTTACATTTAGCCTGCCAATATATGTATGGAAATATTATACTTCTACAGACCCTAACAATCCTCTAAATGGTAATATTATAGATGGTTATAAAATAAAATCTGTAACTATCAACGATAATATTATAGAGCCAAACAATGGTAGCTATACCGTAGACAATCTACTGCCTGGAAAAAGCTATAAAGTAAAACTGGACTGGGATAGATATTCAAAAAAAGATGTTATTGCAGGAAGTGGAACAGATTACGATGTCATTACAACAAAAGAAGCCATATTAACAGCTATGCAATCTGGAAGTGGCGACTATTACAATTGGTATAACGATAACGAAGGGAGATACTACGTTTCATATAAAACGGACTCTTTACCAGCACATGTAACTGCTTCATCTGATGAGAGTTTGTCACCAAGCGAAGTGGGATATTATATAAAAGAATTAAAGGAATACAAAAAAGCAGACGAAAAGGGACTTGTCGTTGTCAAAGACCTTTATCCAGCTACTATGCTGACATTCCTACCATACGCTATTTATCGTGGAGTTCGCTATGAAGATGAAAGCAAACAATTCCGTTTCAAGACACCTGATCCTACATGTAATGGAGAAACAAGTTGCACACAAACAACGGTAACAATAAAATCCATAGCTGTCGTTGATTACAGAAACAATAAAAACACCAATCCAACTTCTATTAGATTCACTATTGATGGTAAAGAATATTCATGGACAGGAAAGCCTATCACAATAAAAGGGCTTTATCCAAACAGATATTACGGAGTTTCTGGAAATGCTATATACGGAGAGAATCATAATGTAAACTTCAGTTTCAATTTCCAAACAGAATCTTTCCATCCTTCAATTTACAAAATAAGTGCAGGACCAACAAGTATTCATGTAAAAGGAACATACAGTTTAGGTGATTCTAAACTTGAAAAAGCGTTCTTTAGTGACCATGATGGTGAAGGTGATGATATTGTTGTTACTGGTCTAAAACCAAATACAAAATATTCGTTTAAATATTGGGTAAAAGCAAGTGGTACATCAGAATACGCTACACTTGATGTCACTACTGCAAAAATCACCATTCAGTCCCAAAATCCAAAGGTTTTAGGAAATAACTCTGCTATTGTTTGTGCAAAAACCAACATTGAGAATGAAGAGAAAGGCGCTGGCTTCGAGTGGCGAAAGACTGATGCCCCAGACGTTGTGGTATCAAAATCAGGAAGCGGCGTTGTTTATGGTGGTATGTTAGAAGGAAGAATCAACAACCTCAGTACCTCTTCTTATTACAAGGTTCGTCCTTTCTATAAAGCGAGCGATGGCACTATGTACTATGGTGAATGGATTGGATTTGACCCAAGCGACTTCAGTTATTTCGAACCAACAGTACATACTTACGCAAGAGTAAGCGTACAAAGCACGTCAGCAAAGGTTAAGGGAGTTGCTTTGCAAGGAACCGACGACATAACAGAACAAGGCTTCGAGTATTGGGCTGAAAATACAATAGTAAGCCGTGCTGCAGGTGACAAGCAGATAGTACAGGCTACTGGTCAAAGTATGGAGGCAGAAATCACAGACCTCGCTCCAAACACAACTTACAACTATCGCGCTTATGCCAAGACTTCGAAAGGTACAACATATGGCGAAACATTGAAGTTTACAACACCTGTTGCCACTGCTATTATTGGTATTACAAACACCTCAAATAGTGACCTACAGTTTAATGTAAGAAATACAAATAATGTACAAATCGCCATCAATGGTACAGATAAGGAATGTAATTACAGAATGAATAGCATCACAGGAGCAAACGTTGCCTCAGGCAAAACTACTGCTGATGGTGAGTGGCATTCTATTACAAATTATCAACTTTCTTCTGGCATTTACATTATCACAGTATCTGACGGAAAGGATAAAAAATCTACAAAGATTGCCATCAAATAACATTATTCATTAACATAAAGAGCTTTCCATTGTATAACGAATGTTATTATGGAAAGCTCTTTATGTTACAGAAAAACTCTCGGTATCTTTGGGCAAATAATTTTTCAGTCCAAAAGATATTTATAGATAGGAACAACTTCTACATCAATTTCTAAATCTTTCAAAGTGATAGTTTCTTCTTGATCATAAGTGATAATCATACATTTTTTAGCTTTCAAAAACTTTGCGACCTTTTGCAAAGCACCGACCTCACGATTCTTTGTAGTATCATCTAACATACGATAAGAAACCTGAACCAAAAGTCCTTCCTTTGGTACACAAAAATCGACTTCTACGTTCTTGTTATAGTAATACAAGTCCTCCCCATACTTTTTATACAGATGAATGGCCACAATATTTTCCAACAACTTAGTCTCTGGTTGGAAGAGAAAGAGGTTCAAGATACCATTATCATAAAAATAATGCTTTTTGATTGTTTCCCGATCAGAGATAGAGTCTGTAAAACAGCTGATACCAAAAGTAAGATATGATTCATTCGTATAGTCAAGATAAGAACTGATGGTTTCCCTTGTAATCTTTGTTCCATTCCCTTGCAAAATATTCTGCAATCTCTTGATGGCTGTTGGCTGCATCACACTATCAGCCAATTTTCTTACAAGCATACGCAGGCTCTGCTCATTTCTTACACCTTTTCTCACAACGATGTCTGAATATAATATTTTTTGGTAAAGAGATTGCAACCAAGACTGTTTGTCTTGCATATTAAACATTTCTGACATACCGCCAAAATAGAAATAGTCAGAAAATAAGCGAATTACATCTGCCTTAACAGGAGAAAGTTCCCAATGACTTGACAACGTAATGCCCTGATACTCCAAGTATTCCTTAAAAGAAAAAGGATATATTTCTTTTGTCAAGTATCTTCCACCAAGAGTTGAGGCAATTTCACGGCTTAACATGTGAGCATTGCTACCTGTTATAAATACACGATATTTTTCGTCGGCTAAACGACGAGCAAAATGTTCCCAACCATCTACATTTTGTATTTCATCCAAAAATATGATGGGTTCATAACTAAAAAGTTCTCGATAAGCCTCTATAATAAGATGAAGCTCTTCTTTTTTTATATCCGTAATACGCTCATCCTCAAAATTGACAAACAATATTTCTTCCTTAGAATGGCCTTGTGCTACCAAGTACTGAATATGCTGATAGAGCATATACGACTTACCAGCACGGCGAATCCCCACCAATACATAATTGGCGTTTTCATCAAAAGAGACACTCCTATTTTGGAGTCTTACTTTACCAACAAACTCCTGTTGCCAAAGTATGATTTGCTTAATGACGTTTTTATCCATTTTCTTCCTTTCTACGCTATATGGATGCAAAGATAAACAAAAAAATCGATATAGGAAGCATAAAACTGGCAAAAGATGACTTCTATAGAAGTCATCTTTTAGTTAAAAAATGCTATATTCGCAATTTGCAGATATAAATGTTACCCAAAGATAACATTTATATATTTTTAAATGATAATCTAAGGGTTATCCGACAAGAAATGTGTACTTTTGCTTACATGAAAAGAAAACAAATATATATTGCTATCATATCCCTCGTTTGTTGCACTCTCATCACAATCGGGGTCACCCTTCATCGGCACAATCAGAAGGAGCCTCAGCCTACCGCTGTCAAGGCACCAGATACCCGCAAGAAGAAAACCGTGGCAAAAGATACCATCAAGAAGGCAAAACCTGTCATCAAGCAGGACTTCCATATCATAGGTACCCTGAGAGATACTGACGGAAAAGGCGTGGCGAACGTCATCGTAAGCGATGGATATAACTGCGTGAATACCGATTCGCTCGGAAGATACAAGATGAAACGGGACAGTCTTGCCCGCTTCATCTACTACTGCGTGCCTGCCGACTGTGAGGTTCCTACCCATTCTGCTACAGATCGCACGGCTTGCTTCTACCAGCCAGTATCCAAGAAAAAGAAAATATATGATTTTACCCTGAAAAGACTACCTGGAGGAAAGGAAATCAGTTATAAGATGATTGTCATCGGCGACCCGCAGGTTACCAATGCCTACAGTCCTTATTATACCTCGCCCACCGACAACCCCATCAAGAAGAGCGACGTAGAGCGATTTACCACCCAGACAATGGCAGATATCAGGCAAACCATCAAGAGTCTGCCTGCCAGAACTCCGGTCTATGGACTCAGTATGGGTGATGACGTACAATATTACGGAGGCTATAATGCCCACCTGGAGAGACAGATACGCCAAGCTTTGGGCTCATCGGAGATGCGCCTCTTCTCCGTCATCGGCAATCACGACCAGGACGGAAAGGCGCTCTACAGACGTAAGTGGGAGGAAAATTTCGGACCTACCGACTACTCTTTCGACCGTGGCGATGAGCACTTTGTGTGCATCAACAACTGCTTCTTCTATCGTGGAAAGGCCTATTACTCACCAGGCGAACTGCGAGAACGGCAGATGCGCTGGCTCAAGCAGGACCTCGCCCTCACGCCCAAAGCCAAGAAGGTGGTACTCTGTTATCATATCCCTTTCACCTTCGGAAATGCACCTTTCGGCAAAGCCAAACCTCTTGGCATAGAGAGTGAGAAAGGACATTATTCCTCCTCTCGCCTATCCCAACTCCTGGCACTTCTGCGTCAGTTTGAGGGAGGATACGAACTCTTTTGCGGTCACACCCATTTCGCCTGCAACCATGAAATCCGGTATGAGGGCGAGGATGTGATGGAGCATTGTCATGCTGCAGCATGTGGCAATATCTGGCAATCCAACATAAATATCTGCGGTACACCAAACGGCTATTATGTCTATCAGTTCATTGGTACCCGCCTTACCGATTGCTATTATAAGGGCACATTCTGGGATAAGAACAAACAGATGACCATCTTCAGAGCACAGACCGACTTCAATGGCGAATCGTATGCTGAGGACTGGGGACTTTCCAAAGATAAAGATAAGAATATACTGGTAGCCAATGTCTTTAACGCCGACTCCCACTGGCGGGTTGTAGCAATAGAAGATGGCAAGGAATACCGGATGCACCGCATCAGCAGCAAAGGTCAGGATGCCTTTGCCGCCGGCTATCATCATAAATACAGCGAATCAGTTTCCTATCGTTTTGTGAGCAAGGGCAACAGTTATCTGCTCATGAACCATCTGTATTATTATGTCCCAAAGAATCCGAATGCCAGAATAACAATCAAGGCTTCAGACCCTTATGGTCATACATTTACCGCAGAGAGTACCGAAGCAGTCAGTGAGCCTTTCTTCAATTACGCTCACTACTATGAGCAGGAGAATCAGGAATACAAGAAGGCAAGAAACTCTCTCTTGCGAGATTCTACCATAAATAGGCAGAAAGATTCGACACAAAGCAATCGACATACAAAGCAATAAGCATAAAATAACATAAAGCATAAGAAAATGGCAAAGAACAATACCCCCAAAAGCTGTCAAGACTGAAAAGAATGCCAAGAATACAGCAACGAGTACAAAGAAAACCACAAAGAAAAAGAAAAAAGTCAAGGTTTCTCATATCGTTAAACCAGCAGAAATGACTCTGGAAGAATGGCAAATCAAACTTCGTAAACAAGTGACAGAAACAGAACACTTCAATATCAGTTGTGTAGATGATGAACTTTGCCCTGGCGAATATATCGTTCGCAATCCAGAGAAAAATAACGAGTACAAGGTAGTGTATCGTGGAGCCAACAGCGAATGGAATTATTGTTCTTGTATGGATTTCAAAACTTCAAAACTTGGCACATGTAAGCATCTCGAAGCTGTGAAGAAATGGTTTAGTGGAAAACGAGGCTTACATGTACATCGTGAGCTTCCTCCTTACACCTCTGTCTATCTATCTTACAGAGACGAACGATGCGTGAAGATTCGCATCGGAAGCGAAAACAAGGAAGCATACGAAAAACTTGCCAAAGATTATTTCGATGAAAAACATGTTCTAAAGAAAGCTGCCTATGCCCATATCGGATCTTTCTTAAAGCAAGCCCGCCAAATTAGCGATACATTCAGATGCTATAAAGATGCCATTGACTTTATCATCGACAAACGAGAGAAATCTACAAGAGAGAAGATTGTCAAGACGTACGATGATAAGAAACTCGATAATCTTCTGAAAGTTAAACTCTATCCTTACCAAAAGGAGGGTATCCGCTTTGCAGCTAAGGCTGGAAAAGCTATCATTGCCGACGAAATGGGTCTCGGCAAGACTATCCAAGCCATCGGAACAGCCGAACTTCTAAGAAAAGAAGGACTCATCGGCTCTGTACTCATCCTCTGCCCTACCTCCTTGAAATACCAGTGGCGCAGTGAAATTAAAAAGTTTACTGATGCCGAGGTCTTTGTCATAGAGGGAAATCATCTCAAGAGAAAGGATGCCTACAATCGTCCAGAGCCTTACAAGATTATATCCTATAATAGTGCCGCCAATGACATTAAGATACTCGGCAGCCTACAAACCGACATGCTCATCATGGATGAGGTGCAACGCCTCAAAAATTGGAATACCCAAATTTCCCGTGCAGCAAGAAAGATAGAATCCGATTACTCCGTGATTCTATCGGGTACACCTTTAGAGAATAAACTTGACGAACTATACTCCATCGTGGAATTTGTCGATAATTTCCGTCTTGCCCCATACTATATTTTCAAGGAAAACCATATCATCACCGACGAAACAGGCAAAGTATTGGGATACAAAAACTTGAACAAGATAGGCGAGAAACTCAACGACATCCTCATCCGCCGTCGCAAGAAAGACGTGAAACTCCAGATGCCCAAGCGAATGGACAAAAATCTCTTCGTACCTATGACAAAGGAGCAGATGGAGATGCATCAGGAGTGGCAGAACCAGGTACGTCTCCTGGTTCTGAAATGGCGCAGGATGCATTTCCTATCCGATAAAGACCGCAAGCGTCTCCTGCTCTTCCTCTCACAGATGCGCATGGTATGTGACAGCAGTTATATCCTCGACCAAAAGACGAGATACGACACCAAGGTGGATGAATGCGTGAACATCATCAGCGACATTATCAGCGAGGAAGATGAAAAGGTTGTGGTATTCAGTCAATGGGAACGCATGACCCGCCTCATCGCCAAGGAACTGGAGAAAAAAGAAATAGGCTTTGAATATCTGCATGGTGGCGTGCCATCCGAAAAGCGCAAAAACCTGGTAGATAATTTCATGAACGAACCATCGAGCCGGGTTTTCCTCTCTACTGATGCCGGAAGCACAGGCTTGAACCTGCAGTCAGCCGCTACCATCATCAACATCGACTTGCCTTGGAACCCTGCCGTTCTCGAACAGCGTATCGGGCGCATCTATCGCCTTGGTCAGCAGAACAACATCCAGGTTATCAATCTCGTAACACCTGATTCCATCGAGCAGGAAATGCTCGGTAAGTTGCGTTTCAAGACCTCCATGTTTGAAGGTGTTCTTGATGACGGCGAAGATTCTGTATTCATCACAGATGATAAGTTCAGCAAGATGATGGAAACAGTGAGCGGTATGGTGGAAAAGGATGAAGAAACAGAGAAGGCTCGCAACAAACATAAATCTAACGACGAGAATAAAGAAGAGGTTTCCATCCAGCAGCAAACGAACTCATCTTCGAACAGAGAATCTGTCTCTAATCGCTCAAGTCAGCCAAAGGATTTGGTTGCCCAGGGAATATCTTTTCTCTCAGGCTTAGCCGAAACCTTAAAGTCGCCAGAAGCCACAGCCCAGCTGGTTG
>ERZ1026862.1135-NODE-1135-length-16474-cov-17.675315_pt1 | contig 16474 bp, 12 predicted proteins | sample MGYA00380161_ERZ1026862 | MGnify/ENA primary metagenome ERZ1026862 (study PRJEB33269, sample SAMEA4719797) | human gut metagenome | biome: human-associated habitat; feature: organic feature; material: feces | place: Cameroon | collected 2013-10 ... | reverse complement strand
AATGACTTCCCTTGCGCCTTCATCTCGCTCATCACTTGCTGGTCATACTTCTGTAGTCCATTACGCTCGATGATGTCCTGCAAATGTGCCGCATACCCCATACCTGATGCGTACCCGGCTTTGGCTATCCCTTTAGTCCAACCCTTATAGTCATCTGGTGACAGCTGAAAGCACTTGGCATAACGCTGATTATTAGCGAGGAACTTGGAATGATGCTCGTAGCTGTCTGCCACAGAATTGTACTTACAAAACTTTTCATTGGCCTTATCGTCTGTATATACCAGATATTCACCTCCGTTCTTCAACCACGAAGCTGTTGCTTTGATGCCAAAGTGATTGTTCCCCAAACGTGACAATTCACTCTCTCCATTACTGCTTTCCAGCATGCCTTGCGCTAAGGTAACTGAGGCAGGAATGCCATAACGCTTCATCTGCTCCATAGCCGCCTCTGCATATCGGTCGGCGTATGATTGGTTCTTGCTCATTGTTCTTATTACTTTTTGTTATCCTTTTACTGTACTTAAACCTACCGCTTCATACCTCTCGATGGTTCTACCAACTCTTTCACTTCCTCCTGCTTGTGCCGTTTTGGTTCTTCCAACATATCGCAGATGGCTACTCGTTGTCCTTCCCGTATCAGTTTGGGCAGGTAGGTGTCAAGGGCATGGTATGGAAATCCTGCCATTTCTTTGATATTGCCGCTTGTTCGTCTGGTCAGCGTGATTCCTAATATCTCAGACCCTTTGCGTGCATCTTGATTGTACATCTCATAGAAATCACCAATGCGGAACAACAATAATGCATCTGGGTGCTTGGCTTTCAAGTCATCCCATTGCTTTTTTATGCCAGATGATTTTTGCTCTTTCTTGCGTTGCGCATCTTGTGCTTTCTTTTCCTCAGCAGCTTTTTCCTCCTTGACTCTCTCCTCGAATTTGTCTTGTTTGTCTTCTTCCTCGTGATATTCCCGGTGTTCCTCTTCATGCTTCTCTGCTGTTCCTTGCTGTTCCTGCTTCACCTCGGTCTCCGCTTCCTGTTTCTCCGATGATGTCTGTTCTTGTTTTTCTCCAGCTTTCAGCACGTCAGCAAATAGGGTTGCTGCCAAATGGGTTTTATAGCTGTTTCTGTCTTCTGCTACCCATAACCGCTGCCATTGCTGTGGGGTAATGCATCGTGGCTTCATCTTCTCTCCGTCGATGGTTGCAGAACAAAGAATGCCATTTTCTTTGGTCTTGAATACGCACACTCGCTGTATGCGGTTCAGGTCGATGTTTTGGTCATTGCCTCCGAACAAGTCCACTTTCAACTCTGGCTGTACGGCTGCACGATGATGATATTTGTTCGCCAACTCCATCTTCACGGCTTCAAAGTTGTCCATTGACTGCTTTAGCGTACTGAAGAACTGGTTGATGTCTGCCTTGTCTGGATATATGCTATATCCGTTCTGTCCCTCGGGTTTGATATACAATGCCCAACGGTTTTTGTCGTCTTGTATCATCTGTACTTGACTGAACCCAACATCCTTGGCTCGCTCTACAGCAGGACTGGCATCTAATGTGGATAGATGTTCCAACGACCAATTTTTCAGTCGGGCGATGTCCACTTGCTTGTCCGCAAAGTAAGTGTCATCGGGGCGATACCCCAATGCTCCGTCAGGATTGTAGAAGCGTACGGTTTCGATGCCTTCACGTTCCAATGCTTTCTGGATGCGCTGCTTGCTCATGCCCTGTATCTCATTGTTCACTTCTAATGAGGCTCCTGACGGCATAACCACGTCGGCTGTCTTTTTCTCCTTGTCGATGACCAATACGATGGTCTTGTTGTCTTTGTCGGGATGCTGTTTGATTTCATCCGCTATGAGATAGTGTTTAGGCAACTGGTCCATCAGTTCCTTGGTCTCTCGCTGATTTCGCATGGTGGAGTATTCTATCTTTTCTCCTTGCTCTGCCTTGCGCATCACTAAAAGGGCATTGTTTACATCACTCTCTACAGCATCTATCAGGCAGGGATTCTCTTTCAGCTCACGAACCCAGTAATCTGTCAGATGCAAGCCTTCTTCTGACAATCGCGCTGGCAGTCCCAACTCCAACATTTTCACTCCTGAAGCTAATTCTGCCACCAATCGTTCTCTTTTTATGGCATCCTCTGATGGGGCTGTACCATTTTTCATCACCATGCCTTCACGTGCCAACCGCTGCTGATGTCCTGTGGCAGAGACAATCTGGCGCAATGTTTCTTGCACATAGTCATTGTAATGCTCAAAGTCCTTTTGGCGTGGCATATACACTGCATCCTTTTCCGTGTCATAATGTGCGACACCGCTGCCGTCCGTACGTATGGGTACCAGATTGTCACGCATTTTCAATAGGAAGTCATTGAAGCGAACATGCATGGCTCGCTCATCTCCTTCTCCCAAACCTCGCTCCTCAGCTGTGCCATAATCTGCCAACAGTTTTTTGTATTCTTTCTCATTGGCAAATGGCATTGTGGTCTGGTCAATGCAAAACAGTGTGCGTATCTCTCGATTGTGTATACCTTTATATTGCTTCTGCTGTTCTGCATCCAATGCCTGATAGTCGTTTCGACTGATAATATCCTTGGGATTGTTACGATTGACGTATTGGTTCCAATTATAGAAAAGGAACGGTACTCCTCGTTCGTGTTCCCTTACCGCCACTCCTTGTCTTTTTGCCTCACTGAAAGGCATAAAAAGGTTGGTCTTGCTACCTGACTTGTCCGAATGCAATGACATGATCAATGCATTGAACGGACTTACCGCCAATCCCTTTGGATAAAAGCGTGGATAGTTCTTGCCCGATGCGTTCAGCCAATATCCCTTTACTGATGGCGCACTGCCCAATGCCGACGAGAGCAGTTCCACCTGTCTCTCGGCTGCTATCTTTTCCGCCTGACTCTTTTCTTTCATATCTTGCTCCTTTATACTTCTATGTGTATGTTTTTATCGTATTTTATGTCGCGTTTTGTCATTTGCGATTTTATACTGTATCTTGTTAAATTTCTCTTTCTTCCCTTTTCTCGATGCCCAGTTTTGCAAGCCCCAATGATTCTTATTCTGTTTACGCCCAGATGTATTCTCAATGCGCAGCTTGTAGGTCACCATGGTTTTTATTCTGTTTATCGCCGTATCTGTTTTCCGAGTGGCACATTGTGCCACTGCTTTACATTCAGATAAAGCAGTCGAGAACTCGTTCTCGTAAGGCTTTAGCTGAATGGAAAGCAAGTCGAAGACTCGGAAAACAGATACGGGGTTTATCTCGGTTTTTGTCTAAAGCCCCACAGCACCTCCTCATTCCACATAAACCCAAACAATTCATTGTATTCCTCTTGATCTGCTGACTGTCTCACGCTCCTCACGACCATTCTCATACTGCTGCATGGCCACAGATTGCATCTGCTCATTTTTTGCAAGTATCGCATTGGCAAGGGTATTCAACGGCAACGCCCCTGCCTGATATGCATCCACCACGGTTTGTGGCAATTGAATGGTACAGGGCACTCGGTCGATATGTACTATCAAACAACTGCCTTTTAGCACTGGATTGCTTAAACGTGGATTCAATGGCTCGTCTGCATATTGTCTGTATGCGACTTGTCGATTGCTTGCTGCACATCTATCTGGCACTGAGCCTTCATTGGCTTTCCTCTCCAATGCTTCATGCCCGGCTTTGTTTATCAGATTGGCTCCTCCCATACCTATCAATATCATTTTAAGTATCGGATTCTTCACGAATATTCCTGCCACAATACTTGCCAATGGTATCATGCTGTTGTCCATGTTCAAGGACTTTGTCTTGCCAGTAAGCAATCCTACTAACATATCTGGCAACATGGCGAGCACATAGCCAAGGTTATGGGTGATGTCACCGAAACCGTCTAACCCGAAATTAGCCAACAGTCCTTCCCATCCGTTTTCATTGGCTTGCTGCAACTGATTGGTTTGATCCTCATCTGATGATGCGTCAACAGATTGTGCTTCTCCTGAACTGTCAGTTCCCTGTCCTCTTTCCGTACTTTTGCGCTCTGCCTCTTTTTGTTTTGCCGCTTCTTGCTGAGCTTTTTCCTTCAGATAGTCATCTTCCTTTCCTGGTGCTACAATCAACGGAACGTCCTTGTATTTTGGATCCTTACGTATGTCTTTGGGCTTCAGAAAGTCCGTATTGGGTGTAAACACAGGAAAAGGGGATTTGTTATTGCTATTTGTTGTCCATGTCACAGGCTTGTATTTTTTTGTTGGTAACTTGATTTTATGTGATAACTGTCCGTTAAGCGTTTGCAGGAAACCTCCAGATTCTTCAAGTTCATTAGCATGTTTACGAAAGCCGTTAAAGACATTGCTGTTACTGCCAAAGATTCCTTTGCTGATGCTTAGCTCCATTACCTGCTCCTTGCGTTGCTCCGTACTGCCAACGGTTTTGTCTAAGGCATATCCTAATGCTACATCGCAGCCAACGAACTTGGCGAAGGTTGTCCAACCATTAAAAGCTCCCATCGATACGGCATCTACTGCAGAACCTGCCACTCGTCCCGTAACTTTCTCTGTGGTACTTGGCTTATAGGCTTTCTCGCTTCTTGCCTCAATTTCTTTGGTTAATGGAGACTTCATCAATTCCTCAGTAAATCCCCAGATACTTTGCTTGGCTGCCTTTCGCATGATGTATTCCATCGATGATTTGGGTATGTCATCCACAACCAATTTGTTGATCATCAGGTCTTCCATCCGCTGACCGATATAGGCGTATGCCAAATCGCATCCTATTTGTTTGGACAGTGCATCGTATTTTGTACGTCCGATTTGTTCCACCACGGCTTTACGCCATTCTGCTGACAACAATGCGAAGTCACGCTGCATCGCTTTGTCATTTTGCATTTTCTCATTGCACATCCTGAGATAGTCCTCGGTGGTCTTGCTGTTCCATTCGCCAGCTGTGCGCACTGCTTGCCAACCCATGTCTATCAACATAGGATTGGAGGATGCCATGATACCTGCCGGACTACGCTGGTAGTCTGCCAGTTCCTTGACTTGCTTGTCGTTCAATGTCTTTCTGACTTGTTTCATTACAGACAAGACACTGCCTTCAAAGTAATGTTGCAGACTATATTCTATCTCCGCAAATCGTTTGCTGTTCTTTATGCTCATTGCTTTGTTTCTTACAGGGTTTGGTTCAACAGTTGCTCTTTGGTCTGCTCTATCGCATGATGGTATACTTCCATCTGTTTGGGGAAATATTCAGTTAGCCACTCGTCTTTCTCTATGCGGTCAAGAACAAACAGAATGGCTTGCTGACGTTCTATCTCCACTGAACTCTCTCCGTTCTCATGATTGTTGAACCAGGCTTTGGTCCACCATCTTACTCCTGCGCGGTCGGGGTATACGCTGACTATTCTCGGTATGTCAAAGCTCTGAATGTCCACTTCCAAATTCATTAATGGATCGACGACTCCACTACTGCTCAGGAGGTCGCTGTGGACTTTTTTTTTAATGCTTCATTCAATGTGGATAGGAAAACATTGTGGCGCAACGCCAAATAGTCAAGAAAATCCCCAATTAGGAGATTCTGTACCTTACATGCCAATGGTACACTTCTCTGACTGATACCCAACGGATTGCTCATGCTTGGCATAACCTCAAAGAAGTAGCGTTTCATGGCTCCCAACGAGAAAATGTTACGTAGCGATTGTTCCAGATGGGGCGACAATGCGTATTGTCCATGCCGTAGGTCATCCATATATAAAGGCAGATAACGTAGCATCAATGACTCGATTTCTTCTCTGTCGTTGTCATATTGTGTGGCGATGTTCATGTCAAAATCGTCAATGTCTATCGCCCCAATCCTTCCTTGATGTTTCAAAGCCTTGATATTGCCATAGAGCATGGTCAGGAATTCCAACGGATTCAGTTCCTCTCCGTCGAATTTTACACTGATATGCAATCGGTCGCTGCTCAGGCTTACTGCTTGTCCTGCTACTACTGGCTCCCCGAAGTTGGCATACACATTGGCAAGGTGTCCGTAGATTACCTCGTATTTACCATATCGTATCGTTTGGTATATGCCGTGTATGCTGTCACTGCCAACTCCAGATACGGTGCCACTTGCCACTGCGGACAGAGGATAATGGTTGACCATAAAGTCCAGTCCGTGATGAAAGAACTTTTCTCCTGTAGATGGATGTGTCTGTTCTCCATATCCCAATGTCATTGCCACTTCTTTACCAGGCTGCTCCTCAAACGGCATACAATATCCGCTCTTGGACTGTAATATCATTTCTTCTGTATATTGCATTTTCCTTATTTTACTCCTCCGAATTTGTTTATAGCTGTATCCGTTTTCCGATTGTTGCCCACAGTTTAAGAGCGACCAACGGTTTTTATTCTGTTTATCGCCGTATCTGTTTTTCCGAGTGGCACATCGTGCCACAGCTTTGCATTCAGTTAAAGCAGTCGAGAGTTTACTCTCGTAAGGCTTTAGCTGGATGTAAAGCAAGTCGAAGACTCGGAAAACATATACGGGGTTTATCTCGGTTTTTGTCTAAAGACCACCAACCCTTCAAATCTCAGCTATCTTCTCATTCCTCTTACTTGTGTGTCTTCGGCAGTGGCCACTGCTGCACTACGTCTTTCTCCTGCGTTACCACTTCCCATCATCTGATTGAGGTTGGCATTATTGCCCACCAACATCATGCCGAGCATGGTTCCTGCTATTTTACCCAACCATCCGAAACGACCAAAGATGAGATAAGCTGCTGCCACCAGTCCAGCCAGACTCAATCCCGACACTTTGCCTTTGCCGAGGTTACTGAAGAAACTGCCGAACATATCCAGTCCGTTTCCATTGAAGATATTGCGGAAGAACTTGCTCATGCCGCTCCACTTGCTGTTGATGTCGCCCATGGCATTGTTCATACTGTCTACCGCTTCTCCTGCCTTGTCTTTCAATTCCTTTACATCGCTGGCTGTTCCTGCAATGGCGTTGGTTGCTTCTTCTCCGATAACGGCATCACTTACAATGCGTGTCACACTCTTGTCTGTGGTGAGTTTTTCCCAACCGACATATCCTACAGCTCCTCCTACTGTAGCTGTCTTTACCGCTTTACCTGCGTTGTTCAGGGTTTGTGACGGATGAATCACAGAATTGCCCATAGACTTTGCAGAGGCTTTCGCTCCAGTCTTTGCGGCTCCCAACGCCTTGCCACCTACTGTTAATAGTTTACTCCAAAATGACATATTCTATCGTTTTTTGTTGTTTTATAAATTATTTGATCTCATATCTGCCTATTGCCATAACAGGCATTTACGGCATCACGTTTCGTCCGGCTTGTTTCCATCTTCTTTTTGCAGCATTCACGATTTCTTGTTTGTTGGCTTTTTGTGGCTTTGATCCTTCGTCTATCTCCAACCATATATCACCCATACTTGTGTACTTCACGGCTTTTGTCAGTCGTTGCAGTTTCTTGTTCATCACTTTCAATTTCGGACGAATTCCAAACACTACTTCCATACGTTCTTTCTCTGTCATCTTATTCTTTGACAGACATACTGTTCGTATGTCATTTACGATTTCTACGCTGTTCAGTATCAACTCACGATAGATTTTATTGCGCTTGGTGGATAACGCTACGGCCATTCCATTACTCGGATGGGCATCCAGTTGTTTGATTAATCCACCCATGTTATTTGTGAGCTGCGTCACCTCGTGATAGAATCCGTATACCTGCGCTGCATAACATACAATCGAACGAAACGAGTCAAGGTAGTTGTTGAACTCTCGATGCAAGTCTGTAGTTGCCTTCACTTCTTCCTTTGTCCAAATATGACCTGTGGTCATCATCAACATCACTTGTTCTTGGTTCTTCAACTGTTTCTCTGCCTTGTTGGTGTACATCAGTATCATTCCCGTCAACGTCGGGTCTGACTGGGCGTAGGTTTTGTCAATGCTCAGTAGCATCACTATCACCACTGCTCCTATATATTTTACAACTCCCATTTATTCCATTGCTCTTTTGTACAACATTGTATTTGTCCTAATCAACCTATAGCTTAGTTGCTTAGGAAATTGTCCAATAAGACTTGTTCCTTATAATAGGAGTCTTATTCTCCTGTCACTTGCGCTGCTCTTCGCCATCGTCCCATTGCTTGCCTTGCAACATCTGCATTGTTTCTGTCTATCATTCCTGCCGTAGCATTATTCCATACGTCATTGAATGTATAGTAGCGTATGCTCAGATACAACCGATGGAGTTTCTTACTGAAACTGCTGAGTTTGTCATTCAAAGCCCAAAGGGTCTTGCTTCGGTCTGCTCCTGTTATCATGTTCTCGTTACCTCCTTGCGATACGGCATCGTTCAGCAAGGTAAAGACTGATACCAATTCTGTAGCTGTCTCAATATACAGGTTATTCATTGACATACTCGCAACAATGCCTTGCGGATTATTTTTGATGGCTTTGCGCAACTTGCCCAAAGTGATGAAGATTCTCACTCCGTCATCATATAGATGGGTACAGGCTTTCAACGAAGAGGCGTAACCGCTGATGTCTTTCAAATAGCTGTTGTATTGTTTCTGCCATTTGTGCATTTGATTGAACTCGGCTGCAATGGTATTCTGTAATATGGCTGTTTTCTTCTGACCATTGATCTGACTGTCTATCTGCTTTTCCAACAGTTCATTACTCTCTGCCAGTGCCATCCATTCCAATGGATTTGATGCAGTTATCTGTGCCTTTCCATTTATGGCTGTTCCCAGAGCGATTCCCATCACCAATATCATTCTTCTCATTTTTACCTCCTCATGCCTCCTGGTTTTCTTTCGTCTGGCACTCCCAATGGCTCGAAATCTCCTTCCAAGGATTTGATATGCTCCTCACTTGGTTTGTCCAACAACACATCATTCCAATCTTTGGCCCACATGGGGATTGGCATGACTCTAACGTTGTCTGGATTTATACCTTGCTCTTTCGCAATTTGTTTGAATAGCTCCACAAATTCACGTCCTGCCTTATCGTTATCAAAGCATAGATAATGTTGAGCTTGCGGTGTGGCTTCCAACATTCCTTTTATCTGTCCTTTGGTTGGTGAACCGCCCGTAGATACGTATATGCCCTTACGTGAAAGCTCGGGATTTTGCTTTATTGCCTCACGGTGTATCTGATAAAATGACATTGCATCATAGGCACTCTCAAACCATCCGACACCACCTACACGATCCAAAGGTTCGTTCTTCAAGTTGGCTATCCACAGACCTTCACTTCCATTGCTGCCCTCGGCCTTGCCTTTATATGTGCTGCTTCCATCCATTCTTGGACGACCGCGTTCTTCCAGTCCGACAATGGTGTTGTCTCCCGGCTTGGTCAACGGAAAAGCCAAATTGGTATATTTCAGTCCGTCGTTCCTGTGTTTGGTCGCAAGAACAAAGTGCTTGTTAAAGGCATACTGTGTATACAGGTCTATACCTCTTGGCTTGAAGTAGAAATAGAATGGCTTTTGGGTGTTTCTATCTCCAGTGTCAAACTTCAACAAATCATAGTCTTTTAATGAGAATGGCTTACTTGCAGCTTTTGGTGCCAATATCGGGTTGTAGTGCTCTTGCACTGGATTGTTCAATAAGCGGTTGCATACTAAGTTTACCAATCTGTCCGTGGACATTCCTGCTCGATATTCGTCAAATTTTTCTGGATGTTCCTTGATGAAGGAGATTACATTATACAGTTTCTGACGTGGTGGCTGAAAACAACATTGACCGTTTGCTGTCACAATAAACTTGTCTCCTCGCACACGTCTTCCGTCACTGTCTGTACGGATATACGACGGATAGCGCAATCCATCTCGTTTATTCAGGTGATAACCTGCATCAACGAGCACGTCTTGTATGCGCAATCGCTGCAAGAAGTCATTGTATGTCAAATCTCCGTTCATTAATATCCTCGTCGTATTTCTGTTATTTCCTGATTCATCTGTGCTTCGAAATTTCTCGCTGCCACCTCATTGGGCATGTCTACTCCGGGTTTGAAATAGGGGCGTGGGGGATGTCTTCCTTCCGTGCAATCTACATAGATTTCAGGATGGGGATGATGGCTCATTCCATGCGCTATTTCTGATGTTACTACGGCTCCTGCGGCTAAAGCTGCAAAGATTTTGGTTCCCAATCCTGTGCTGGCTTCAGGACGTGACTTCATGTCCACTTCCTTAAAGATGTTGGAAAAGAGCTTCATTCGGTGATAGTCATCCACTGCCATAAACTTGTCATATTGTTTCTGGCTTATTTCATGACTGATGGATTCTCCGTTGATAATGGCTGTCATGCGGTATTTCACATCGCCATTTTTTTGTTGCTTTGCCGATGGTTCCTGCTCTTTTGCTTGCTCGCTTGCTGCAACTGGTACTTCTGTATTCTGTATCTTTTCGACATAGATTTCGTCCACTTGCACCTCACGTCCATTCTTTACTTCTCGGTACCAACCTTTACTTTCGTCCAATAGGTTCAGGTCTTGTCCGTTTACCGATGCGTCACCATGAATCTGTGGTTCTCGCTCCACATTCAGTTCTTCGTCTTGTCCGGCTTCAACGACTGGTTGCTGTCGTTGCTTCATTTCTTGCTGCACTTCTGGACGCAACCCTATATTGATGCGCTCTTTGTTGTTCAGCATATCCATGGTAACCTTATCTGCAAAGTCATCTTTGATTACATTGTTCAGTATGTCCAGTCGTTTGTCTATTGGCATTTGTTTGATGGAGTTGTTGGTCAACGCCTTCAACTCGTCTTCTTTCAAGTCATACACCATGTCTACATTCGTGGCTTTTGACTGGATGGTAAGCGTTTTGCTCTGCTCATCAATGATAATACCATGCGATGAAAGACATTCCTGCCATTTCTCGTTGGAGAAATAGACTGGGGATGTTATCAACTCCTTGTAGGGTTTGGCTGGTTCATTACTTCTTGGTCTGCTTACCACTGGTGTTACCACTGCTTGCAGATTTTGCAGTACATCTTGACTTACAACTGGCTGTTGTGCCTGTCCCTTATAATAGAACCCATAACCGCCTGATTGCAGTTCGCCTGGATTCATTCTTCTGTCCCAACGCTCTGACACCATTGGGACTTGCGGATAGAAAAGTTGACCGCCAACTCTTCGGAGATGCCAACCATCCTGCATTCTCGGTGTCCATCCCAAAAAGTGAGGAGGGTGCATACAATACTCTCCTGTTCGTCCATACTCACCAATTCCTACACGATATCCATGTAGTCCCATTGCTACACGTCCGTTGGCATTACGGGCATGCACGAAGTTCTTAGGCAGATAAAAGTCATTGCCTACAACACTCGTGAAGGTATTATAGGCTGTCTTGTTGGCATAGCTGGTTCCCCAGTCTGTCAATGCAAGCATTTGCTTCTCGGTGAGTCTGTAGGTGAGCAACGGACTGTCATGTCCCTGCACTGCCAACTGATACCCATTGCCATCGGCAATAATGTGCGCTTGCATACCATTGCGCATAAGCAGATCACGCAACTCTGGGGATATGTCCATCTGCCTTGGATTCAATTGTTTTCTTATCGCCATTTTTTTCTCGTGTTTTTAGTGATACTTCTACGCATCCCCTCGCTCCAGTGCTTCTTCCAACAATTTGTCTTTATATGCTACAAACTGTCTCGCACTGTCCTCGCAGATGCACAATCCCTTGTTTAAGCAGTACTGTGTGTATTCTTCCTGCCATTCCTCCGAGTAATGGTTGACATAATCCAACCAACCATATTCTCCTTTCTGAACTTTTTCTACCAGTACTTCCTCTGGATAATATTTGTTCTTTGCCATTCTTCTTGTATTCTGATTTTTCTATTGTTATTCCATATTTACCTACTATTCTCCGCCACGGCTTAGTCGGCTTAAATAGGCTCAGAAAGGCCTATGCCTAACAAGCCCACAACTATTTTTATTCTGTTTACGATGTATGATTCTCAATGCGCAGTTTGTGTACACCAACGGTTTTTATTCTGTTTATCGCCGTATATGTTTTCCGAGTGGCACATCGTGCCACAGCTTTGCATTCAGATAAAGCAGTCGAGAGTTTACTCTCGTAAGGCTTTAGCTGGATGTAAAGCAAGTCGAAGACTCGGAAAACAGATACGGGGTTTTTATCGGTTTTTGTCTAAGCCCACCCTAAAATGAGCCCAACCTTTTTAATGATGTCCGATTCTCGCAAGATGTCCCTCTCGCTTACGTGACAACTCATTCCACAACTCTTCCGTATAATCATCCTCGCTGACATAATCCAGATTACCGTCATCGTCCATCACCCAACAGCCATAACATCCGAATGTGTATTTATCCCATTCTCTTTTGGTCTGCTCTTGCCATTTCCGGTCATCACCTTGGCATAGTCTGATACCTGTGCTTTCATTCAGGTCAATTCCAACTGTAACAGGGTCTTCGTCCATTACGAATGTAAGCGGTTCACCGTGCTGGATGACTTTTACTTCTGCTGAACTCAGGTGCATTTCTCCTGACAGTACTTGCAGATTGCGACCAATGACTGGTGTGGGGGCATACATCACTTGGTTGGTTTCTGCATCCAACTGCACGAATGCTTTGCTCTGTTTCCCGTCCATCATCATGTCTGCAAGGATGGCTTTTCCTGATAGCAACTGCTTCTGTTGTTCCTGGTCATATTGCGCCAAAGGTGCTTGGCTCAGTACTGGATAGAACATTACGTCTACCTTACCATCTTCCATGCGTACAAAAGCGAAACGTGTTCTACTCTTGATAACATTCTCATTTTCATCCTCCACCTGTATGGGAAGTACTGGCGAACGTCTTCCCTGACCGATGTCTTCCAATACATGCATGGGCAGGTCTTCAATCATTTCTCGTGTCAATCCGTACTTGGCAAGTGTCTGGTACGGCACTTCATGTTCTTCTATTCTTGCTTTCATATTTGATTGTATTTATTGATTTTCAACTGTGCAGCCTTTTGCCTTCAACGCAAATACACGCCACACATCAGCAAAATTATATTGGAATGTGGCCACTGCAAGAATATTGCTCATTCTTGGAGCTTACATTTATGCTAATTTATAATTCAAGTATGATAATCAATGAATAATCATACTTGATTCTTATTTGATGTTATATTTTCGTTCCTTCAATCTTCGCAGTTTTGCCTTTCCTTTTCCTGATACTACTTTTGTCTACATGAAAAAGTTTTTATTGGTCTTCATAACTGCTGTCGAACTCTCTGTTTCTACAACAGTTCATGCTCAGTTCTACTCCGTAGATAATCATAATCGCCGTTACAAGGTTAAGGTCGTAACACCACACACGAAAAAAGAGGCACCACTTTCTCGTGATACCTCTTCTATTAAGCAGCCATCAGTCATTGACTCGACGGCTACCAATGATTTTACAACAAATAAGCCTGCTACTGCAAGCTCACAAATCTCGTTTCCTCTTCAAAATATCTATATTACGTCACCATATGGCTATCGCAATGATCCATTCACTGCCAAGAGAAAGTTTCATAACGGTATTGACCTGCGTGCCAACTATGAACCTTGTTATGCCATACTTGATGGTATTGTAGAACGCATCGGCAATGACAAACGTTCCGGCAATTTCATTACTCTTCGTCATGGTAACTATACTATCAGCTACTGCCATCTCTCGCACATTCTCGTTCCACAAGGTAGACTTGTCCAAGCAGGTACTCCAATCGCCATTACTGGTTCCTCTGGTCGATCCACCGCCCCACATCTTCATTTGTCCATAAAATACAAGCGTAAGTCCATAGATGCCAAGGTATTATTGGACTATATCGTCCAATCCAAGTAGCTCGAAATTTTGGTATCAGGGTGTAAATCGGCAGAAAAGATTTCGGTATTAGGGATTTCTTATGTACCTCAGATTGATTTCAACTCTATTATGCGTTATTATCGAGGTGACATTTTCATCATTATTATGCTGTAAATTGAAAATTATGGGAATTTTCTATTGAAAACCGTTGGGAATTTTGCAATCCCCAACGGTTTTCTCTATTATCGATGTGTTTGTTTTACAAGTGGTGTCCACAGTCTTGTAAGCACCAACGGTTTTTATTCCGTTTATCGCCGTATCTGTTTTCCGAGTGGCACATCGTGCCACTGCTTTACATTCAGATAAAGCAGTCGAGAACTCGTTCTCGTAAGGCTTTAGCTGGATGAAAAGCAAGTCGAAGACTCGGAAAACAGATACGGGGTTTTTCAGGTTTTTGTCTAAAACTAACCCTGTAGTGTAGCAGGTCATTATCGTTTTTTCAATCCCGACTACAACTAAAAAGGCAGATGCCCAAGACTCTCCATCTTGCACATCCGCCTTTGCCTATACTCATTCTATGAAGCTACTTCTTCACTCCGTATATTTCATAATCCTTCTTTCGTCTTTCTACTATCGGAGGATTCTTCCCGTCATAGTACATATCAAACCATGTTGACGATTCTTTTGGTTTCATACTATCACTCAGCACAAAATGTTTGCCGTCCAATGACCGTTGCTGTATGTAATAATGGTATTTTCTATATACCGTCTTGACGAATACCTCTCTTGATCCTAAGAAGCAAATGTCATCGTACATCCTTATCTCTGCTCTTCTGTAAGTTTCACCATTGTTTCTTCCACGTCTCATATACACTCCACCGATCTTCAAGAAATCCATGAAACCAATGGTGACAAATTCTGGCTTACGGGTTAAGCAGGTCATATTCTCCAAATATACCCAGTATTCCTTGCCTTGCTCCGTGAAATGAAGCATGGCATTGTCCTGCAGCTCTGCAAACTCATACGTCTGTTCTGGCTTTTCCATTGGTTTGTACAGTTCTGTGCGTACAAGGTATTTGCCTTCTCTGTTCTGCACTATTCTTATACCGTATGCTTGCGGGTATATCTTAGCATAACTGCCTAATGACTCCCATTTATCCAGCCAATTTCTTCGATAATATACTTGGTAATTGTTTTTCGTGACGCAGGTGACTCTCAGATTGGCAGGTTCTTTATAGTCAGCTAACTGTGTTCTGCATCCGATGTAATCTATTTTTATTTCTGGTCTGAAAAAAATTATGTACTGTTTCTTTTCCTCTTCAAACTGCTTGACTTCTTCTTCCCATGTGTTTCTCTTTTCCGCTAATTCTTCAACTGTCATAGGGTGCAACATGGTATCCCAAGCCTTGCGCCAAGCCAAACATCCTTGCTCATCTTCCCAAATCGACAGGTCTTCTATTTTCTCCTTGAACATGTATAGTCTGTCTGGCTCTGATGACTGCACAAAGAAATTGCGGAACCGCAGCCCTTCGTCTGTCCCATTATTCAACGCATTCCGCAATACAAAACTGTTCTCGTCCATCCGACGTGTCTTTACTCTCGGATAGAGGCGCAACCCGTCTGTAGTGGAAAACTCCATAAAGCCATGTTTCTCGATTCTCGGACGCTTGAAGTATCGCACACCATTACGCAAATCCATCCATGGACGTTCTCTGTCTATCTTCCGTCGAGAATACAACTTGGCTATTCCGTATGCTTTCAGTTCTACCTTATTATACTCACAGGGTAGCACATCCTTGCCGTCCTTATCCACAACACCCGACAGACCTTCCTTGTTGCTGACTATCTCGTAGCCGTATGCTTCCTCCAAGTCCATACGTTGCCCCTCATGTGTCATCACGGTGATTAACTCTGTTCGTGCGTCCGAAGTGATTCTCTCTTGTTCGTTACAAATAGAATAGGCTATGTTATACAGCCCTTCCACTTCTTCTGTCAGAATGCCTTTTCCTGCTACACGTCCCTCAAACATGGCTTGCCAGTCTCTGTCATCTGACGGTAGACCAAACAAACGGTACAGCCCGACATTGTCTAATATCAAGCAATACTTCTTGCCCTCAAACACACGCATGCCACGTCCTACTTGCTGCAAGTACTTCGCTAACGACAGTGTGGGTCTCGCCAACTGGATAAACTCTACATCTGGACAGTCAAAGCCTTCACCGAACAAATCGACATTAACCAACACTTGTATGTTATTTGTTTGTGCCAATGGAGTATCAGTCTTATCCGTAATATCAGCCTTATTGCTAACATCTGTATCTAACGGCTTAGTAAGGCTCAAAGAGGCATAGTTAGGCTTACTATCAATGCTTGTTCCCTTAAATCTTTCAATGATCTCCTTTCTTTCTTCAAGCGGTGTCTTGCTGCTTATCGCCACAGCATTTATGCCATGCTGTCTGTACGCTTCTGCGATATGCTCCGCATGGGCTATGTCTATGGCATAAGTGATGCCTTTCTTGTTTGCTGCATATCTTATCACCGTATCGCAAAGCCTCTCGATACTTGGCTGCACATTCATTTTCTCACTCATCTCTCTCAGCGAGAAGTCTCCGTCGGCACCTCTTTTCTTCAGCGAGTTCACCATGCGCCAGTCCTCGCTGTCCTCTCTGATGGACATA
>ERZ1026862.1133-NODE-1133-length-16487-cov-5.266857_pt1 | contig 16487 bp, 14 predicted proteins | sample MGYA00380161_ERZ1026862 | MGnify/ENA primary metagenome ERZ1026862 (study PRJEB33269, sample SAMEA4719797) | human gut metagenome | biome: human-associated habitat; feature: organic feature; material: feces | place: Cameroon | collected 2013-10 ... | reverse complement strand
AGAACACCAGCCTTCCAAGCTGGATACGTGGGTTCGATTCCCATCACCCGCTCTACAGTAAAGAAATCCTTATCTTAAGGATTTCTTTTTTTGTATATGATTCACACAAAAACGACCTCAAGATTTCTCTCAAGGTCGTTACATTCATCTTTCAGCTGCCTTCCGGCAGCTTATTTTATATTCAATACATTCTAGAACAGATCTACTCTTCCAGTAAATTTATCATTGATTACGTAGTATGCAGCATACTCTTCCGGCTTTACATAAATGTTCAGCTTCTTGATGGTACCTACTCTGTGTCCCTCTGCTGCGAACTGAGCCTTAACGCGCTCCTCAACCACTTCAGTTGTCACTTCAAGGTTCTGATACTGTACTGTAATCTCAGGCTTTAATACTTCCTTAGCAGCTTTCTTTGCAGCAGGCTTCTTAGCAGCTGCCTTCACCTTAGTCTCAGCCTTCTTAACCGTCTTCTCAGCAGCATCTGCTGTCTTTGCTGCTGCAGTCTGTGTCTTCTCTGCAACATCTGCGGTCTTTGCTGCAACTTCTTTAACTGTCTTTTCAGCCGCTTCCTTAACCGTCTTCTCAGCAGTATCTGCTGTCTTTGTTACTACGTCCTTTGCTTTCTTGGCAATGTCCTGAACTGTCTCTTTTACTTCTGCCTTAACTTCCGGAGTCTTTACTAACTTTGCGTTCGAACTTGTCTTGTTTAACTTCTTGTTCTGCATCACATTGTCCTCCTGTGAATTATTCACATACTAAAAATTTTTCAATTGCTACCAGTGCTTCCTGTTCATCTTTTCCTTCTGTAACAATGTCAACAGACATTCCCTCAGATGGATTAAAAGCCATGATACCCATAATGCTTTTCGCATTAATACGACGGTTATCGCTTTCTAATATGATGTCGCTGTCAAACTTGCATGCCACCTGAACAAGTTCAGCGATAGGATTATCATGTCCTTCTGCTACATTAGAAACGATCACATTTTTCTTACTCATACGCTCTCCCTTTCCAACTCTGTGTAACACATAAAGAAAATATAGCTCACTTCCCGAATATTTGCAAGAGACGAACTCTATTTCTGTTAAAGTTTCACGAACAGGTTGCAAAACCTCATAGGTTATTGTTCATTTTCACAACGAAAAATTCCTTTGCCATACTTAACGATTCAGATAGGTGAAGAACAGATTTCCGGCTTTTGTAAAAAGCGCATCCGCAGCTTCGATACTCATTGATTTTGTCGAGCTATCTGCCGGATCATAATAGTAAATATTCGTCTGTGAATATCCGGTTACAAGTACCGCGCTCTTACTTCCCGTCATTGCAAAAACAGGGCTTCCCTGGCTGACATAAAACAGGATTTCATTCACCGTACAACCAGATACGTCAAGTACCACCGAATCCGTCAATGTGTCTTCCAGCACACTCTTTGGCGTTGCTCCGTTGTCTACGAGCTGCTTTACGCCAAGTCCCTTTCCACAGTAATCCAACATTGCACTGACGGCCCGCACAACGGAAGATGCCCCCTTATCTGCACTTGCTACCTTAAGACCTGAGAAAGCACTCTGCATATTCTTACGCGCGCGCATCCACACATACTGCTGGTTATTGTCCACTACAACGCCGAGATTTTCATTTGCACACAGAATTGCATCCGCAATATGATCTGTCGCTAATACAACATCACCTTTTTCATACACATAGAAACGTTCCTGATCCTTATTATCCTCAAAGGTCAACGTACGTGGTTCCTCCAAAAGTACCAGTTTGGATGTGATCATCTTGACCTTCTTCGTATCCGCACTGTCCTTCATCGTAAGCTGATACTGTGTCTCTTTCAGTTCCGTAGCCGTAGACTCGAGTGTAATCTTCGTCTCCGTATCCGCCTCACGATTCATAATAGAATCCGTTCCGGCTGTCAGATACTGGCTGCCGGACTTCTTCATCAGTTGTACCGTCACGGTATAATCTGCAACACTGATGCTCTCTACCCTGCCCTTGGATGGCTGGTATTCTTTGATGATCTCATGACTATCTTCTGATGTTGCCATAATCTTAAGCGTCTGCATCGGGAACTGCGTGTTACCGGCCTCACCGACACTGACCTCTTTGGCTTTGGCAATACCATATATGAAATCATTGTCAATAAATCCGAGCGGGCGAAGGTATTCGTTACCGGATTCACTGATCTCATAAGTCGATCCATCATTCAGATTCATCAGTGTAATCGTACTGCTTGCAAACTCCTGCTCCGCATCCACCCATGCAAAATACTGGTTCGACTGTGATATCTTATAACAGTTTTCCTTCAGCCCCTCAACAAGAACTTTCGTCGAAAGAGAATCCAGATTAACCTGATAAAGCTTCTCGTCAAGAATCAGATAGAGCATTCCCGGCTCGTTCACATACATCAGCTGTCCCATCTGCGCTTTTAAGATCTCATAAGACGTATCGGACGGAATAAAAACTTCCTCCTCAATCGTCTGCACAAGACCATCGTAATGGTACACCGCCGTACCGACTTCACCCTCGTGCTCACCGCGGTTCATATATCCATAGACCACAAAGTCCACACTGCCCGCCTCATCGACACGGGCAATCTTGATATCATGCTGATCCCAGTTATCACGTGCATCAATTCCCTCTTCTTTACGGAAACTGAACACCTGCACGATCTTGTTATTTACCCGGTCAAAGCACCACAATTCTCCCTGCTGCACAAAAGCGATCACATCGCCAGTCTTACTGATCTCGTAATCCACATTTGCATCACGTATTCCAAGCTGGATTGCATTGTCTCCATTGAAGAAGTTATTCTCTCCACGGAAAATCTGTTCCATCGTGCGCTCAAAATTAAGCACATACATACGATCACTTGTCATACGGAGACGATAGTACTCTTCCACATTGTAAAATTCGGTCTCTCCCGCATCATTGACATATGTCACAACATAATCGATTGTGATCACATTGTAGGAGCTGTTAATCTCCTTGTAAGAAGCAACCACATCACCAAGCACCTCCGGTTTCAGGTCCGCCCATGTGATCTGATTCAACGTACAGCTTAAGTCCACATAATTGAGCGCTGTATTATCACCGGTTGTTGCGTCCATATATTTCGGAATAAACTTGTCCGCATCATCGCGAAACGTATAATCATGAAATTTCAAAGCAAAATCCAGACACTCCGTCGTATAGTAATCGGTTGTCTGCATAAGTCTTGTATAGTAATAAATCTCGTTTTTGCCGGAAGTCAGCGTGATTACCAGCGTATACTCCTCATTCGCAGTCAGAAGATTCTGAATCTGAAGATCTGCCGTAATCCGGTTTCCATTCGTCTTATAATCACTGACTTCACTTTTGGCAACAAGACGCTGTCCGTCCATGCTACGGATTTCATAAGTGATTCCATCGATTTTGCGTCCGTATGTAGCAATCGTCATCGGCAGGATACGCTTATCATCCACCGGAGTGATCGTATCACGCATCGCGGTCGAATCCATCTTCGTGACATAACCGTGCAGTTCGTTGACTGCAGTATCCCCTTCATAGAATTCCACAACAGGAAGGGTTGCCTCCGAAAGCGTCGTGGTCAGATCTTTATTATCCTTATTGGTAATTACACTAAAAAAAACGACTGCCACAAGAAAAAGAGTAAGCAGTACTACTGGTTTGATTATTTGTTTTTTCATTTCACTTTCCCTGCACTGTATGTTTTCTTATCTGTTCTTCCTTCGTCAGTTGTCCCCCGACACCAAAACACCATACGGGTTCCGGTGCCAGGTAAACACATATGACCTGATGTTACTTAGTGAAAAAAGCGAGCAGCTACCACCAGCGTCTGCATCTGCGATGTCTGCATCGTCTGCGGTAAAGCTCTGTTCCAAAAAGCACACCTACCATACTACACAGCCAGTTATCGCCACATCCTCCGCGCGGTGGCGGTGGTGGCGGACCTCCCGGTCTGCCTCCGATTGACATCGGAACCATCTCAAAATAAGACAGTTCCTTCATCTCCTGCACCGGCTGTTCCTCAGAATCTACAAGCTTCCTGTACAGACGATCCACTTCCATCTGGATCATGGTACGATCCGGCTCCTCATCGTAGATCCGGCTTCCCTCATACTCAAGTTCGTCTAATCGTTCTTCCACCAGCTTCATGATTGCCTTTGTCTCGGACGGATAGTACGATTTCATGCGTTCCATATCCTTCTCATATTCCATCTCTGTAAGATACATGCTCTGCATCGGATAAGTCATATAAAAAGGAATCTTTGGGTACAAATCATCTCTGTAATCCACACGCACGCTCCAATCTCTCATCCCTATAGACTATGCAGCATGCGTGCCGGTGGTTCCTATTGCTCCGTTGTCAGGAAATCCGCACGGATATATCCTTCCTGATCGTTAAAGCTGACTTTCACCCAGCCATCTTCTTCTCCGATCATACGCACCTGTGTGCCAACACCCAATACCGTAACAACCGCACTGTCGGTGTTTGGCTCGCTTCGAAGATTAACACCATCCGTTGTCCACATATAGGTCATCTCAACCACTTCCGGCGTTTGCGTCTGTGTCTCCGACTCAACCACATCCGGCACCCATTCCTCACTCTGGGTCTGCGTCTGTGTCTGTTCCATCTGCTGCGTTGCCTTATCACTCTTATGCGCGCGCACAAGCATGACAAGACCAATAATGATCGCAACTAAAGCGACACACATCGCAGCAAAAATAATTCTTGCAATAATAACGTCTTTTCTGTGGCTTTTCTTCATAAACCTTCTCCTTTGTCTCTCACTCCGATTTCAGTCCATTCAAACTCGCATTTTCAAAAACTGTTCTTATTGGTTACATATGATCTTCGTTCTGGAAGGATCCACCTTGTCCTTCTCGATGATCAGTTCTCCGATGTGATCCGCCGTAATCGTTCCCCCGGACGGATTCATCACGCTTGTAATATTGCTGACGATCTCCGCATCCACGGTCGAGTATTCGAACGCCAGTGTTGTATTGATCAGCTTACAATTCTTCATCACAAGATTGTCAATGTAGCACATTCCCTGCAGACTCTCGATCGTACAGTTGATCAGCGTCAGATTCTTTGCATTCCAGCCTAAATATTCGCCAGAGATAAAGGAATCATATACCGTAACATGATCCGTATTCCAGAACGCATCCTTCGAGAGCAGACGGGAATTATGAATCTCCATATTCTCCACGCCGTCAAAGGAATAATTACCGATCAGTTCAAAATGATCAATCTTCATATTCTTACAGTTCATTGCAAAATAATCACCGGTTGCTGTCACATGATCCAGTGTAACATTCCGGCAATTCCAAAGCGTCTCCTCCGCATGCGGGAAATTAACATTTTGCAAAGTTACTCCATCACATCTTCGGAAATTCTTCGGTGCTTCAATGATCGTATCCTTCACGCTGATATCGTTTGTATACCATACGCCGGCTCTTGCCATATCAAACCATGTACAACGCTCAGCTTTCACATGATTACAATACCACAACGGATACTTCCACCGAAACAGACTGTCATATAATTCAATGTTCTCGCTCTCCTTGAGCGGTGATTCCCCCTCTGCAAAAACACTATCATAAACTTTAAGATCTCTCGACATAAAAAGCGCCCGCTCCCCCGTCAGGTACTCCTGTCGTACTTCATTCTGTTGCATTTCTTATCCTCTTCGTCTAGTATTCCTATTTTCGATCCTATTTTATCACGTTCCGCCTGCAATCACAAACATTCCTTTTGCTTTCGTCGAATACCCTAACAATTATTCCAATAACAGATCCTCCACTGTCACAAATTCATAATTTTCCTGCTGCAGACTGTCAATTACTGTAAAAGCCGCCTGTACTGAGGACGCAGATGCATCGTGCAAAAGGATAATACTTCCTTCCGGTGCTCCTTTTAAAATGCGTTGCACCACAGTATCCGCATCCTTCGTTGCCCAGTCCTGTGGATCAATATCCCACAACACCTCAATCAGCGAAACCTTTTCGTCCAAAGACTTATTCCAGCACCCATACGGAGGTCTTATAAAACCTGCGTATTTTCCAGTCACCTCGTGGATGGCTTCCTGTGTCTTTGTAATCTGTTCCAAAGTTGCCTCGTCCCCGACCTGCCCGAAATTCACATGTTCATATGAGTGCACACCGATCAGATGTCCTCCCTCATCGATCGCCTTCACAACATCCGGATATTTTTCCACCTCGGCTCCCAACAGAAAAAACGTGGCTTTCACACCACGCTTTTGTAATCCATCCAGCAATTTCATTGTATATTCCGGATTCGGTCCGTCATCAAATGTGATCGCAATCTTGTGTTTTTCCTCGATATCAGTATTACATTTTATAACATCTGTCTGTTCCATATCTACACGCTTTCTATCTGTTTTATCCATGCTCACACCCAGACACACGCCGAATGCATACGCAGCCACGATCAGCAGCAGATTGCATAAGATCCGGCGTTCAATACGATCCAAACCGCCTTTGTTTTTCCGCTCACCCATAATAATTCCATAACATCAAGAATTATTACAGTCTATGCCATCTGCCCCTGTTCTAATACATTTTACTGTGCCTCATCCAGTACATAGAGCATAAAGTCCACTGCAAGATCTGCGTGATCCGCCGCTGCACTGACACCGATTACCGGATTTTCCACGTTTGCATACCAGCCCGACTTCCTCAGCCATGCATTATCCTTCAGGCGGATGCCGACAGGAGCGGTCTCATTCGTATCCACGCTTGTTGCGTACACAATGTCATCCGCGTATTTATCCAGCACATCCTGCGGCAGTATGGTGGTAATATCTGCAAGATATCCCATCTCGCCAAGGCTTGTTGCAAACGCCTCATCCGCCAATACATCATCAACGGTTCCTGCCATAAGCTGCACCTGGATTGCCTGCAGATTCTGCATACCCGCGCTGTTCGACTCATCCTCCGAGACACTGACATTGCTGGCGATTCCCACTTCGGCATCATCGGTATCCTCCACATGCGTTTTCAGGAAATCCTCATAGAAAGACTGTTCATCCGCTGCTGATGTTGTCGCAATATCCTGCGCATTGACTGCCACAATATTGAGGACGACCTCCTTCGCAAAAGCAAAATGCACGATCAGATAGATTACAAGTGCAATCGCTGCGATCACTGCCAGAATCTTGAGTCCGTAATACTGCACGATAAAGACAACCTTGTCCGTAAATTTCATGGACTTTAACTTTTCTCTCGTTGTCCGTGTATCCTCCGGCCGGTAAAGCTGCGAATTTCTGGATAATACCGAATTGTCCGGATGTATATTGCCTTCCGGCTTCTTATTATTCTGTTGCTCCATAATCCATTCTCCCTTGTATCCGGTACTTCTCCCATCCCGGAGTATTCCTGATCACTTTAAACAAGAATTGTATAGCCTACATCCCAGTTTTCTCCTGCTGCAAGCACATTCTCATATTCTCTGTCTCTTAACTCTCCCGCGTATCCGATTCTGTCACTTCTTCCATACCACGGTTCAATGCATACGAAAGGAGCGCCCGGATCCGCCGGTCTCCAGATTCCAAAAAGCGGTGCATCCAGCTCAATCGTGAGAAATGCCTGCTTCTTCGGATCACATAACGAAACCTTCTTAATATTCTGCTTCTCAATAATCAGCGCATCATTGTCAAACAGATGCTCATCAATACGAAGCATTCCATCTTCAAGCTCATACGTATCTACCCTGTCACCGACCAGATATCCGTCAATCGTCGAACACTTCAGAGGACCTGCAACGTCAAACTGAATGTAACAGTCACTCTGCTTTACACCACTCGTCACAGGACAATAGAACGCCGGGTGACCTCCAATTGCAAACGGAAGTTCCTCCTCGGAAGGATTCTCCACATGCCAAAGCACTTCCACCTTCGCTCCGTCCAGCCGGTATCCGAGTTTTAACACAAACTCATACGGATATTTTGCAAGTGTCTCCTCATTAGAGCGCAGCACAAACCAGATCTCATTGTCCGTCTGTGACTCCAACGTAAACTCCATATCGCGGGCAAATCCGTGTTGTCCCATATCATAAATCTTACCCTTCGTGCGGTACTGCTTACCACTTACATTTCCTACAAACGGGAACAGAACCGGTGAAGTTCTGCCCCAGTATTTCGTATCTGCGCACCACATATATTCCGCACCGGTTTCCTTCTTGACCAACGATTTCAGCTCCGCACCATGCGAATCAATCTCGATGCGGATCTTATCATTTTCCAAACTAAATCTTGCCATAGATAACCTCCTTATTTTTCATCTCACTTGTTTTCTATTATAACAGACCTTGCGTTTTTTTCATCTGACGGTTGTACATTTTATGCTTTTTTAAGGAGTTACGTTACCCTCATTTGCTTCCAGATAATTATCCACATTGTCGATCGTGACCTTCTGATACGGAAGATAGACTTCGGTTAGATTTTCAAAATTGATCCCGTCCAATCCTTTTCCCGATACCGATGCAAATACGATAGCAGCCATTATCTGCGCCTGGCCTTCTTTATCATTGTAAACCGTTCCTGTAAGACGCCCATCCTTCACCGCCTCTAAAGCTTCCTGCATACCATCAACCCCTAGCATCATCGGCATATCATCCTTTGTATATCCCATGAGCCGGTAACTGTCCAATGCTCCCAAAGCCATATCATCATTATTGGACAGCACCAATTCAATCGTATTCCCATACTGCCTGATCAGCTGTTCCATTCGGTTCTGAGCCTGTGCGCGCTTCCAGTTTGCGATCTCATAACTAAGTTTTTCCATCTTTATTCCTTTGGCAAGAATCGTCTCCACCGAGCTGTCCGTTCTTACAATTGCATCCTGATGCCCCATCTCGCCTTCCAAAACCACATACTGGATCTTTCCATCATGATTTTTATCGATCGACTTATCTTTTAAAATGAGATCCGCTGCAATTTCTCCCTGCATCTGCCCCGACTGTCTCGCTTTCGCACCAACATAATAAAGCTTATCCCATTGCATCATGTCTTCCGCGACCGGTTCCCGGTTAAAGAAAATGATCGGAATATTTTTTTCTTTTGCACAATCTATAATTTCAGACGGGTCTGTGCGATCCACCAGATTAATGCACAAAATGTTGCATCCCTCATCAATCATTTCTTTTACCTGATCGTTTTGCGTCCTCTGTGAACCCACAGCATCACGGACTGTCACCATAACATCATACGAATCACCTTTTTGACTATTTAATTCATTCTTAAAACATTGGATCAGATTGCTGATAAAAATGTCTCCCTGATCGTAGCATGCAATCCCCACATATATTTCGTTTTGATCGTCTGACTCAGAAGCTCCGCAGCCCATGATCAGGTAGCCGATTCCGATAACGGTTAGAATGGCAATGCAAAGTCTGATTCTATTTTGTCTCATATCGTTTATCCCTCATTAAAGCAATTACTGGCTCATGATAAAAAGCAATTCCTGATTACGCTCCGAAAACAATTCCGATCTGCGGATCACGGTATATTGCACCGTCTGATCCTTCATTTTCCGGATATCTCCATTCAATTTCCGAACCACCTGTGTCATGCACTGATAGCCGGCTCCGAATTCATCCGGGACAACCAGACATTTGACGCTGCCATTGTCCAGATAATAGACCGATTCCGTAGAATTACCGATTCCATATACATCCGCTCCGTGAAGCCGGTTTTCTTTCGAGCAGGTTCCGGCTTGTACCACACTCCGATCATCAAGTGCCAAAACGACATCCACCGGTTTCTGCTTCTCCAGAATGGTAAGACCATCCTCATTCAGATTGCCGGTAAGCTTCCAGTCGATTTTCGCACCCATACGTTCAAGCTCGCTGCAGACAACCCCTTTCTTCACATAAGTGACATCCGATGCCACATCGGATGAAAAGATACCAAAGGTTTTCCCACTGATATCTCCCCCATAGTCATTGAGCACTTCCTGCACCAGCTGCTTCACAAGTGCAGCCGCATCCGCCTCGGTCGTTGCATATGCAGACTGGCTACGATTATAACCGGCCGATGATCCGATCAGCATCACCGGTATCTTTGCAGATATCGTTTGCAAAAGCTTCTCGGAATCGGCTCCCGGTATCGGTTTGACGATTACCGCATCTGCACCTTTTTTTATTGCGAACTGAATCATCGACACTTCATCTTCCATCGACACAATATCGTCCGTACTGATCACTACCATATTGGCCTCACAGTCCTCAGAAGCCATGCGAAGACCGTATTTCAGCGATGACCACTGACGGCTGTCCGAATCAGGAAGTACAACCGCGACTTTATAAGAGTCCTTTTCCTTGTTCTGAAAAAGCATCGAACCGGCAAACAAAACGACAAGTATTCCAAGCACGATCTCCAGAATAATGTATTTCTTTGTTCCACTGCGTATATTCATACCTTATTTCTCAACTTTCCTGTCAGTTTCGTGTTCATGGATCTGCCGCCCCTTTTCAAAATACTTCTGACGTTCCTCGCTGAACAGTTCCGCCGGCATGCATATGGATACCGTTGTTCCCTCATCCAGTTCACTTTCAATCTTTAATCCATACTCTTTTCCAAACAGAATCTGAATACGATTATTCACATTTACAAGACCGACTCCCGAACCCTTTTTGTGCACACGCCCCGTATCCGTAAGAAGATCATCAATCTCATCCGGCGGAATACCTATTCCGTTATCGGTCACAGAAAGAATCAGCATACCATTGTCCATTTTTCCGGAAACTCTAATTTCTCCACAATCTTCCATCCCACGGACTCCATAATTGATGGCATTCTCAAGGAGCGGCTGCAGCGATAATTTTACGGTACAATATTCATAGAGTGACGGATCCACATCGAACACGACAGAAAACTGGTTTTTGTAACGTGTCATCTGAATATTCATATAACTTTGTGCATGCTGAAGCTCATCTCTCACGCGAATGATCGTATGCCCCTTCGAGAGACTGATTCGAAACAGCTTCGCAAGCTGCGTGATCATAAACGAAGCCTCCTCATTTTTGCCGCCTTCTACCATCCATGTGATGGAATCTAACGTATTATACAAAAAATGCGGATTAATCTGGCTTTGGAGCGCATCCAGCTCGCTTTTACGCCGCTCATTCTGCTGCCACACCACTTCTTTCATCAATTCTGCATTCTGTTGATACGATTTTTGGATGGACTCTCCCAGATGGCGGATCTCCGTAGAACCTCCGATGTAGATTTGGGGTTCCCTGTCAGCTTCGTACTTTGTAACCGAATCATTCAATTTGCGAATCGGTCTTGAAATGCGAAGCGATACAATCCGGTTTATGCCCACAAGCATCATGACCATCAGAAGACTCAGCATGATGATAAACTGTCTGGCATCGATCATTTCATCTGTAAAAGCAGAATACGGAACCACTCCGACCAATTTCCATCCGGTATACCCGACTGTGTTTACAAGTACCTTGCGATGCTCCCCCTGAAACCTTTCATCGTACACACCATCCTTTTTCTTTGCAGTCTCCAGATTACTTTCGCTTACAATCCTTCTGGCAAGCTGCACCTGCTGCGGATGATAAATGATTTCACCGTTGCTGTCGCACAGATAAAAATACTGTCCGTTACCGAGTGTATTAATCTGCCGCATCATCCGGGAAATACTTGAATAATCCATATCAACAAGAAGCACGCCAAGCTTTGCGATCTCTCCATTTGACATATCCACTGCGCGACTGGAAGAAATAACCCAGTAATAACGTCTGGTTCCATCATCAAAGATATTTTGGATATGAGGTGTTGAAAAATGGATATTTTCCACCTCGCGTTCTGCCTCAACGAACCACTGCTGCGACGTAACATTGACCTCCTCTTTCTGCGCCGCAACCGGCTCTGCTGCAAGCAGCCCCCCATTGTTCGTATATACAGCGATGCTTCGCAGCTTGTCTTTATTGGCCTCATAAAGCAGCTGCATCTGTTCCTTGACCTGTGCCAAATCCGTAACAAAATTGGTTTCCTTGATAATGTTGTAATATGCTGCATCCGATACCTGCCGCATATTGACCAGGTATTCTTCTATATTATCTTCCGTCTGTTCCATCAGCTTCGCTGTGCTGTTTACGCTCTCCTGTCGGGAAGCGGAAGAGAACAGGATATACATAACACTTCCCATGCATAAAACAATAGAAATAGAAATCAGTGAAAAAGCAATCATGATGGTTGTCTGAATTTCTCCCGGTTTCCATTTTTTTAAATGCTTCAATCGTTTTTTATTCAACCTTTGTATACTCCGATCTGTATTTCGATGGTGAAACCCCATATTGCCGCTTAAATACATAGCTAAAATAGTTAGGATCTGTATAACCTACACTCTGCGCGATCACGTAGCTTTTCTCCGTTGTCTCAATCAGAAGACGGGCCGCCTTTCCCATACGATATTGTGTCAGATAGGCAACAAACGAGTCTCCTGTCTCTTTTTTGAACATACTAGAAAAATAGGAATTGGATATTGCAAGCGCCTCACAGATATCATCCAGCGATAAATCCTCCTTCTGATAATTATTGTGAACATATTCCTTTGCCTGCCGTATCATCGACTGCGCAGAACTGTCTCGTGCACTCTGGATTTTTTCATGCAGCCTGATACATTTTTCAAGCAGCCATTGTTTTAACACATCCTTTTCCATCGTGATCAGATTGGAGTACTCTGCGATCATTTCGCCGGCCTCCTCCCCCATACCGGCATCGTTATTGATGGTAAAACGATAAAGTGTACTGACCAGCTCCATCACCGTCACCTGATGCTCCTTTATGGATCTGGAATGTTCATAGACCTTATCCAGATAATTCTCGATTGCATCACCAATATCTTCCGTTGTTCCGAGACGGATCATCTTAAGCACCTGCGCCAGTTCCGATTCACTGTCTGTCACTGAGATTTCTGCTTTCTGCGGAATGATCTCCCGAATGTTGATGGCGCGTTCCCCACCGTAAAGCACCCTGTAGGATACTGCCTCTTTTGCACTATTGTATGACTGCGGCAGATCTATGATATTCTGACAGATCTGCCCGATTCCGATGGTCACAACCGCCCCCATAATACGATGCATATATTTACAGAACCGGTCACATTCATCCGTGAGTTCCGGAATCTCACTTTCTTCCTGAAGCTGTACGATCATCAAGGTGTTGTCAAGGTAGGTAAAACTGCTTGCATTCCATTTTTCTGCCAGTTGCTCCCTTACCTGCTTGTCGACCGACACCCTGAGCAGCCGGACATCCATATCTTTTGGAGATTTGGACGCCGAAGTATGCACAACCAGACAGCAAAAAAGCGGACCATCAAACGAGATTTGGAAGTTTTCCATATATCCGGCAAGCTCGTCCTCATGGATTTTACCCTCGATCAAAGTCGAATAAAAATTTGCCTGAAACAACGGAAGGGAATGCATATAATATTCCTGCAGGACCGCCACGTTTTTCTTTTCGTCGATTTCCTGATCCATCTTCTCCTTGAGTTTTCGGAATACATTGGTCAATTCGCCCGCATTCAAAGGCTTTAACACATACTCCTCAATTTCTAAGTGAACCGCTTCTCTCGCATACTCAAATTCATCGAATCCGGTAAAAAGCAGCACGTGTGTCATCGGGTATTTCTGTCTGATATTGCTGCACAGTTCCATTCCATCCATGTATGGCATACGAATATCCGTCATCACCACATCCGGCTGGTTTTCTTCCATGATTTCCAGCGCCTTGATTCCGTTGTTTGCATGCCCGATAACGGAAAATCCCAGCTCTTCCCACGGAATCTTATGCATGATCACCTGAATAACTTCTTCTTCATCATCTACAAGAAGTAATGTATATTGATTCATCCTTTTTCCCCACTTATTTTTGTTTTATCATCTACGACTAATTATACCAATTTCTTCGTATGAAAAAAAGAGTGCCAGACCAATATTTCGTCTGACACTCCTGTTTTAAAATCAATCAGTAATTACTTCTTCTGAACATATTTCAGGCAGTCGAGTGTTACGGCTACAAGAATGATGATACCGGAGAATACGAACTGAAGGTTTGTATCGATACCAAGAATCGTAAGAGAGTATGTCAATGCAGTAAAAATGAACACACCTGTTACAACACCGGAGATTTTACCGATACCACCGGTAAAAGATACACCACCAACTACACAGGCTGCAATGGCATCCATATCCCAGCCCTGTCCATAAGCTGCCGATCCCGAACCTACCATTCGGATACACTCAAGCCATGAGCCGAATCCATATAACACACCAGCCATAACAAATGCACAGAGTGTAATTGCAAATACAGAAATACCGGACACTGCTGCTGCCTCAGGGTTTCCACCTACCGCATATAAATATTTTCCAAATGTTGTCTTATTCCAAATGAACCATACAATAATGATTGCTGCAAGTGCCCAGAGAATAATTGTCGGGAAACCATTAATCTTAGGGATGATCATGTTTGGAATCGTAGGCTCGATTGCACCGAAGGATACACCCTTTGTTGCGTAAGTTACCAGACCGAATATTACAAGCATATTTGCCATGGTTGAAATAAACGGATGCATCTTGAACTTCGCAGTAAAGAATCCGGCAATACTCGTAAAGAACGTACAGAACACGATACACAGTACTAAAGCAAGTAATACGCGCGCTCCTGTCGGCATACCTGTAAAGTCAAAGATATGTCCAAACACACCACCGGTGTTGATTCCCTGATGCATCACGATCGTTGCAGTGGTCATACCCATACCAACCATTCGTCCTACAGAAAGATCCGTTCCGGCAAGGAGGATCAATCCTGCAACACCCAGTGCAAGGAACATTCTAGGCGAAGCCTGCTGTAAAATGTTCAGCACATTATTATAGGTAAGAAGAGGAGTTCCCTTCTTGATCGGCGTGATAATACACAAAGCGATGAAAATGATAAGGATTGCAATATACAGACCATTCTGTAAAAGGAACGAACGACGGTTGAACGTATATTTGTAATTCTCCCACTTCTGCGCTCTTGATTCCATAAATGTAAATTTGGAAAGTCTCAAATTATCGATCAGATGATATTTATGGCGGAATGCCTCATGCTTTCTGTCCTTAATCTCCTGATATTCCTTTTCAAGTTCCAGCTTTGCATTAGAAAGACGGTTCTTATGTACATAATTCTCGTCTTTGATCTCCCGCTGCTCCGAGAGCGATGCCAGATTATCTTTGTGCTGCTTGTCAAGTTCTGCAAGCTTTCTCTCGTAATTCTCTTTTGCCTGCACCTTCTGTACTTCGCAGCTTTCTTTTACCTGGTTAAAATAATCCACTTCAAAGTGTGCTTTCAAATATGCTTCCGCATCCGCGATCAGCTTGTCGATTTCAGCCTTGTTCTTTGCTTCCACTGCTTTTGCTTTGGAAAGTTCTTTGCTGATTTCGGCAATATGCTCGCTTTTCTCTGTCTTTGACAATGTACGGTCTCTCTTAATCGCATCAATCGTATTATTGTATGAGATTACCTTTGCCGTACCATCTTCTCGCAAAGCATCAATTTTTTTCTGTATTCCACCGACATATTCATCGATCGGTTTGCGCAGGGCGAGTTCCTGCTCTGCCGTAAGAATTTTACTGTTATTAGCCATATCTGTCTTCTCCCTTTATTATAGGTATTTTGCACTGAGTCTTAACAACTCTTCCTGATTGGTTTCTTTCGTGTTAACGATTCCTGAAAGATGTCCGTTAGACATAACACCAATTCGATTGGTAATACCAAGAATCTCCGGCATCTCGGAAGATACTACGATGATCGTTTTACCTTCTTTTGCCATCTGGATGATCAGCTCATAGATTTCATATTTCGCACCAACATCGATTCCTCGTGTCGGTTCATCCATCATGAATACCTGTGGTCCTCTTTCCAGCCACTTTCCGAAGATAACCTTCTGCTGATTACCGCCGGAAAGACTCGTGATCATATCTTCCGGTCCCATACATTTTGTATGCATGATCTTGATTTCATTGGCCGTTGCGTTTGTCATCTTCGTATCCGATAGCGGTATTCCCGCTTTATAAGATCCAAGATTGGCAATCGTTGTATTAAAAGTAAGATCACCTTTTAAGAATAATCCATTCGCTTTACGTTCCTCTGTAATCATCGCAAAGCCATAATCCATTGCTTCTTTTGCACTCTTAAAATTCATAAGGTGTCCATTCAGGTAAACACGCCCTGCTGCTCTGGTACGAACACCAAAAATCGTTTCCAGAAGTTCTGTACGACCTGCACCAACCAATCCGTATAATCCAAAGATTTCGCCTTTGCGGACATCAAACGAAATGTCCTGCAGATGTGGCTCATACTTTGTTGACAGATGCTGCACGGATAAGACAACATCCCCCGGAGTATTATCAACCGGTGGGAATCGGTTTTCCAACACACGTCCAACCATGGCTGTGATC
>ERZ1026862.1126-NODE-1126-length-16529-cov-12.404334_pt1 | contig 16529 bp, 19 predicted proteins | sample MGYA00380161_ERZ1026862 | MGnify/ENA primary metagenome ERZ1026862 (study PRJEB33269, sample SAMEA4719797) | human gut metagenome | biome: human-associated habitat; feature: organic feature; material: feces | place: Cameroon | collected 2013-10 ... | reverse complement strand
AACTAAACTGCTGCCTGTTTGGTGCTGCTCGAATGCGTAGTAAGCCGGGGTAGACTTCAAAGAAATCTGAAAAATTTCGGATTTTAAGGAGTCTATTCCGGCTTTTTTCGTTTATAGGGGCGCACGAGTGAACTTGCACAAAAACAGAACTCCGGGTTTGGTATTCTGTCCAAAGATGTCGAAATGGTATTTACGCTGGATGATTTTGGTGCTATAATCATCATGGGATTTAAGCAAAAAGGAGGACTTAACCCATCATCTTTATTCCATAGTGTAAATGCAATACGACAAAATTGGACAGAAAGGATAACCGAAAATGCGAGGTATATAAGGCTCTGAATTGATTAGTATAGACAGCCTAATTGTTTCAGCAAAGATATGTGTTTGATTGGTAAAAGCTGAAACAAATTTCTTGATTTAAGGCGTACAGATCCAAAGTACATAATTAGAAAAGCAGTAGAAACGAATTTTTTTAACAGCGCAATAGAACTCTGAGTAGATAAACTCGAAAACAAGAATGCTTTTATAAATTATGTAAGGGGATAAGTATGCTCATTCGAGAATTGGACTATATTTTCAATTCGATCTGACTTCGCAATCGGAATCTTTGTATATACAAAGACCGGAGAAGCTAGGATAGTGTACTTTTATCAAGTCACTGAGTCTTAGCAGCTCCGGTCTTTTTTTGTTTGCATTTGCAGTATGGAAGGGGGTGGACCGAGGTGGCATCTGCTGTACATAAGGATATCGAGCCCAAAGTGGCGGCCGTCAATGTCAACTCGGTTTGCCGCCAGTTGTCGCAGAATACTGCTGAGCAGGAGTTTGCTGCTCCGGATGAGTTTGTCGCTGAGGTTCAGTGGTCTATGGCAATACGAAAGCTGATCGCAGGTCTGGAGTTTGGAGATGCTCTGAAGCTGTTGATGAATGACCGGGATATGTCTGTAGAGCAGATGGAGTCTGAGTCCGGACTCTCTGTGTCCACAGTGAAGCGGCTTCGCGCAGGTCAGGAGGCAAGCGCGGAACAAATCGTTGCCATTTCGGTGGCATTGCGTCTTCCGCCAATGGTCAGCAGTGATTTATTGAGAATGTGTGGAATCACTCTGGACTTCAACAATCAGAGGAATACCGTCTATCAGATGATCCTGACGGGCCATTACAAAGACGGTATCGAGCAAGTCAATGTCTACCTTGCGGCATGTGGATGCGCTCCACTCAAAACTGCCTGCTGAAGCACCTACAACAGAATACCCATGAGGCGATTGGACCACAAAATGGTCTGGTCGCCTTTTTTTGAAATTTTTTCTGTGGGGAGAGCTCAAAGAGTGAGCCCTAAATGGCAGCAAAATGGCGCAATGAGGTGGTGTGAGACCGTCTGGTGTAGCCTAAATTTCAATAAAAGCACGGAATGACGATGCTTTTCGTAGGGCTCACTTGGTGAGCTGGCTGTTTGCGCGGACTTCAGCTATCATGTAGTCAGTTCAAGGGGCAAACCCAAAAGGACAAGCCCCAAGAACAAAAATAATATCGTAAGCCCGATTCTAGAGAGGGTTGAGGATACCATAACGGAGTTTTACCCACTGGCAGATGTCATCTGCTGGAGGTGGAACAGCCGGTCTATGGGTGTACCTCCCATCTCTGGAATCGGGCATTTTGCGTTTTGCAGGCAGCCCAAGCTCAGAATGTGAGCCCTGTTCCGTCTCCGTCATCGGTATCCTTTTCCCTCCCAGAGTCCGGGGGAAAGGACAAGAAAATGACTAACATGATGAACGGGGCAGTTGCAATTTACGGCGGCGTAGGCGTGATGGAGATTCGCCAGCCGTTACCGCAGGCAGTGGAGAGCGTGGCACAGGCGGTCGAGGACTTGGCTGTCAACGCACACATCTCTCTGCGTGAGCTGAAGAGCACGATTGCGGCCGTTATCGAGAAGAAGCTGCCGAAATACGCACAGCTCATGGAGATGAATCCAGTAGTTGCCGCCAGAACCGTGGTGGATGGCGCAAAGCTCACGGCCTATGAGAATGGTTATGCCGTCTATGAGCAGGATGGCGCACACACTGTCATGGCAATCGACCGCTGCGGAGACTACCGCTACGACTTCAATGATGGCACCTATGAGGTAGTTCCGGCCGAGGTGTTCGAGGATGCCGAGTGGTCGGTGCGTCTGGTCATGGAAGGTGAACGCCGAATGGAGAGTAACCGTAACAAGACGGTCGCCATCAATGAGGCGGCCAGCCTTGATTGCGATGGCTCTGACTGGTCGGATGCAGTTATGGTGGACTTTATGGATGAGGAAAATGCCGAAATGTTGGCAGAAGAGGAACTGCGCAAGCTGTATGCCGCTATGAGTAAGCTCACGGAACGGCAGCGGGAAATCATTCAGCTCTACTTCTATAAGGGGATGAATCAGTATGAGATTGCAGAAGAATTGGGGATTGCAAGACCCGTGGTAAGCAAAATTATGACTGCCGCAATTAAAAAGCTCAAGAAAAGTTTTTGAAAATAGGGTACCTTTTCCCGAATTTCAGTAAGCATTATGAGAGGAGCTTCTCTCACGAATACATCCAAGGAGGTTACACCCCATGAGTAACATCAAGAATCCCAAAAGCAATCCCTTAAAGAGTTCGGCCCCGGTGCGACCGCCCGGTGGTGACACCGTTCCTAAGAAAGTCTATGTCTGCTCTCCGTTCCGTCCTACGGCGGCATCGCTGGCAGACAGGGCAGAGGAGCAGCGTTCCAATATCGAAAGGGCACTCAAGGCCTGCCGAATCCTCGCCATGATGGGCATCCAGCCGCTGGCACCGCATCTGTATTTCACTCGTTTCCTCAAGGACGATGTGGCAGCGGAGCGGGATACCGGGATGCGGTTCGCACTTTCATGGTTGGAACAGGCAGATGAACTCTGGGTGTTCGGTGAGCGTGTGTCGGATGGTATGGCACAGGAGATCGCCAAGGCCAAGGAACTGGGCAAGCCGGTGCATACCCTTCCCGAACCCGGACGGGTGGCAGAACTGCTCATCCAGAGCATTTCGCAGAAGTACAACATGACCACAGACGGTCAGCAGAACAAGCAGCCCAAGGCTGCGGAAAGTGAGCAACACAATGATGAATGATAAGGATCTGAACGCCAAGACCACGGAAGTCCGCCGTGTGCTGCCGGTGATGCTGAAGGTTGAGAACCTCCACATCCATCTGGATGAGCGCAGCACCAGCAACACCTATTTCAACGGTGCCGAGGAAGAGGAACCGGATATCGACATCGAGGCCATGATCGATGCCATCGCCACCAAGACCGGTCTGTGCAAGCAGGCTGTCATGATGGTTCTGGATGCTGAGTCGGAATATCTGGATTCCGTCTACGGCGAGGACGATGAGGTGGACGAGGATGAGTGAGATGCTGACTGGCCCCAAGAAGATCGTGGATGGTCTGACCGAGGTATTCCGCGGCCTGACCCAGATGTGCGAGGGCATGGCAGAGCAGATCGAACTCCTGGAGTTCACTGCGGACGATGCCGCCGAGGAGGACAAGCTGCTGCCTCCCGCAAAACTCCCGCCTGTGGACACGGCACCCGAGGTACAGGACGTTCCGCATCCTCGCAAGAAGCCGGTGAAGCGTCCTCGTAAGCAGGAGGACACTCCGCCTGTGGTAGAGGAACAGCCTCCGGAGCCGACCGAGGAAGCTCCTGCGGAGGAGACTCCTGCCGCAGATGAGGCAAAGGAGGAACTGTCCGACTTCCCGGTTGACCCGGCGGATGACCTGCCCTTTGATGTGGACACCGGCCAGAAGGCAGAACCGGAACAGCCTGCTGTGACCATTTCCAAGGATGATATCACATCGGTCATCGTGGCGAAGATCAAGCAGAAGCGCAGCAACAACGAGAAAATCGGACAGTTGCTGAAAACCTACGGTGTAGGCCAGCTTTCTGAACTGCCGGCGGCTAAGTACGAGGCATTCCTCGCGGACATCTCCCAGCTGTAACGGAGGTGTCCTATGCCCGAAGTTCACGCGATTCTCTCTGCGTCCAGCTCGAAAAGATGGCTGAATTGTACGCCATCGGCTCGGCTGGAGCAGAATTTTCCCAATGAATCCTCGGTGTACGCCGAGGAGGGGACAGCCGCCCACGCGCTGGGCGAGTACAAGCTCCGCAAGTACCTGCATGAGCGTGTGAGGCGGCCTACTTCCGAGTTCGACACCGATGAGATGGATGCAAATACCGACATCTATGCGGAGTACATCATCTCCACAGTCGAGCGCATCAAGGAAACCTGCCCGCATCCGCTGGTCATGGTGGAGGAACGGCTGGACTACAGCTATCTCGTTCCGCAGGGATTCGGTACCGGCGACTGTGTAATCATCGCAGACGGTACCCTCTATGTCATGGACTATAAAAACGGAAAAGGCGTGTTTGTCAGCTGTGACCATAACCCGCAGATGATGCTATATGCTCTTGGTGCTTACCACGCCTATGGGTATCTGTATAGCATCACCAAGGTGTCCATGACCATCATCCAGCCGCGGCTGGAAAACATCTCGACTTTTGAATGCAGTGTGGAGGAATTGCTGGACTGGGCAGAAAACTATGTCCGCCCCAGAGCCAGACTCGCCTTTGAAGGCAAGGGCGAACAGATCCCCGGTGACTGGTGCCGGTTCTGCCGTGCCCGTACTTCCTGTAAAGCCTGCGCCGATGAGGCATTGGCACTGGTCAAGACGGAATTCCTGGATCTGGATTCCGGCGTTTTGGCGGACGAGCAGGAAGAAACGGATGCCACGGCCTCCTATGACCCGGACACCACCGCTCCGACCTTCAAATCTCCTGCACTGCTTTCCAAGGCAGACATCGAAAAGATGCTTCCTACGCTGAACCGCATCGAATCTTGGATCGAAGCCATCTTCGCCTATGTCAGTTCCGAGGCTATCAACCACGGTGTCTGCTGGGATGGGTATAAGGTGGTGGAGGGACGCAGTAAACGGCAGTTCCTCGACCCGAAAGCGGTGGCAAGTGCCGCAACACAGGCTGGCTACAACGACATCTACAAGACTGAGATGATTTCTCTGACCGAGTTTGAAAAGCTCATGGGAAAGAAGAAATTTCAGGAGGTTCTGGGCGAGTATGTGGTGAAGCCGCCCGGTAAGCTGGCAGTCGTTCCAGATTCAGACCCCAGACCGGCAGTGAATCTCGATACTGCCGCAGATGAATTCGCACCACTTGATTAAAACACAATGGAGGATAAAAAATCTATGGCTACTGCAAACAAGACTATGAGCGCGACCAAGGTGGTTATCCCTTGCCGCATTTCCTTTGCAAACATCTTCGAGCCCAAGAGCATCAACGGCAGCGAGGCAAAGTACTCCGTGTCCTGCCTGATTCCCAAGGATGACAAGAAGACTCTGCTGGCAGTCCACAAGGCTATCGAGGCTGCCAAGGAGGACGGCAAGACCCGCAAGTGGGGCGGCAAGATTCCGCCCAACCTCAAGATGCCCCTGCGTGACGGCGACATCGACCGTCCGGATGATGAAAACTATCAGGAGCATTTCTTCCTGAACGCTACCAGCAAGGACGCACCGCAGGTGGTTGACCGCCATGTGCAGCCCGTCCTCGATCCCATGATGGTCTACTCCGGCTGCTACTGCAATGTCAGCGTCAACTTCTACGCTTTTAACGCCAACGGCAATCGCGGCGTGGCGGCTGGCCTGGGCAACATCCAGTTTGTCAAGGACGGCGACCGTCTGTCCGGCCGTGCCTCTGCGGAGGCGGATTTCGATGCGCTGGAGGATGATGAGGAAGTCCTCGGCGGCGATTCCGGTGAGGAACTGCCCGACTACCTGCGCTAAGTACACATTGACCGAGAGGGAGCTTCGGCTCCCTCTTTTTACATGGAAAAACCGAGGTGATGAACTTTGAAAGAAACACTGATCGATATTGAAACCTACTGTGAGGCGGATATCAAGAAATGCGGTCTATATCGCTATGTATCCGATCCCAGCTTTGAGATCTTGCTGATTGCCTGGGCAACAGATGAGGGAAGCGGCTTTGGTGAAACAAAGCAGGTTGACCTTGCGTCCGGGGAGCCTTTCCCGCAGGAGCTTTTGGACGATTTCAAGGACAGCAATGTGACCCTGATCGCTCACAATGCGGCTTTCGAGCGTGTGAGCTTTTCCCGGTATCTCCAGCAGCACTACCCGGACAGTATCTGGAACCCGGCGCATTCCTGTCGCCCGACAAGTGGATCTGCACGATGGTCATGGCGGCATCACTGACCTTGCCGATGGCCTTGAAAGATGTCGGAGAGGTACTGAGAACTACGCAGCAGAAGGACGAAGAAGGCAAACGGCTCATCAAGCTGTTTTCTGCGCCCTGCAAGCCGACCAAGAGCAACGGCGGCCGCACACGCAATCTTCCACGCCATTTCCCGGAGGACTGGGCGAAGTTCAAGTACTACTGCATTCAGGACGTTAACACGGAGGTGGACATCTACAAGCGGCTGAAACGCTTTCCAATGCCTGCCCGGGAGTGGCATCACTACCGGGTAAACGAGCGTATCAACGACCGAGGCGTAAGGATCGACACGGAACTGGTCCAGCAGGCCATCACCTGCGACCTGCTTCTGTCGGATGCCATGACTACGAAAGCGTATGAGCTGACCGGGCTGGAGAACCCGAATTCCGTGTCACAGCTGAAGACTTGGCTGGATGAGCGCGGCATCTCCATGGACACGCTGGGCAAGAAGAATGTCACCGAGATGATTGGAGAGCTGGACAAGAATGGCATGGATGCCGAGGCAATGGATATGCTGAAGCTCCGGCTCCAGATGGCAAAGAGCTCCGTCAAGAAATATCAGGCAGCGGAACGCTGTGTCTGTTCGGACGGCAGAGCCAGAGGACTGTTCCAGTTCTACGGCGCAAGCCGCACCGGTCGTTATTCCGGCCGGAATATCCAGTTGCAGAATCTGCCGCAAAACCACATTTCCACGCTGGATCAGGCACGGGAACTGGTGAAGATGGGCTGCTTTGACATGGTGGAGAGCATTTACGGCAACACACCGGATGTCCTTTCCCAGCTCATTCGCACCATGCTCATCCCGAATGATGGATACGAGTTCATCGTGGCAGACTTCTCCGCCATCGAAGCCCGCGTCCTTGCATGGGAGGCAGGGGAGCAGTGGGTGTTGGACGCTTTCCAGAACGGTGAAGACCTCTACTGCGCCACTGCCTCCCAGATGTTCCATGTGCCGGTGGTCAAACACGGCATCAATGGTGACCTGCGCCAGAAAGGAAAAATCGCAACACTAGCCTGTGGCTACGGCGGTTCTTCCGGTGCGCTCATCAGCATGGGTGCCTTGCAGATGGGATTGAAGGAAGAAGAACTCCCGGAGATCATCGACTCGTGGCGCCAGGCCAACCCCAAGATCGTGCAGTACTGGTGGGATGTAGAGAAAGCCGCAATGCAGGCTTTCAAGACCGGAGAACGGCAGGACATCGGCAGGATCAGCTTTGTGTTTTACTCCGGCACACTCTGGATGGTGCTGCCCTCCGGTCGAAAGCTGGCATACCTCAAGCCCAAGCAGCAACCAAACCGCTTCGGTCGCATGAGCCTGACCTACGAGGGTGTGGGCCAGAACCACAAGTGGGCACGGCAGGAGACCTACTCCGGCCGACTGGTTGAGAACGCCACACAGGCGATTGCCCGGGACATTCTGGCTGAAGCCATGGCTCGGATCGAGGATGAGGGCTTGAACATCGTGGCGCACGTCCACGACGAGGTCATCATCGAAGCTCCCAAGGACAAGTACACGGTGGACGAGATCTGCCGGCTTATGGCGACCAACCCGGACTGGTGCGATGGTCTACCGCTGGCGGCTGCCGGGTACAAGGGCGACTACTACTTCAAAGACTAAGGGGAGAGCAATATGCCGCACGCTATTGAAATGAAGGACGGCAAGATCCTGACACCGTTTGGCATTCGGGATCAGCTGGATGCAGTGCAGGACTACGCCGGTGAGGAACTCCGCCGAGAGATCGAGAGCTACATCGACACGAATGTGGAGGACATTGACGACTATGAAAAGGAGTACGACCGCATGGAGCAGGACAATGAACGGCTTGCAGACCATCAGCGGTCTGTCCTTTGTAATATCCGGGAAGAGGTGGATGCTTTGGACACACTCCTGCACGACACACGGCTGAACCGTGCCAGGATGCAGGGGGCTGTTCGGATCATCCAACAGATGATCAACCGGGAACTGTAAACACGGTGCCCTTGTCATAAGGACACCGGCGTATAAGAGGGCGTATAAATATGCGCTACAGAAAGGATAGAACATGAAAACAGGCAGAAATTTGCAGGATGTCTTGGTCGAGCTGAACCGGCAGAACAAGGCAAAACAGGATTTTATCGCTCCGGCACCGGGGATGCGCCTCTGGGAAGATGGACATACCTTCGAGCTGAATCATCTGACCACAGACCAGCAGATGACCTTTGGAACCACCGCGCTGTTCCACCGTCAGGTGGCATCGGCACTGGGCATCCCGGCCAAGTACTACGACCTGATGCAGAGCCAGAAGCCGGAGCTGCTGGCGGAGAACGTGAACGCATGGTTTGCGGATAAGCCCGGTTCCTACATGGTGCGGTCGATGGACTACGGTGCAGGACAGGTCGCCCGTGCGCTGCTGTCTGAGCGTTACCGCCGTATCGACAACATGGAAATCGCCACATCGGTGCTGCCGCTGTTCGCCGGCAACGACCAGTACGAGGTCATGTCCTGCGAGGTCACGGAGAACCGACTGTATCTCAAAGTGGTCAACCATCGGCTTGAGATGGAAGTCCGTAAGGGCGACATCGTGCAGGCTGGCGTGATGATCTCCAACTCTGAGGTCGGTCTTGGAGCTGTGTCCATCCAGCCGCTGGTATACCGTCTGGTTTGCACCAACGGTATGGTGGTCAACGACATGGGCGAACGCCGCCATCATGTCGGCCGGCAGGCAAAAGCGGTCGAGGATAGTTTCGCGCTGTACTCGGACGAGACGATGGAGGCAGAGGAAAAAGCATTCCTGCTGAAGCTCCGTGATACAACGATGGCAGCCATTGACGAAGTGCGTTTCGCACAGGTGGTCGGCCGCCTGCAGGAGTCGATGGAAGTTCCCATCACCGGCAAGGTGCAGGATGTTGTCCAGCTCACTTCCCAGAGCTATGGCATCAACGCCGATGAGCAGGAGGGCATCCTCAAGTACCTCATTGAAGGCGGCGACCTGTCGCTCTACGGTCTGTCCAATGCGGTGACCAGAGCGTCACAGGATGTTGCCTCGTATGACCGGGCAACCACACTGGAAGGCATTGGCTGGCAGGTCGCCACGATGGAGCCTGCCCAGTGGAAAGAAATCAACCGATGAGGTAATCAGGGTGGAAAAAGAAACATTGGCTGTTCGCTGGGTCGAACACAAGGATGAAAGTCCGCCCGAAAGGCGGCACAACCGCAGTCATCCAGACCCCACGGCAGATGCCGCCATTGGGCATGTGCTGCTGGAAGAACGTCGAAAGAAGAAAAAGAAGCGTCCGCGCACCGTAGTGTGGCGGGCGGAGGAGGAACACAATGAGAGCAATTCGGAAATTGCAGGTCAAGAAGCTGAGAAAGCAGAAAGGCATGAGCCAGTCTCAGTTGGCAAAGGCACTGGGGGTCACTAAGGGTTCGGTTTCTTTGTGGGAACGAGGTCGCGTCCCGACCGATGAGATGCAGCAGCATCTTTGCGACTACTTTGGTGTGAGCTTTGGTGAACTCTGGGGGCTGGAAAAGGGACAGGAGATGCCGGAACTAGACACAAGTGAGTTTATCCCGTCCCAAGACTTCACCTATCTGTGGAGCGCACTGATTGCCGCCTGCTCTATGGTCTGCAAATTGCAGGGAGAGGGTAATCCGTATGAGCTGATGACGAAGCTGATCAAGCAGAGCACCGCAAAGTTGAGTGCAGAAGCGGCACAGCGGGGTCTCCTTACTGCAAAAATCATGGAGGCCTTCCACGCAGAGGAAGAAAAAGAGGCCGCAAAGGAGGCGTCCAATGCGGGAAAGTGAAGTCGAGCGACAGTTTGTGGAAGCTGTGAGGGCCGCCGGAGGGCAGGCCCTTAAATTTACGAGCCAGAGCATGAACGGCGTGCCGGACCGACTGGTTCTGCTGCTGGGCGGCAAGTGTGCCTTTGTGGAGCTGAAGGCTCCCGGCAAGCAGATGCGCCTGTTGCAACGCAAGCGCAGACAGCAGCTTGAAGCAATGGGATTCCCGGTGTTCTGTGTAGACAGACCGGAACAGATCCAGCCCGCCATCGATGCACTCATCCATTGGAACCCCGGAGACACCATTCCACAGGGCATCGTGGCGAAGGTCCCAGATATGCCGCAAGTCGCACTGCCGGAAAGCGGGGTGATGCCCAAATGAAGTTCATTCCGCACGATTATCAGAGATACTGCACGGAGTATATCAAGACGCACCCCATTGTAGCTCTTTTTCTGGATATGGGCTTGGGCTGAGGCAAGACAGTCATCACTCTGTCCGCAATCCAAGACCTTATGCTGAACACATTTGAGGTCAATAAAGTCCTCATCATCGCACCGCTGCGTGTCGCAAGAGACACATGGCCGGCTGAGATCGAGAAGTGGGATCACCTGAGAAATCTGGATATTTCAATCGTCGTGGGCGATGTGAAGACACGCATTGCCGCCGTCCACCACCCAGCTATGATCTATGTGGTCAACCGTGAAAATGTCAAGTGGCTGGTAGAGTACTACGAGAAGAATGGGATGCGCTGGGACTTCAGCATGGTGGTCATTGACGAACTGTCCTCGTTCAAGAACTACCAGTCCCAGCGTTTTAAGTTCTTGCGAAAAGTCCGACCGTATGTGAAGCGGTGGGTCGGACTGACCGGCACACCGTCCTCCAATGGTCTTATGGATCTCTGGGCGGAAATCGGAATTTTGGATGGAGGAGAGCGGTTGGGCAAATTCATTGGTCGCTACCGTGAAGCCTATTTCAAGGCTGCATCCATGAATCCGTCCAACGGCGTGGTGTTCCAGTACAAGCCAAAAGAGGGAGCGGAAGAGCTGATCTATCAGCGCATCTCCGACATCACCATTTCCATGAAGGCTCTGGACTACCTGAATATGCCGGACTGCATCCCGACACGGTACGAGGTCGAGATGAACACCGAGGAACGCAAGCTCTACGATATGCTCAAGCAAGATCTCCTGATCCCCTTGAAGGACGGGGACATAGATGCTGCCAATGCTGCATCGCTGACAGGAAAATTGTTGCAGATGAGCAATGGCGCGGTCTATGACGAAAACGGCAAGGCGCGAATCCTGCATGACCACAAGCTGGAGGCACTGGAAGACCTCATCGAAGCCGCCAACGGTCAGTCGGTGCTGGTGGCGTACTGGTTCAAGCATGACCGGGAGCGCATCATCAATCATCTATCCCACCTGAAGATCCCGGTGCGCGACATCAAGGCCAGCGATGACATCAAGGACTGGAACGCCGGAAAGATTCCGGTCGCCCTGATCCACCCAGCGTCGGCCGGACATGGCCTGAACATCCAGCAGGGAGGACACATCCTGATTTGGTTCGGTCTGACGTGGAGCCTCGAACTCTACCAGCAGACCAATGCCCGTCTCTGGCGGCAGGGTCAGACACAGGTGGTCACCATCCACCACATCATCACCAAGGACACGGTGGATGAGGATGTGATGGCAGCCCTTGAACAGAAAGACATGACACAAGAAAAGTTGATTTCTGCCGTCAAAGCACGGCTGGAGGAATGAAAATGGAGAAGATTTTGTTTTTGAACGAGAAGGACCGGAATGCCGGCCATGATCTCGAACACGGCGATTACCGCTATAAGACTGCCAAGCCGGTAACGGCGGTGAAGCCCCGGCGAGATGAGGTCGGCTTTACCACGCCGTATGCGATGTTCCGTCCCATCCGGGAGCCCGGCTTGCTCTGTGAGCTGCTGGGGGACAACCCGGTACGCCGCTGCGCCGACCTCAAGATGAATTTTGACTTTCTGGTCAAAGACCTCTACGAGAATGAGATCAGTCGGCTCATGCATGTCGTCCGTTTGGAGGAGCTTCGCTGTCGTCTGATTTTCAACAGTGAGGACAGAGCATGGGAACGCTACAACCGTCTGAGAGAAAAGGGCCAGCAGGCAACCATGCCCAAGGTCACACCGGATGAGAGCCGCAAGGTAGTCCTCAACGCCATCACTTGGAAGTATGACTGGATTCAGCAGAACAAGAAACAGTGTTTCCGGTTTGCCGAGGCGGTTTATGCACGGCAGATGAAGGATGAAACGAGCCAGTCCCGGTTTATCGAGGTGTTCATCCAGTATGCCGCAAACCTGCCGGAACCTAACCGCCGTCTGCTGGATGAGATGTATGAGCTGGCGTGGTACGACATCCAGCTCTATCCTTGCAGTCTTGAGGGCAAGCGGCTCGTGAAACCGTGGTACGACACAAAGGAGAGCAACAATGGAGAATGTTGACTACGCCGAGTGCTATGAAGAACTGGCAAATGCTATCGTTTTGCAGGCGTTCAAGGATTATCGGAAGGCACTGTTCAAGCTGGTGCAGGAGCCGGAAGAATGGAAACACCGGTCCAGCAAAAAGAAACTGGAGCGATTCTTCCACTCGAAGTGGTATCGCACCCTGACCGATCTGGACCCTGCAATCTTGATGCAGGAGGCAAAGCGGCAGGCAGATATCAATGTTGAACGCTGGGAGCGCGGCCGTGCAAAGGCGCAGGAGCGCGCCGCGAAAAAAGCTGAACAGAATTTTTCTGTTGCCGCGGCTATGTGATACACAACATCGGTCAGGAAGGAGGGCTTGACCATGAGCGAAGAAACACGGGTTCGCGATGTGAAGCAGGACTATATGGAAAAAGCCAGAGAACTGGCCGATTCCTATCCACAGCTTCTGGCGAGAAAGCAGGAACTTAAGCGGCAGATCGATGAATCCTCTGCATGGTTTTATACCCGGGAGGAGGTCATCTATAAGCTGTCGCAGGGCGCGCACGAGCAGGGAGAGCGGGTCAAAACCAGCGGTACGTCCAACCCGGTGGAACGCACCGTCCTCAACTGCGACAAGGTGCTGGCATCCATGAACCGGGAGATTCAGGAACGCCGGGATGAGGAGCTGATCGAGCCGTACCGCCGTGTCTGCGAGAAGATTGAGCTGTTCGAGATCGGGCTGCGCAGTCTGCGAGGGCAGACACAGCTCGTTGCCCAGCAGCTCTTTGTGCAGCGGAAAGCCATCCCCACGGTGGAGGACAGTTCTGGCAAGGTGCTGGGGCGGAAGACCGTGGAGGCTGAACGGGAGAGGGCACTGGAGAAAATTGCGGTCGTCTTGGAATACAAAGACCGCATGAGGGGAGGGGAACAGAATGGCAAGACCGAGTATTCTGGGAAATCATCCACCAACTGAAGCAGAGGTGAATCACGCACTTGAGTGCTGCAAGGCGATTCCCCACATTCGAGAGGAACTGCTGGCGATGGAGCAGGAAATGTCTGACATCAAGGAAAGTCTGAATAAAGCCGAGAGCCAGAACGAGCAAGAACTGTATGAATTCATGCTCGAAGAAAAGGAAAAGAAGTGTCAGCAGAAATGGAAGGCGCTGGAGAAGCTGATCCGTGCGATATGGGCAATTCCACATGCCAATGCAAGGGCGGCTGTTGCAGGTTTCTATTTGAAAGGCAAAGCCCTCAAAGAAATCTGTGATTCGCAAGACCATGTACTTGGAGTAAATCGTGCCCGCCACTTCAAAAAGCTGGGTTTGGAGCTGCTTGCTTTGGAACTGCGAAAACTTGAAGAAAAAAGTTGAAATAGACAGCACATTTCTGGGGTTTATTGACATTTTCAAGGGTTTTCTGACAAAATCATTTCTTTACGGTACGTCCGCAATTTGGTATAATATAAACTGGAAAAGCTGGATAGAGAAGCGTATAGCCGAGGCGGTCAGGAATGACTTCGCTTCGGCTTTTTTGTTGCGGCGATCAATTTGCCGCCAAAGCTGTGACTTCTCTGTCCGGCTTTTTACTTTTACATCAATCGTAAATCTATCGGTCAACCGACCACGAAAACGAGGTGAAGATATTTTGGGTCGCAAGAATAAAAACGGTCGTTCCAGACCTCATGTGAATAAATACATCAACCAGAAAGGGCGGCTGCTCCGCAAACAGTCCACCGCCCGACCCGCCATCAAAGCGGCTCCCCTAGAGGCATCGCAGCAGGATACACCGCAGCAAATGGTGCAGCGGTTTGAGATCTGGTTTGCCGAGCTGGGAGACCATTACGGCAGTTCCGTGCAAAGCGGCAGCCGCCCGGTGCTGGTCATCAGCAACGATGTGGCGAATCGGTTTTCCAGCACGCTCACGGTGATTCCCCTGACCACCGTGCAGAAGAAGCTGGGTCTGCCCACGCACATCCAGATCGCAGAGGCAGACTGCCAGATGATCAACGACCATGCATATCTGCGCAACTCTGTCGCGCTGGCAGAGCAGGTCACGACCATCGGCAAGAACGCCCTGCTGAACAAGCTGGGTAGCCTGACCTCCACCGCCAAGCAGCGGGAAGTGGAGCAGGCAATCGCGGTGTTCTTCAACATGGGCACTGCTGACACAACTACGAAGAAGGAGGCGAGAACGTGGTAGACATCAAGAACATCCCGGCAATACTGAAAAGTGACTGTAAGTTCTGCGTCTGGAAGTTTGAAAAGCGCAGCGGTCAGAAGACCAAGATGCCATACAATCCGGCCAACGGTGACCGGGCCAGAATCAACGACTTGCGCACCTTTGCTGATTTCAAGACCACCCTCATGGCTTATGCGATGGGCGGTTATGACGGTATCGGCATTGCGGTCGGCAACGGCATCGGCGCATTTGATATCGACCATTGCATCCGAGAGGACGGTACGCTGAACGACACAGCAGCGACCGTCCTTTCTATTTTCCCCACGGCATACGTTGAAAAGTCTCCGTCCGGCAAAGGACTGCGAGGCTTTTTCTGTGTGCCGGAAGATTTTGTCTACGACAAGGCGGTCTATTACATCAACAACCGAAGCAAAGGGCTGGAAGTGTACATGCCCGGTGCGACAAACCGCTTCGTCACCGTAACGGGAGATGTTTACCGCACAGGTGAGATCCCCAACGATGAAACTGCGATGACCACTCTGCTGGACTCGTTGATGAAGCGGTCGAAGCAGGTGCAGAACACACAGCTCCGGCATCACTCGTATCTGGACGATGACGCAGTCATTGCCCATGCGGAGGAGGCCAGCAACAGTGACAAGTTCAAGCGGCTCTTTGCCGGTGACTGGGAAGACCTCTATGACAGCCAGTCGGATGCGGACATGGCACTTCTGTCCATCCTCGCATTTTGGTGCGGCTGCGATGAAGAACAGATGGACCGCATCTTCCGCACCTCCGGCCTGATGCGTGACAAGTGGGATCGCCGGCAGGCCGGTACGACTTACGGAGCGATCTCCATTCGGAACACCGTCAACACCTGTGCAGCGGTGTACGTTCCGGTCAACGCACAGGACATTGTGGACGAGGAGTTTACCAGACTGGATGAGGATGAATCATTCCAGCCGGACCTTTCCAAGATCACAGCAACGCTGGAAGAAATGGCTCCTCACACAAACCCACGCTATGGCCGTGACGAGATCGGTATGGGCAATGCCTTTGCTGATTATTTCAAGTCCATTGCGCGTTACAACAGTGAGCGCGGTATCTGGTATGTCTATGACGGCACCGTCTGGAGAGCTGATTCAGAAAACCTGCGTGTGGCGGAGCTGGCAAAGCTGCTGGCAGACAAGCTGTATGTGTTCGCCCTGACGATCACCGAGGAGGATGCACGAAAGCGGTTCATCGACCGCGTGCGAAAGCTCCAGCTCCGAAGGAACCGCGACACAATGGTGAAGGATGCAAAGTCGGTTTATCCGCTTTCCATGAAGAACTTTGACAGAGACATCTATCTGTTCAACATGGCGAACGGAACACTGAATCTTCGCACCGGCGAATTCCGGGAACACCGCCCGGAGGACTATCTCACAAAGGTGTCCCCGGTGGAGTACGACCCGGATGCAAAGTGTGACCGCTTTGTCCGATTCATGGATGAAGTCATGATGGGTGACAAGGACACTATCCGATACACACAGAAAGCTCTGGGCTATGCCCTGTCTGGTGATACCCGAATGGAGTGCTTCTTTATCCTTTATGGTGCGACCTCCCGAAACGGTAAAGGTACACTGATGGAGTCTTTTCTGCGGCTTATGGGCGATTACGGTAGAAACGCTGATCCTGTGATGCTTGCGATGAAGTTCAATGCCCAGAGCAACGGTCCTACCGAAGAACTGGCACGTCTGGCCGGCTCTCGTTTCGTCAATATCTCCGAGCCGGAGAAAAAGCTGACCATTGATGCAGCTCTGACCAAGCGTCTGACAGGTAATGACACGATCACTGCCCGTTTTCTGCATGAGAACTCTTTCGAGTTCCGGG
>ERZ1026862.1125-NODE-1125-length-16542-cov-16.429611_pt1 | contig 16542 bp, 13 predicted proteins | sample MGYA00380161_ERZ1026862 | MGnify/ENA primary metagenome ERZ1026862 (study PRJEB33269, sample SAMEA4719797) | human gut metagenome | biome: human-associated habitat; feature: organic feature; material: feces | place: Cameroon | collected 2013-10 ... | reverse complement strand
GTATAATAATAATATATGGTGAAGAAAGAGTGGAAAGATAAAGGTTTCGTAGACGAAGCTGTCGACAAAGCCATTGATCTGAAGAAAGAGATACGCAGACTTTGCGAAGAGAAGAATGCGATAATCCTTGCGCACTACTATACTGTAGGCGATGTGCAAGACGTAGCCGACTTTGTTGGCGACTCATTGGCGTTGGCTCGTAAGGCTGCTAACACCGATGCTAAGGTTATGGTGATGTGTGGTGTACATTTCATGGCTGAGACTTGCAAACTCTTGAGTCCTGAGAAGACCGTGCTTTGTCCAGACCTTAATGCTGGTTGTTCGCTTGCCGACTCATGCAAGGCTGAAGACTTGAAGAAGTTTAAGGACGAGCATCCTGGATACCAGGTGATAAGTTATGTGAATACCACAGCTGCTGTAAAGGCATTGACAGATGTTGTCGTTACAAGTGGTAATGCCAAGAAGGTGGTAGACAAGCTTCCTGAGGGCGATAATTACATCTTTGGTCCAGACTATAACCTCGGTAGCTATATCAACGAAGTAACGGGCAGAAAGATGCTTCTATGGAATGGTGGCTGCCATGTTCATGAGCGCTTCTCGGTAGCAGCCATAGCAAAGCTCAAGGAGGAACATCCTGATGCTATCGTAATGGCTCACTTGGAATGTAAGGGTCCTGTTATTGCTGCAGCCGAGATAGTAGGTAGCACAGCCACTATGCTTGATTATGCCAAGCAGAACCCTACAAAAGAGTTTATCGTGGCTACAGAGGCTGGTATATTGCACGAGATGCAACGTTCGTGTCCTGATGCTAAGTTCTACCCTGTACCACCAGAAGTTAGTGAGGGCGGCTTAGGATGCTCATGCAACGAATGCCAGTATATGAAGCTCAACACCTTGGAAAAGATCTACAACACCTTGAAATATGAATGGCCAACAGTAGATGTTGACCAAGAGGTTGCCAAGGATGCTGTAAAGCCTATCTTGAGAATGCTTGAGCTAAGCTAAAAGATAATACAGTTAAAAATAAAATTCATGGTTAATTCATGATAATTCATGTTCAAAGACTATAGATGCGAGGTATTCACTGGCTATGAAGTTATAAACATTAATGTTAAAAAAGAAAATTCATGGATAATTAATGGTTTTGAAAAACAATCACTATCTTTGTAGAAGATAGGCTGCACCTCAACAAAATATTCAAGTTTCTGTATTCGGTTTGCACTATCTTTGTAGAAGGAAGTAATAACATGACAATTTCATGGGTAGGCATTTTCCTGTCCATGAACTTATACGACTATCGTTAATAAAATTGCAGTAGTAAGTATTTAATTTATGAAGAAATGAAAAAAAAAATTTCTTGTTTGATTATGTGTGCTATGTCTTGTGCCATGGTTGCACAAACCACGGGAGAGGAGGCAGGACATACTTGGATTGATTTGGGGTTGCCCAGTGGAGTTAAATGGGCTGCTACCAATATAGGGGCAGATCAGCCTCAAGACGAGGGCGACTACTATGCATGGGGCGAGACAACTTTGAAGACAGACTTTCGATGGGCTACATACTCGCATGGTACTGGTCAAAATTCGCTCACAAAATATTCTAAGTCCGACGAGCTATTGTCGCTTGACGCTACCGACGACATCGTCGTCAGTTCATGGGGTGGCACATGGCGTATGCCAACCAAAGAAGAATGGGGAGAGCTTCAAGAGCATTGTGTTTGGACATGGACCGACGACTACAATAAAACCGGTGCAGCTGGATATGTAGTCAGAAGCAAGAGCGGTGATGATTCACTCTTCTTGCCTGCGGCAGGTTGCCGTTATGCAAACCGCATTAACGAGAAAGGTGTACATGGATACTACTGGTCGAGTACGCTTTTCAACAGTTCTTCGTATTGGGGCTCTGCCTACCAACTGCAGTTTATTCGAGCTTTTGTGAAATCCGATTGGAACCACACACGCTATTATGGCTCTTCTGTGCGTGGCGTGTGCAATCCACAAACCACAACGGGCATAAACCGCATACAATCAGATAGCTCTACGTATGCAATTGGTGGCAAGATATATTGTGCTAAGGAATGCCGCATATACGACATTCACGGACGTGACATGACGCAGCAGAATGGCGCTCTGACTAAGGGCGTATATGTGGTGCTGACAGAAAACAGCAGAGAGAAAGTAAGTGTGCACTGATGAAATTCAGAAATCGAAAAACGATAATATTAGCAAAATGAAAAAGACATCAATTATATTTGCACTGGCATTGATGCTGGGTTTCATCCTTCCTTTTTCTTCGGCAAAAGCAGAGAAGGTGCAATATTGGGCGAAAGGCGTCAGCGAAGATGCTGGCTGGTACAACACCTTTCAGTTTACGAATGGTTGCTGGGCTGCAGTGAGTAGCAACATGATAGCATGGTGGCAGGACCGCATAAAGGAAAAGTATATATACAATGGAAAATGCTGGGACCCGGAAGAAATAAATCGGGAATTCGATTGCAACACCTACTTCAACAAGGGTGGTGACTATGTGTATAAAGCGCTCGACTGGTATCTGCGCGAGACGCATCCAACCATCGCCTACACTCGTACAAATCTTTATCAGAACTATCTCTTTGAAAGCGACTACGACAATCCGATAATATTCACGCGAGGCTACATAGACTCTAACGAAAAAATATTTACTGATGTGTTGCTGCGCTATTTCACTACGGGCAATTACGTTGCGCAAATTCGTGACATGAACCACGCTTGGACTTTGTGGGCGATAGAAGTAGACACCGAGACTAACACCATCACGCGTATATGGGTGACGGATTCTGTTCCCAACGACCGCAAGAACCCCAAGAAGGAAATTCATTCACTCAATCCAAAACGCTATAAAAACCTTTTCTATTTCGAAAGAGGAATCTACGACGAAGAGAACAACTCTTGGGGATCGCAAGCCATTCACCCCGCAGAGCTGACATTCTTTGGTATTGAAGGCAGGTTTTTGGTTGATAGCAACGGAGAACCCGTGTTCGAACAGAAGGATTGAACAGGGCTTCGCCAGTGTGATTACAAGACGTGATTACAAGGCAAGAAATATGCAAATAGCAAAGATTACTCAAGACACGACTCATGCCTATATTAAAAATCAAAAAGAAATCATAATAAAGGAGGACTATATTGATTGTTTTTCGTAACTTTGCAGCGTGATATTGTGGAGATTGCTACTTTATTCTGCAACACTGAAGTAAGCAGCTTTCTCAATATTACATTTCCGAACAATCTCACATTGCTTCTTTCAAGAAAAAGAACATCTTGTGTGTACTAAATAACAAAATAAAAATGGGGATACGCCAATTGTAGCATATCCCCATTTTTGTGTTTATAAACGGCAAGCTAAAAAGCTAAAGTCCTACTTTTTCTCTTATAATGTAATTAGGTCTTCTTTTTGTTTCGTGGAATATTCTTCCCAGATATTCACCTATAACGCCCAATGATATTAGTTGAATACCACCCAAGAAGAGAATTATTATTATTATGGTTGGAAAACCCTGGATAACTTCGCCAAACAATATGGTCTTTATAAAGACGAAGATCATATACATAAAAGCTGAAAGCGATGAGAGTATACCAAATATTGTGGATAACCTCAATGGAGTTGTTGTATACGATGTTATTCCCTCGATGGCGAAATTGAGCAACTTAAAGAAATTGAATGATGATTTGCCATGTTGTCTATCGTTTTGATTGAATAATATTTCCTTTTTCTTAAAGCCTATCCAGCAATAAAGTCCCTTAGTATACCTTTGTGTTTCGCGCATTTGCTTCAGAGCATCGATACACTTTCTATCAAGGAGACGGAAGTCGCCAACGTTAGGCAATATATCTATATTTGCCATTTTCTGCAATATAGCATAATAGCTCAACGAAAGTTTCTTTCTGAGCCAGCTCTCTTTGCCACGATATATTCTTTTGCCATAAACATCCTCGTAGCCGTTCTCCCATTCCTTTATCATGTCAGGAATAGTGTTTACAGGATGTTGTAAGTCGGCATCCATAATAATGGCACAATTACCAGTAGCATTATCAAGCCCTGCCAAGATAGCTTCTTCTTTACCAAAATTTCGAGAGAAGGATATATAAGAGAACATCTTGTTCTGAGCAATAACTTCCCTTATCTTTTCCACAGTATTATCTTTGCTACCATCGTCGACAAAGATAACCTGCCATGAATATTGTGGAAGTTTGTTTGCCATACTTACAATATTCTCTGCCAATATAGAAATATTGTTTTCCTCATTATGGCAAGGAATTATTATAGATATTATTTTCATTGATATATGCTTTATAATCGTTGTTATCGAATAACGCTTGTGCTATCAGGATATACTATCCACACACACTCATAACCATTTTTAAGAGCAGTTGCAGACAATTTGTTGATATTGTCTTGCGTTGCATCTGTTATAGATAGTGTAGTATCTTTAACCTCTTGTGGCCATTTATAACCTGTAGCATGCATCATTGCTATTCCCCACCCTACAGTTTCGTCAATAGGCACACAGAATGAAGAATATTTCTTTTCGTTGTTTATCAATATACAATAAGCCTTTGAAACAGGTTTACCAGTCTTTTTAATTATCTCTTCAGATATATATTTCGAAGGCAATGATGTTTGCCATGATTTATACCAATGATGGATGTCTGTAAATATGGCTGTGCATACATAGAATATAGCTAATATTGTTATTGTTCTATGTTTATCCACATTATTGTTGATAAGTTGTCCAAGAAGTATTGCTGCCAATCCTAAGGTGCAATAAGCATTCATCACACTCATACTTATCAGCAAGTTTGGTGAAGCGCAGATAACAATAGCTAATAATAGCAATATAGTAGACTGCTTTGCCAAGTTTTTGATATTGCTAAAGAAGCAATAGAATATGAATGGTGCAGAGAGCAAGAATGTTATTAGGAATAATATGATGTTTCTGCTGTTCTCATGCACTATATAAATATAGTCGGCAGCAAACCATGTATATCCTATCCATGTAACAAGTCCTTTAATCTTACTGCCAAGGCTCATCATTTGTTCTAAGTGAGAACCATTATTGATATAGATTGTTGGCAGAGATAATCTAATAACGGCATAAACAATAGCTATACCAAGTCCAAAAGCTATTGATTTAAGAATACCTTTAGAACTCTCTTTACCTAAGCCCATGGCTACTATTGGTGGAACTATGCTCCATGCTATTCCGTTGTCCTTAGAGAGTGCGGCAAGAAATATGAATATAGTCCAAAGTATGTATCTTTTCTTATTATTATATATAAGGTAAGAATACACAGCTGCTATTCCCCATAGATGTGAATAGGTTTGGTTGAGAGCGTCACAACTATATATGGTGCCACATACGCATGGAGAAAGATAAAAGAATAGTGTTGATAAGTTTGTGGATAACTTATTAAAGCCTGCAACCTTCGCTATTCTGTATACTATAAAAGTGCTCGCTAAATGAGCCATATATATTAATATATGGTTGAGTAGCGGAAATCCTTTGTAGTTGATAGCGTTTATATATCCTAACAAAGCATCGCCTGGGCGCCAGACAGTACCGAAAGGAAGAAAATATTTTAGATATTCCTTATCGTAGTTTGGTGAAGAGAGTGTAGTCCAATCATCGAAGGTTGGAAGTATCTGTGCTATTGCCAACAATACTATAGGTGCTGACAATAGTATAGCAAATAATGCAGGATTTGCTACAGCTATTCTCTGAATTGTTCTTTTCATATATTTCAATTTACTACTGCAATCTTGCATACCACACCTTTCTCACCTGTTTCAGTTGCTGCTTCTACCATATAGATTCCGGAAGCCACACGTTTGCCGCTGAGGTCGTTGCCATCCCATGTAAAGCTACCGCCATTGCTACGTCCTTGAGCAACAAGTGCGCCACTTGATGTTACTACCTTTACGTCGGCATTCATAGATAGTCCTACCACGGTGATAAGTCCTGTATAATCTGGGCGCACAGGATTTGGATAAGCATATATATTATCTTTGTTCATTACCTCGGCAGGTTCTGAGGCATCGCTCATATATGAGCATAAACCTTTATCTGTACCGAAATATACTTCGCCTGTATTGTTGTTGATAGCTATAGCCAACACATTATTTGATAGCAAGCTACTATTTTCAGTAGTGAAATGCTGTATTTGCTGAATATTGTCGTTACTAATAAGGTATACGCCATTACCATAGGTACCAAACCATTTTCTATTGCCACCATCAACGGCAATACATGCTATGTCGACACCAGATAGTAGATAATCAGCATAGTTGGTGCCATCGTTGCGTGGAACCTTAACTTGTGTAAACAGAGGATTTGTTTCTGTAATCTTTGATTGTTCAAGCAATAATGGACCTTGGTTTGTGCCTATCCACATATCGCCATTCTTATCTTCAGTCACACATCTCACGTATGTTATGGTGATGGAAGTTCCGTCTTGGTTTGTAAAGCTTGTATATGTGTTTAGACTCTCTGACGAAGGCTGATAGCAATAAGCTGATGGCACACGGTGGAAATCGTTTGTAAACCAAAACAGATTTCTGCTGTCTAAATACAGGCTTACAAGGTTTTCCAACGAATATTTGCTATTGTAAACGAGTGATTTGTTGTTCCATGATTGCCATGTTCCGTCTTTAGAATTGTATTTGGCAAGGCTTGCTTTAGGATTGATGCTGAGCAGACACCACAGATTTCCCTCATGGTCGAATTCTATGCTTTCTACCATCACATATTCGAGTTTATGCGGATCTTCCTCTTTTACTGTTCCTGCATGATACAATGGACCGTCGCCTTCTGTGAAATGTTTTACCAGTTTTCCATTTTGAAATTCATACAGTCCTGTACGTCCTGATGAAAAAACGTGGTTTTTGTCGTTGGGGTCTACGGCAATAGATGCCGATCCTTTATATGGAATATTTGTTGTATTTTGGATATTGTCTTCATACACAGTCCATTCGTTGCCGTTCCATATCTGTATACAACCTAATTCTCCTGATTTTTGTGCACTGCCGCAGGTATACAGTTGTCCGAACTTGAATTTCATGCAGCCGAAATTGTTGGCTTTTGGTCCGCCTGGTTGCAAAGTTTTGGCTATATTGAAAAGTTCCGTCTTGTCGTCAGTATTCTTTGCCACCCATGGTTTTATGTATTTCCAGTTGTTTTTGTCGAGCATGTTTTCTTTTCTGCTGCATGAGTATATTCCATTCTTTCTTGATGCAGCATACACAGTGTTGTTTTCTATATAGCAATAATCTATGTTGATTCCAATGTTATAAGTATTGCTTATTTCCATGTCTTCCATGTTTACATCCACTATTCCGAAAGCTGTTGACAACATGGCATGTTTATCGTATATATATATGTCGTTCACAGTCTTGTCTTCTGTCATCGACTTAGAATATAGGTCTGATATATTCACTATATCGCCATATAGATCCATGATATCGATATTGGAGTTGTCGTATACTATTATAAGATTTTTTGTATACTTGTTCCATTTTATATGTTTAATGGTGCAGTCAGACAGACCGTTGGTCTTGTCATAGGTCTGTATGCTCTTGTCATTGGTGTTGTAGGTATACAGTCCGTTGGTTGCCAATATATAAAGGATGTTGTTTGCTTTTTCTATTTCCGTTGGCTCATAGTATGATAGGTAATTTTTCCATGAGCCAATACCGGATGCATAAACGGTGGCAAAGGCAAACAAGCATATTGCGATGACTAAAGATTTTGTTTTCATTACAGTGAGAGATAATACATTAACTTATATATATTAAACAGAAAAAGGCGGGGTTTATTGCCTGTGAGATTGTTTCTCATGCTTTTTCCACACCATTTGTACAATGTGTGGAAAATAGGTGTAAGTTTCTGATTCTTAATACTATCGGCATATCTTATCAGTGTAGAATATCCCCTTAGTGCGCTTTCAAATTCTTTTAGAGTTCTTAATGCTTCTTCTGTTTTGGCTATAAATGTAGGGTTGTCTTCGTAGTCGTCTATTCCAACAGTATTGTCAATATGTTCTATGCGAATATTGTTTTCATATAGTTTTTTGCCCATCAACACGTCTTCATACCCATAAGTCACAACCTCTTCATTGAATGGAAATCTGTGTGCAATATTCCTGTTTATCAAGAAATTTGTGGTACGAAACTCCTTATGCTCCCTTTTTTGTCTTTCTTCTGCGGTAAAATGTCTTTCTGCGTCTTTCTCATATATATATCTTATGTTATTGCTTAGGTTTCTATGGTTGTTGGCAGCAACAAGTCCGCCAACTACAACCATACCTTGGCTTTTGCGGTATTTTTCTATAAAGTCGTTGTGTTCTATTACCACATCACAATCCATAAACAGTAGCCATTCGTATTTTGCTTTTTGTGCAAGGTAGTTGCGAATGGCGGCTCTGCCTACGTTCTTTTCTCTTTCGATGTAGCGACAATTTGGTATGGTGTTAATGATACGATTGTCCTCTATGATAGCCTTGTCTGTAGAGCCATCGTCGGCAACGATAATTTCGTATTGAAAATCAGACAATAATGAAGCTTGGGCTTGTAATGATTTTACAAGCTCAAGACATACATTGTTGTAAGTGGGAATTAATATCGAAAGGGCGTGAATCATTCAGGAGATATTTTTTTGGGAAATGGCTTTACTGACATTTCCCAATATTGATAATTATTATTTCTGCTTAAGATATTCTGCAAGCTTAGCCACGGCTCTTGCTCTATGGCTGATGCCGTTCTTGATGCTTTCGCCAAGTTCTGCAAAGCTCTTATCGTAGCCTTCTGGTACAAAGATAGGATCGTAGCCGAAGCCTGCAGTACCATGCTTCTCTGTAGCTATGCTACCGTCAACGATACCTTCAAATCTGTTTACCTTCTTGATGCTTGTGCATCCGCATGGGCAAACATCCTGCTTCTGTATCAACGCTATAACTGTGCGGAAACGAGCCTTACGGTTGTCTTTGCCTTCGAGATTGCTAAGTAGTTTTGCCATATTGGCTTCGCTATCATGGTCGGTACCTTCTGCATATCGTGCGCTATGCACACCAGGCTCACCATTCAATGCTTCTACCTCAAGACCTGTATCGTCAGCAAAACAGCTGAGGTTGTAGTGGTCGTAAACATATTGTGCCTTCTGCATGGCATTCTCTTCAAGGGTGTTGCCAGTTTCTGGAATATCCACATCGCAACCAATATCCTTTAGCGATACTATTTCAAACTCGCTGCCAAGGATATTGCGTATCTCTTGCAACTTATGATGATTATTTGTAGCAAATACTATTTTCATCGTATATTAATTTAAATTTGTAATTTTGTATAAATATCCAACATCAAGTGTGGAATAAGACCGAATTTTCATTGGTCATAAAGACTGTAAAAAATGTTCCGCCCCCACACTTCTTACATTAGAAACCGGATAGCTCATTGGGCATAGACCCCGAATTTTGCGATGATGGCTCACGATGTATGATGTTGTTTTAATATATCGCATTATATGAATTACGTAGGTATTGATGTCAGCAAGGCGACTTTTGTAGTCGCTTATTCATCTGCCAAAGGCAGTGGGACGAAGACTTTCGAGAACACCACCAAGGGTGTCCACAAGTTCATCCAGACAATCACTCCTGAAGACACACACTGTGTCATGGAAGCGACTGGTAACTACAGCATGCTGCTTGTTTACTTGCTGTCCAAAGCTGGTATTACAGTCAGTATGGAAAATCCTCTCAAGATAAAGAACTTCGCACGTGTCATGCTCTCCGTTGTCAAGACAGACGAGATTGACGCACGCATGATAGCCATGTATGGTGAGAAGATGAATCCTGCGCCATTTAAACTCCGTAGCGATTCTTTGATGGTGCTCAAGCAGAAGCGCACAGTATTACGGCAACTGAAGAAGCAACTCAATGCCAACACAAACCTTCAGGAGGCTATGGAAGCACTGCCATTCATTGACTCTGTATGCAAGAAGATCCTCGACAAGACCGTGAAGTTTCTAAGGGAACAAATCAAGGAGATGGAAGAGGAACTTTCCTCTCTTGCAAACATCGAGTACAAAAAGCAGATGGACTTGTTGACATCAATTAAGGGTATTGGTGTAACATTAGCCACTGCGCTTATTGTCGCAACTGGTGGGTTCACTTATTTCGACAATGCCAAGCAACTAACTCGTTATTTGGGTTTGTCGCCAACTTATCAACAGTCTGGCACATCCGTCAACCTCAAAGGGCATATAAACCGTAATGGTGACTCATACCTACGTAGTCAACTCTATGTTGCCGCTTTCTCGTCCTTGCGCTGTAACACGGAGTGCAAAGCTTGCTTTGACCGTCTTCGTGCCAATGGCAAGCCTGGTAAAGTCGCTGTCGTTGCTGTAGCAAACAAACTTGTAAGACAGGCTTTTGCCGTAGTCACGCAGGGCAAGGAATATGTTGACGGCTTCATTTCCGCCAAGAAATAAAACACCCCTTGCGGAGGGAACGCCGAGCGGCAAGGGGCTACGCAGTCAGCCCCGACGAGCGGACAGGAGAATTATGCGCTATTCTGTGCATGAAAATTCAAATCTCCGTTAATTTTATTCAAAAATTTATTATAGCTCATATTTTTTCGTTTTCCTTTACTTTAACTTTCATTTCGTCGAAGCCTTCGCCATATACTCCTATTACCGAGCTTTGGCTCACAAAGGCGTTAGGGTCTATTTGTTTTACTATACGGAATATCTGTACACTCTCGCGCTTCTTTGCCAACAAGCAAAGCACCTTGGTAGGGCGACCTGTCCAAAAGCCATGACCATCGAGGATGGTTAGCGTGTGGTCGGTCTTGCGACTTATGGCAAAGGCTATCTCTTGATATTTCTTTGAGAATATCATAAACTGTACCGACTGGCGTTGCCAATACATCACATAGTCGAGCATCAGACATTCTATAAGCATGGTACACAAACCAAATACCACTTTGCGGAATCTAAGGTCGATAGCTCCAAAAGAATCTATAAACAAACAGCTGCCTATGATGCAGAAGTCGACCATGATAAGTGCTTTACCGAGCGATATGTTATGGAATTTGTTTACTACTGCTGCCACAATATCGGTACCGCCAGTACTACCATTATTTAGAAAAACTACCGCCAGCGCCGTACCCGTGATGATACATCCTATCACCAGCGACATGAAGTCGTTGCCTTCGCCCAGTAGCTTATAGAATGTGCCATCGGGCTGAACCACAATCTCTTGAGCCACTTCAAGCATAAAGGTGAGCATGAATGTGGCATAGATGGTTTTGGTAAGGAATTTCCATCCCAACGTTTTTAGTGCAAGGATGATAAGAGCGGCATTGATGATAAAGAATGTGTATTGCACAGGAAATCCCGTGCTATAGAATACGATAGCACCAATACCGGCTATTCCTCCCGTCACAATCTCGTATGGCAACAGAAATACTGTGAAGCCCAAGGTATAGAGCATCAATCCCAACGTGATGTTGAAATAGTCTCTAACCTCATAAATTAAATCTTGCTTTGTCATTTTCATAGGGAGCGATTTTATTGTTTTTGAGCTACAACTCTCAATGAGTCGTCAAGGATTATAGTTATACATGGAAATTAAAAACCCTATTGTCCCCAAAGATAGTGGAGACAATAGGGTTGAAGTTATGCTTATTTGATAACGATGTTAACAATCTTCTTAGGCACAACGATAACCTTCACAATCTGCTTGCCATCAATATACTTAAGAGCCTTCTCGTCAGCGAGAACAGTCTTCTGTATATCTTCGTTTGAAGCGTCAGCAGGGAATTTCATCTGATAGCGAGCCTTACCGTTGAAGCTTATGGTCAGCTGTACTTCGTTCTCCACCAAGTAGCTTTCGTTGCATACTGGCCATTCTGCATCACAGATGCTTCCTTCGCCTCCGAGAGTTTCCCATAGTTCTTCTGCCATATGAGGAGCAAATGGAGCTATCAATATGGCGAGAGTCTTCAATACCTCGCGGCTGTGGCACTTCTGCTGCGACAATTCGCTTACTGCAATCATAAATGCAGAGATAGAAGTGTTGTATGAGAAGTTCTCGATGTCCAAGCTTACCTTCTTGATGAGCTTGTGCAAGCTCTTGAGGCTATCCTTAGATGGCTCGTCGTCGTTGATAAGAATCTCGCCCTCTGCTCTGCCGAAGTAGAGTCCCCAAAGCTTCTTCAAGAAGCGGTGGCAACCATCGATACCGTTAGTATCCCATGGCTTCGACTGCTCTACAGGACCGAGGAACATTTCGTAAAGACGCAAGGTGTCGGCACCATATTTCTCTACTATCATGTCTGGGTTTACAACGTTGAACATCGACTTCGACATCTTCTCTACTGCCCATCCGCAAACATACTTACCGTCTTCGAGGATGAACTCTGCGTTGTTGTATTCAGGACGCCAAGCTTTGAAAGCCTCTGTATCAAGGATGTCGTTCTGCACGATGTTCACGTCTACGTGGATAGGAGTAGTATCATACTGGTCTTTCAAACCAAGCGATACGAATACAGGAGCCTTAGAGTGGTCGTCGCTATTGATACGATATACAAAGTTTGAACGACCCTGAATCATACCCTGGTTAACGAGCTTCTGGAATGGTTCTTCCTTGCAGCTCACTCCGTTATCGAACAAGAACTTGTTCCAGAAGCGAGAATAAATCAAGTGACCTGTAGCATGCTCTGTACCACCTACGTAGAGGTCTACATTCTGCCAGTATTCATCAGCTTCCTTAGAAACCAAAGCCTTGTCGTTGTGAGGATCCATATAGCGCAGATAGTATGCTGAGCTACCAGCAAAACCAGGCATGGTGAAGAGCTCCAATGGGAATACTGTCTCGTTGTCTACCAACTGCTTGTCAACAACCTTATTCTCCTTAGTGTTCCAAGCCCACATCTTAGCTCTGCCCAATGGAGGCTCGCCAGTTTCTGTTGGCTCATACTTATCTATTTCAGGAAGTTCCAAAGGCAGACACTCCTCTGGTATCATATATGGCATGCCGTCCTTATAGTAAACAGGGAATGGCTCGCCCCAATATCTCTGACGAGAGAAGATGGCATCGCGAAGACGGAAGTTCACCTTCACTCTTCCGAGCTGATGTTCTGTAACAAACTTCTTTGTTGCAGCTATAGCCTCCTTAACGCTTAAGCCGTTGAGAGAGAAGCCTTCAAGAGTCTGCTTGCCCTCAGCTGGCGAGTTGCAAACTATACCCTCCTTAGCGTCGAAGCTCTCTTCGCTAACATCGGCACCCTCGATAAGAGGAATGATAGGCAATCCGAAGTGCTTGGCAAAAGCATAGTCGCGAGAGTCGTGAGCTGGCACAGCCATGATAGCGCCTGTACCATATCCTGCAAGTACATATTCTGAAATCCATACAGGAATCTTGTCGCCTGTGAAAGGATTGATAGCGTAAGAACCTGAGAATACACCAGTAACCTTACGGTCGCTCATACGGTCGAGCTCAGTACGCTTCTTCACGTAAGCTAAGTATTCGTCAACCTCAGCCTTCTGCTCTGCTGTTGTGAGCTGCTGAACGAGCTCGCTCTCAGGAGCCAATACCATGAATGTAACACCAAAGATGGTGTCGGCACGAGTGGTAAAGATAGTGAAGTCGATATCCTGGTCAGCCACCTTAAACTGCATCTCTGTACCCTCGCTTCTGCCAATCCAGTTGCGCTGAGTTTCCTTTATAGAGTCTGTCCAATCTACTGTGTCCAAGCCATCGAGCAAGCGCTGAGCATAAGCACTAACGCGCAAGCACCATTGCTTCATCTTCTTCTGGATTACAGGGAATCCACCACGCTCGCTCACTCCGTCTACTACCTCGTCGTTGGCAAGCACAGTACCAAGTCCTGGACACCAGTTAACCATAGTTTCGCCCATATAAGCGATACGATAGTTCATCAACACCTGCTGCTGCTCCTTTTCGCTCATAGCCTTCCATTCCTCGGCAGTAAACGATAGTTCCTCGCTCTGAGCAATATTCAGGTCGGCACTACCCTTCTCTTCGAAGCGCTTAATGAGTTTCTCTATTGGCTGAGCCTTTTGGCATGAGTAGCAATAGAAGCTGTTAAACATCTTCATGAATGCCCATTGTGTCCACTTATAATACTCAGGAGCACAAGTGCGAACCTCACGATCCCAGTCAAACGAGAAACCAATCTTGTCCAACTGTTCGCGATAGCGGTTGATATTTGTAACGGTAGTCTTTTCAGGGTGCTGACCAGTCTGAATAGCATATTGTTCAGCTGGGAGTCCGTAAGCGTCGTAGCCCATAGGATTCAAAACGTTGAAACCTTGCAGACGCTTGTAGCGTGCATATATGTCGCTTGCTATATATCCTAATGGATGGCCAACATGTAGTCCGGCTCCTGATGGATAAGGGAACATGTTGAGTACATAGAATTTCTTCTTATCTTCATCTTCTACAACATGGTAGGTCTTATTCTCTACCCATTTCTGTTGCCATTTCTTCTCGATGTCTCTGAAATTGTATTCCATTTTCTTCTTTATACCTTATTATAATAGTAATTAGCTGCAAAGATAATGCAAACGAGCGGAATAACAAAAGAAATACGAAGTTTTCTTTTTTATTCCCGAGTGCAGCTTATCTTATTTAAAGGTAATGTAATCAAGTGGAATAACAAAAGAAATGACACAAAAAAACACCTATAGTCGTGTGAAGCCATACGACTATAGGTGTTTGCCTATGCGACTATTCGCATAAGCTCATTCGACTATTCGTCTTTTTCGATAGTATAAGTGCCTGCTTTATATTCCTTAGTTTTGCTACTCTCGCCAGGAATAGTTACCGAGGCTGTAGACCTTTTCGGAATAGTATTGCCTTTATACCTTTTAATAACGTCTTTTAAAAAGTGATGTTCTACAAATTACCGAATGAAACAATAATAAATTACCGAATGAATAAACAATAAATTACCGAATTGTTATTAAAATGTTTGTTAGTTTAAAATGTTATTTGTAATTTTGCCTTTAAAATAATATAGTTATGGTAAAGTATAAACATCGTATAGCTGATAGGATCTTAGAGCGAAAAGTTTTAGGAAAGGGAGCTGTTCTAATCGAAGGTCCTAAGTGGTGTGGTAAGACAACAACAGCTAAACAACTTTCAAAGAGTATCCTTGATTTGGGAGACTCATCCGTTCTTATGCAAAGTTCACAGCTGATAGAAATTAGTCCTAAGGCTTTATTAGAAGGAAAAACTCCACGACTTATTGACGAATGGCAAGCTTTACCTACAATTTGGGACTGCATTCGCAGCGAGGTTGACAGAAGAGGAGAGCCATCACAATTTATCTTAACGGGGTCGTCAGTTCTTCCCGAAGCAGAAGAAACCATTCATAGTGGAACAGGTAGATTTGCATACATCAAGATGAGAACGATGAGTTTATATGAATCTGGCGAATCAACAGGCAGTATCAGTCTTTCTGATTTATTTGAAGGTAAGTCTTTTGAAGTATTGCAAAATGAAATGGATATTGACGAACTTGCATATCTCATCTGTCGTGGAGGTTGGCCATGGGCTACATTTATACCAAAAGAAGTTGCACTTGACCAAGCTTTCGACTATGTTGATTCTGTTGTACAGAAAGATATCCAACGTGTGGATAAAATCAAGCGTAGTCCAGATAGAGCAAGACTTTTATTACGCTCATATGCAAGAAATATCTCACAACAAATATCGTATGCGACTATTCGAAAAGATATGCTCGCAAACGATGCCAGTACATTAGACGAGGATACTGTGGCTGATTATGTAAAGGCATTGAAAAAACTATTTGTCATTGAAGATCTTGCAGCATGGAATCCTAATATTCGGAGTAAGGCAGCTATTAGGACTAGTGACACACGTCATTTTGTCGACCCGAGCATTGGTACCGCAGCATTAAGACTTGGTCCCAAAGACTTAATCAACGATTTACAATCATTTGGGTTATTTTTCGAAGATTTGGTAGTAAGGGATTTGCGTGTATATGCAGAGGCTTTGGATGGTGAACTCTATCATTATAGGGATAGTAGTGGTTTGGAATGTGACACGGTACTTCATCGCCGCAATGGTAGTTATGCTCTTCTTGAAGTCAAGATAGGTGGAGAAAACAGAATTAATGAAGGAGCTGCTAACTTGTTAGCATTAGCTAATAATATAGATACTAACAAAATGTCAGCCCCATCATTTATGGCTGTTATTATAGGTGTCGGCAAGTATGCATATCAAAGAAAAGATGGTGTTTACGTTATACCAATTGGTTGTCTAAAAGACTAATCCTTATATACTTTCAAAATATCAAAGCAGATGCATATATGGATTTCGATGCGTTTGCGTGTAAAATGAAATATTGGTCACACTAATAGTGACGAAGTCTGAAAAAAACACCTATAGTCGTGTGAAACCATGCGACTATGAGAGTGTAAAATAAACTGTGTCAGGCTATAATAATAATAGTTTAACACAGTTT
>ERZ1026862.1115-NODE-1115-length-16628-cov-4.789356_pt1 | contig 16628 bp, 18 predicted proteins | sample MGYA00380161_ERZ1026862 | MGnify/ENA primary metagenome ERZ1026862 (study PRJEB33269, sample SAMEA4719797) | human gut metagenome | biome: human-associated habitat; feature: organic feature; material: feces | place: Cameroon | collected 2013-10 ... | reverse complement strand
CGGGCTCAGGGGCTGCATAATTGCAGCCCCTTTCTTCTTATTATATTATTTCTTTATCGTCTGATCAAGATGGAGTATCAGCGCGCGTCTGGTGACTATCCCACACATGCAGCCCCTGCCGTCCACGATGGGGACGTAGTTCTGCTCCAGCGACCGGGAAATCAGCTCCTCCAGGGAAGCGTAGATAGGCAGCGGCGAGCAGAAATTCGGGCGGAATATCTCCGAAATGCGGTACTTCTCGTGCGCCTTCATCTCCGTAGTCCCCACGGCGAGGATATGCCGCAGGAAGTCGCCCTCCGTCACGCTGCCGAGGTACACGTCCTGGGAATCCAGCACCGGGATAGAGGTGTAGCGGTGGTATTTCATTATCTCCAGCCCCTGGCGCACCGTGTCGTCCGCGTGGACTGCCGCGACAGATACTTTCGGTATCATTATCCGGGCGATGTTCACCTGTACTTCTTCGTTTTCGTCTGGCATAGGGTTCTCCTTTATTCAGCAATGCCGCCCCGGTAAGGGGCGGCGCTTTTGTCAATAGACCTCGGTACCGCTGTAGTAGTACGTCAGTATCTGCTTGTAATCGTAACCCAGGTAGGTCGCAAGCGCGTTCGCGCCATTCTGGCTCATTCCGACGCCGTGACCGTAGCCGTAGGTCGTGAACGTGAACATATCCGTTCCGGGGTCGTAGGCGATGTCGAACGAACTGGAGCGCAGGCTGAATCCCATGATCTTCTCGCGGAACACCCTGCCGGTTATCTTCACGGAATTTCCGCTGCTGTCGGTGTAGCTGTGATAGCCGCCGACGCTCATCTGACCAACGTAGTTGCCGTCAATGCGGTTCTCGATGGAGAGCCAGCCCGAGGGGTCCCCGGTAAGCTCTATCCCGGTCTTGTCGAGCACGTTCTGCTTTATCTCCGCGGAGGAGAACTGCGCCGTCTTTCCGTAGTTCGGGTCGTACTGCGCGTCCAGGTCGCAGAATCTGCTCTCGAGGTAGGGGTAATCCGTGCCCCACACGTTCATGCTGGAAGCCGTGTATCCGGCGGAGGAGGCGGAATACACCGCCTGTATCAGCGCGCCGTTGTAGTATATCCCCCTGCCGATGACGGATTCCACCAGCACCTCTACTGCGTCAGAAACGCTGCTGGCAAGTCCCACGCTGGGGTAAGTACCGTACTCGTTGCAGAACTTGACGTAGGTATACGCCGCGACCGCCTGCGCCTTGATGGCTTCGGGGGCGAACGTGTGACCTACCTCGTGCTGTGTGATCTTTCCGACGATCTCCAGCGCGCTGCCGGAAACCACACCGCCGTTTGCGCGGACGTAGAGCACCTCGCCCGTCACGTCAGCCGCCGGGGAATCCTCCGGCTCGGTTTCGTCCGGCTGGTCGTCGGAAGCCGTGGTATTATCCGGCTCCACCGGGATCCCTCCCTGGGTGGCGGCGGAAGTCGTGGTCTGCACCGTCGTCGGAGTTGTCGTGACCACGGTCTGCACCGGCTCTGTCACCGGCTCCGTGGTCGTGGTAACGGGAGCCGCAGTGACCTCCGGCTCCTCGGTAGGCTCCTCCGGGGGCGCGATGATGATTTCCACGGTGTCCTCAGATGTGCCGCCGGCTTCGCCGGTGAACTCCGTGGGATCCGTTATTCCATCGCCGCGGAAGCTGTATGTACTCTGCACCATCTTGCTGGACAGCGACAGCGGAGCCATCTCCATCAGGTCCACGGTGATAAGCCCGGAGCTTGTTTCGTCCGGCACCAGGAAGTCCAGCGTACCCTGTCCGCCTGCCTCGCCGATGTCGTCCTCCATGCCCTCCGCCTCGGCGGTGGAAGCCGGGATATCCTGGCTCATAGCTTCGCCGCCGACCGTGCCGGTGACTCCGCAGACGAACATGTAGCTGCTGCCTATCAGCAGCGCCACGCCCGTTTTCACAAGTGATATTTTCATTAGACCTCCATTACTGGTAGTTCGCAGGGTCGTCCTCAAGACCGTTCTTCTTGATATACTCGTCGATTCCCGGAACGAGGGAAGTATCCCATGTTCTGCCCTTCCACTTGTCGCCGAAGGCGTTGACATAGGCGTCGAAATACTTCACGCTGTTCTTCCAGGTGATCTTGGAGGTATCCACCTCGGGGCTCTCGTTCTCGCGCACCTTTCTCGCAACGATGACAAGGCGCAGGTCCTCGAATCCGGTGGAGCCGTCGCAGGTGGAGAGCGTGAGCAGCTCGTCGCCGTATTCCACGTCAACTCCGGTATTGTACTTGCTGCGGTCCATTACCTCAAGTATGTACTTGTAGAACTCGTCGCTGTTCTTGAAGTAGACGTACTTGGTGTAGTCGAACACCTCGCCGTGCTCCTCATTGGTGTTGATGATGAACACGGAGATTATCTTGTACCTGTTGTCCTGGTAAAGGGTGTTGAAGTCAATTACCGGGGTCTCCTTCAGGAAGTCGATGTTGTTATTGTAGTTGTTCAGCGCCGCGAACTTGTATCTGTACAGCATGTTGTGACCGTACAGTATGGTGTTGTTGGGCATTTCGTTCGGTCCGAACTTACCCTCGTAGTCCGTGAAGATGGTGCCGGCGAACTCGTCCTCCTTGTTGAAGTTGTGGTGGAGGTAGAAGAGGTTGTCGTCGCCCTGCACAACGGGGTAGTCCACGTTGGTGCCGTTGATGGTGATCCAGCCGACGAAATCGTTGTTCGCGTCGTAATACGCGGCGTATTCCTCGTTGATGGAGCCTTCCGGCAGGTTATCTATCTGCTGCTGGGTGGGCGCGTTGGCGTTCACGACCACCTGCTGACCGTCCTGGATCACGGTTTCGCCGTTTCTGGTGACTATCTGGTCAAGTCCGTCGTTCTCCGGGGCGAAAGCCAGCGAGATGAAGTGCACCGCGATTATCACGACGGCGCCGATGAGAAGCACCAGCGAAAGCAGGAATATGATCTTTCTTGCGACCTCGCTGCTGTCGTCGCCCTTGCAGGGGATAAGTCCCGTTACAAGGCTCTGACCGAAGCTCTGCTTTTTCTTCTTGCGCTTTTTCTTCTTATTGTTGGGGGACAGTCCCATATCCATTTCTGCCATTAGTCAATCTCTTCCTTTCAGAGTCGCTGATTTTATTCGTCGGATTTATCCGCTTCCGCCGATCCGGTGGAATAGGAATAGTCAAAGATCATTGCCGGATCCCACTTCCTGCCGCCCCAGGAGCCGCCGTATACCCTGTAGTAATAGTCGAAGTACAGCGGATCGGGGTTCTCGTACGCCTTATCGACGTCCACCGTCGGATCCTCGCCCTCGCGGACTTCCCTGCCGAAGATCACCCAGCGGCAGTCCACGCTGTAATCCAGAATGCAGGTGGAAAGCGTGATGAGGTTGTCGCCGTACTGAAGATCGACGTCCGTGAAGAACGTGGTGCGGTCAAGTATCTGCGCGATGTAGTCGTCGAACTCCGCCTTGGTCTTGAACTTCCTGCCCTGGAGGTAGTAGAACACCTCGCCGTCCTCCTCCTGGGTGTTGACCAGCATTCCGGCGAAGATCTTGTAGGTCTTGTCGTGGTAGAGGGTGTTGAAGGTGATCGTGGGGTACTTCTTGTACCAGTCAAGTCCGTTGTCCTTGCCGTAGCGGTAGTTGAAGTATCTCGTCAGCTTGGCGAAATACTCGCCGGTGACAACGTTGTGACCGTAGAGTATCGTGTTCGCCGGAGTATTCTGCGGCGTTATCTTCTCGCGGTAATCCGCAAAGACGGTGCCGGTCTTGCTGTAGTCGCCGTTGAGGTTGTGATCCAGGTAGTAGGCGTTGTCGTCCCCCTGAACCACCACGTTGTCAATGAAGGGATCGTCCGGGTCGCCCATGGTTATCCAGCCGATAACGTCCTTGTTCTGCTCGAGAAGCGGCAGGAACTTTTCATTCACCTCAGGGTATTCTTCGGCGAGTTCCTCCTGCTTGGTCTGGTCAACAGTGACCGTCGCGGAGCCGTGGTAGATGTCGCTTATCTGCTGGTTGAACTTCCTGTCCTGGGCGTCGCTGCCGTAGAACGAGATTATCGTCACCAGCGAAACGACCAGCACGACCGCCGCCGCCAGGAAGATTATCTTCCGGATTATCTCGACGGGCTTGTCGCCTTTCCAGGGAATAAGGTATTTCGCGATCCGCAGGAATATGCTTTCCTTCTCAACAAAATTTGCCATTTTGCACTATCCTTTCGGGAGTATCATAAACTGAGCAGCTTTCTCTTGTCCCACTCGCATATGCCGTTCCAGGAGGAGGCGCCGTACATACGCTGATAGAACAGCGTGAACAGGCGCGGATTCTGGTTGACCTTTGCCACGGTGACATCGACGGATTCGCTCTCGCCGGGTCTTACCTTCCTTGCGAAGAGCACCCATCTGGTTTCAACGCTCCTTCCAAGGGGCCACAGGCATGTGGACAGCGTGAGGAGCTGGTCGCCGTAGGTGAGGTCCACATCGGTGAAGAACCAGCTGCGCTCCATAACTCCGGTGACGAAGCTGTTGAAGTCGTCCTTGCCGCTGAACCTTGTCCTGTCAACATAGTCGAACACCTCGCCGTATTCCGACTGGGTGTTGGCGAGTACGCCGGCGAATATCTTGTAGGTCGCGCAGCCGCCGTCGGGAGTCGCCAGCATTACCGTGGGGTGTACCTTGTAGAAGGCAAGCGGCTCGCGGCTGGAGCTGTTCGGAACGTAATGCGTCACATGTGCGAAGAACTCGCCGCTTATCATATTGTGCCCATAGAGGACGATATTATCGTCAGTTCCGTCCCATCTGTTCTTGTAGGAGGAGAACACGGTGCCGGAAATGCTGTCGTTCTTGAAGAAGTCGTGCTTTAAGTAGTAGTCGTTGTCGCTGGACTGCACCACGACGTTGTTTACGCTGGTTCCGGTTATCTTTATCCACGCCCGGGTATCCGAGTTGGTGGATTTCAGATCCGTCCAGTTGGGGTAGATCGGCGTGTTCTCCAGCGGAGTGACGTTGATCTCCTCGGATTCAGCCTCGGTTGTGGCTCTGGTGCTGGTGTTGAACGGGTCGTAGTTCGGATCCACGTTGACAAGGTCGTCATTGCCCACGCCGCCGATGTTCGCGATATCGGAGTTGGTGTTCTTGTCGCTGCCCATGCTCCAGAGCTGCCACCCGAGGAATCCCAGGGTGATAACGAACACGAATATCGCAACGATGAGCACCACCTTGCGCACCTTCTCGCCCGGCTCGTCGTCCGCCTGCGGAAACGCCGCAATACAGAACCGCTGCCAGCCGGATTTGGGTCTGCCCTTTATCTTGTCCTGCTTCTTGCGCGGGTGCGGCTCGGAGTAGAAATCCAGCTTGTCCACCGCGATATCACGCGAAGCAGAGGTATTTTTCTTCTTAGGCTTGTCTGTGTAGTTTGCCATAATGTTCCCCCTGACTTATGCCTTTATCTTTCTGAGAAGCAGCTCCAGCGCCTTATGCGCCGCCTGCGCCCTGACCTGCTCCCGGTCCCCGGGGAACAGAAATCGCTCCCCCCGACAGCCGTCCGCGCCGCTCACTGCTATGCACACCTCGCCGACCGGGTGCTCCGCGCTTCCGCCGGTGGGACCTGCCACGCCGGTGGTGGAAACGGCGAAATCCGCGCCGGAAAGCTTCCGCACGCCGTCCGCCATCGCCTCAGCGCACTGCACGCTGTACTCGGTGTATTTCTCGAGAATGCCGCTGTCAACGCGCAGCAGCTCGTGCTTTATCCTGTTGGAATAGGAGCACACGCCCAGCTCTATCACCGCGGAGCTCCCAGAAACGGAGGTCACCGCCCCGGAGATCATTCCGCCGGTGCAGCTTTCCGCCGTGGATATCTTCACTCCCCGGGCGGCGCACTCCGCGACGATATCCGCCGCCAGCGCCGAAATGCCGTTGTATAGTTCCCCGTTAGTCATATCACATATCCAGATCAACGGTGCGCTGACCGTATCTGAATCTCTTCACCTCGGTTTCCCGTACCGCCTTTTCGATCAGCGGCTCAAAGTCGAAGGATTCCTCCGCCTTTATGATATCCTCCATGGTGGGGCGCGTCTTGGGGTGCTTGGGTGAGAACACCGTGCAGCAGTCCTCGTAGGGCAGCGTGGAAATATCGAACGTGTCGATGTGTCTGGAAATATCCACGATCTCGCGCTTGTCCATGCCTATCACCGGACGGAACACCGGGTACTCCGCCGCCGCATTGGTGCAGAATATCGCCGGGAGGGTCTGGCTTGCGACCTGCGCAACGCTCTCGCCGGTGATTATCGCGCCGTAGTCGTTCTCGGCGCACACGCGGTTCGCTATCTTCACCATGAGTCTGCGCATGAGCACCGTGAAAAGCTCCTCGGGGCAGTTGTCGCGCAGCGCTTCCTGGAGTTCGGTGAAGGGAACGCAGTAGAATATGATATCACCGCACCAGTCGGTGAGCTTCTCGCAGAGCGCCTCGACCTTCATGCGCGCACGCTCGGAGGTGTAGGGAGGGCTGACATAGTGTATGCAGTCCACGATAAGTCCGCGCTTCGCCATCATGTAGCCTGCGACCGGGCTGTCGATTCCGCCGGAGAGCATGAGCAGGCTCTTTCCGGAGCTTCCGACGGGCATTCCGCCAGCGCCGGGGATCCTCAGCGCGCTGAGGTAGGCGCCGTTGTCGCGTATTTCCAGCCTTACCCTTACGTCCGGCTCGTGTACGTCCACGCCGATATTCGGGAACGCGTCGAGGATAACCGCGCCCAGCTCCTCCTGTATCTCGGGAGTCTTCATCGGGAACGCCTTGTCGCTGCGCTTGGACTCCACCTTGAATGTCCGCGCGCCCTCCAGCGCCTCCCGGAGGTACTCCGGAGCGTTCTCAGCGATGACCTTGAAATCCTTCGGGAACACCGCGCAGCGCTGTATCGCGCTTATGCCGAATATCTTCTGGAGCCGGTTTATCACCTCGTCGATATCCGCGCCCTCCGGCGGCGTGATGTAGATGGTGGATTGTCTGCGGTAGAATTCGAAGGTGCCGAGCTTCTTCAGGCGGCGCTTTATGTTCTTCTGGAGCATGTCCTCGAAGGTGGACTTGTTCAGTCCCTTGAGGGCTATCTCTCCGTATTTTACAAGTATTATCTCTTTCATCTGTTCGTTTCCTTTATATCATTTTCTGCGGAATCTGGCAATGCCAGCCTTTATGCCCTCCAGCAGGGCGTCTATGTCCGCTTCCGTCGTATCTGCGCACATGCTCACTCTCACGGCGCTGTCCGCGAGCTTGTCCGGGATCCCGAACGCCGCGAGCACTCCGCTGGTCTTGCCCCGGGAGCACGCCGAGCCGCTGGAAACGTATATCTCACGCTCCTCCAGCGAATGGAGCATTATCTCGGAACGCACGCCGTCAACGCTGAAGTTCACGATGTTGGGCAGGCAGTCCTCCCCGGAGTTCACGGTGATACCCTCCAGCCCGGAAAGTCCGTCCAGGAGGTGCTGTTTCAGTGCGGAGAAGTGCTCCTCCGTGCCGTGGTACGCCCGTACTGCGGCGTCAAGTCCGGCGATGAGCTCGACGGGCTCCGTGCCGCTGCGGAGGTTCTTCTGCTGCCCTCCGCCGAGGAGCAGCGGAGAAATGCGTATCCCCTTCTTTATGTAGAGGGCGCCTATTCCCTTGCTTGCGTGTATCTTGTGCCCGGAAATGCTGATGAGGTCGCCCTCCAGCGGCACCTTCAGGAATCCCTGCACCGCGTCGATGTGCACGATGGTCTTGGGATTTTTCTTCTTCACCAGGCGGTAGAGCCGCTTCACGTCCACCGCGAATCCGGTTTCGTTATTCACCGCCATGCAGCTGAGCAGCAGGGTGTGCTCGTCCACCGCGTCAGCGAGTGCCTGGACGAAATCCGGGTGATCCTTGGGCGCCAGGCGGACTACCTCGAAGCCCTTCTCCTCGAGCCGGGTCATCACGTTTGCGACGGACGGGTGCTCGATGGCGGTGGTGACTATTCTGTTACCAGTGCGCCGGTAGATATCCACCGCGCCGTTGATGGCGGTGTTGCTGCTCTCCGTGGCGCCGGAGGTGAATATTATGTCGCCCTCCCCGAGCTTTGCGAGCAGCGTTTTCTTCGCCGCCGCGATTATCTTCTCCGAGCGTATTCCCATGCCGTGCAGCGAGCTTGCATTACCGAAGCTGCCGCGCATGGCTTCCGTGACCGCTTCCACAGTTTCAGCGCAGGGCTTTGTGGTGGCGGCACTGTCAAGATATGTCATTGTGATTCTCCCTTTTGTTCGCTTGCTTTCTTATTCGCATAGTGATGCATTATATATACTATATCAGTATAGCACAAAATCCCCGGTTTGAACAGTCTTTTTTCGAAATTTTCACTTTTATTTCATTGTGTTTACGGTGAAATAACAAAAGGTTACAAAACGGTTACAGAATTTGCAGAAAAGTTACTGAAAAATGACAATGCAGGAAAATCCGGTTACAATGTTGTCATATATATTGATTTTTTCTCCCAGGGGTGATACAATATATACAGAAAGACAAACACAACAAATCTCCATATTATTCATGATAAAATATATGATCCTCCAATTACCAGAAGCCCCCGGTCACCCCGGGGGCTTCTGGTGTCGGGTCGGGCACGCCAGACAGCGTATACGGCTTTACCCACAAAATATCCGCAATAAAGCGAACCCCCGAAGCTGCAAAGCTCCGGGGGTTCATTATAGGGAGAAAATATTAGTCAGCGAACATAGCAGTGGAAAGGTATCTCTCACCGGTATCAGGAAGCAGAACAACGATGTTCTTGCCCTTGTTCTCGGGACGCTTAGCCAGCTGGATAGCAGCCCACATAGCGGCGCCGGAGGAGATTCCGACCAGGACGCCCTGAGTGCGTGCAATACGTCTGCCGGTTGCGAATGCGTCGTCGTTGTCAACAGGGATTATCTCGTCGTAGATCTTGGTATCAAGGGTTTCCGGAACGAAGCCTGCGCCGATACCCTGGATCTTGTGGGGACCTGCCTTGCCTTCGGAAAGTACGGGGGAGGTCTTCGGCTCAACAGCGACTACCTTGACGTTCGGGTTCTTGCTCTTGAGGTATCTGCCGACGCCGCTTACGGTTCCGCCGGTGCCTACGCCTGCAACGAAGATGTCAACCTTGCCGTCGGTGTCTTCCCAGATCTCGGGACCGGTGGTTGCTTCGTGAACAGCCGGGTTAGCCGGATTAGTGAACTGGGACGGAATGAATCCGCCGGGGATCTCCTTGGCGAGCTCCTCAGCCTTGGCGATAGCGCCCTTCATGCCCTTTGCGCCATCGGTGAGCACCAGTTCCGCACCGTAAGCCTTCATCAGGTTGCGGCGCTCAATGCTCATGGTTTCGGGCATTACGATGATTATACGGTAGTTTCTTGCGGCAGCGACGGAAGCAAGACCGATACCGGTGTTACCGCTGGTCGGCTCGATGATAACGCTGTCGGGCTTGAGTACGCCGCGCTTCTCAGCGTCGTTGATCATTGCAGCTGCAACTCTGTCCTTTACGCTTCCTGCCGGATTGAACAGCTCCAGCTTTGCGAAGATCTTTGCGCCTGCCTGCTCCTCAGCCTCGATCTTGGTCACCTCAAGCAGGGGGGTATGTCCGATGGTGTCTGTAATAGTCTGGTAAACCTTCATAATAAGTTCTCCTTTTCAAATTGTCCGTATTTACTCAGGTGGTGTATGATGATCGGTCGGTCAATACCAACATCACCTATCAGCTTGGTATGATTTTAACACATTTTTTCCGATATGTCAAGGGGGTTTTGAAAATTTTTTTCAGAATTCCCGGGCGGATACTCCGAGATGGCTGTCCAATGCGGAATATTAGTAATATATCCCCGTAACTAATCATAAGATGTGAAAAAAGACGTCCGCAGACACGCTGCGGATAAGAGGAGAGTGAAAACCACATCATACGACGGGGGTGCGATTTGAATTGAAGAAAGATACAAATGGGGAAATTGATCAGGAAAGATGTGTCACACTCGGACATTACATAGTAGAAAACAACGCGACAGTCCGCGCGGCGGCGAAACACTTCGGGATAAGCAAAAGCACGGTGCACCAGGACATTACCGCCCGGCTGGAGCAGGTGAACAAGCAGCTCCACGACGAAGTGAAATCCGTCCTGGACAAGAACAAGCAGGAACGCCACCTGCGCGGAGGTCAGGCGACCAAGCGGAAATACGCCGAGATCTCCCGGAAGAGAATGCAGCACACATAAAAGCGCGCTCCCCTGCGTATGCAAGGGAGCGTTTTCCATATGCCGGAATACGAACGCCGGGATTTCCAGCAGATTTCTGGCGCAAAGTGTCAATATCCTGTTAAGAAACCGTTAAGATTACCACGAAACAAATGCTGAGCCATGCCGGGGAATGTCCGGAAAACGGTATTGCTACCGCATTTGCGGAAAATCCCTGGAGTATTCTGGCGCAGAAACTCGCTTCAAATATTTTCCAAAAACCTCTTGCAAAAATATCCAGAATATGGTATCATAAAATCACAGAAAAAAACAGACATTCCACGCACCGCGCCGAAGGGGAAAAAATCCGGGCGGAACGGAATGACAAAACGGAGGTATAACATGACAAACAGGATCAAGGTTCTTATCGGAAACGACGCTGCGGACTGCGGCATGGCATGGGCAGGGGCGCTGAAGGGCGCCGGAATGTACGCCATCACGCGGCACTGCGACGGAAACGCAGTACTCAGCTCGATCAAGTCGGAGGCGCCGGACGTTGCGGTGCTGGAGGCGAAAATGCCCTACTGCGACGCGGTGGAGGTGATACGCCGGCTCAAGACCGAGAAGAAATACTGCCCCAACGTACTTATCGTTTCCGGGACTGACGATCCCCGGCTGGAGCGCGACGCGATCAACGCCGGAGCCGCAGGGGTGATGGTGAAACCGGTGGATCCGCAGTACCTGGTGAGCCGTGTGGAGCGGCTGTGCACTCCCTGCGAGGAGCCGGAAGTAGTCCCGGACGAAACCGACCTGGAATGCGCGGTCACTGAGATAATCCACCAGGTGGGAATCCCGGCGCACATCAAGGGCTACCACTACCTGCGCACCGCAATAATGCTCTCCGTCAACAACGACGAGATGATAAACTGCGTTACCAAGCTGCTGTATCCCACGGTCGCGAAGCGCTACCAGACCACAAGCTCCAGGGTGGAGCGCGCTATCCGCCACGCAATTGAAATTGCCTGGGACCGCGGCGACATCGACGTACTCACACGCATATTCTCCTACACGGTCCACACCTCGCGCGGCAAGCCCACCAACTCCGAATTCATCGCGCTCATCGCCGACCACCTGCGCCTTAAATTCAAATCCCGCAACAACACCCCCGTCCTCCAGCGCTAGTCGCGGTCGGGCACGCCCGACGGCGTATACGGGGAAAGGAGCCACAAGGCGAATGCGTTTTCACCCGAACAATAGCGTACCATAAATTCCATCAAAACAGTCGGGTACGCCCGACAGCGTATACGGGGGAAGGTGCCACAAAGCGAAAGCGTTTTCACCCGAACAATTACGCGCCTTGTACACCGCACACAAATCGGGTCGGGCACCCCCGACAGCGAATACGGGGAAAGGAGCCACAAAGCGAAAGCGTTTTCACCCGAACAATGGCGTGCCTTGTACACCACGCCAAACTCGGGTCGGGCACGCCCGACGGCGTATACGGGGGAAGGTGCCACAAAGCGAAAGCGTTTTCACCCGAACTATTGCGTGCCTTGAACACCATGCCAAACTCGGGTCGGGCACGCCCGACGGCGTATACGGGGAAAGGAGCCACAAAGCGAAAGCATTTTCACCCGAACAATGGCGTGGCTGAAACAGCCCCCTTTGAAAGGTCATGCCCCGTACCACGCGGTGCGCATACCAATAGATACAGTAAAGCCGGACTCAGTGTTAGCCCGGCTTTTGCATATTTGGTGTAATCCCGGTCAGCAGTCCCGGCAGAAGGTGTAGAAAGGCGCGATCTTCCGGAAATCCGCAGCTACTTTTTTAGCCAGCTTGTCGGAGAACATCACCTCCGGGTCGTTGGTGTCGAAGGAAAGCCCGATATTCTTCCTGTCCAGCCAGCGGCGGAGTTCCTCCGGCTGGTCGGGGAACTTGCTGCGCTTGTACATGTCGCCGTAGAGCGTGAATACCTTCTGCTTCTCCACTGCCAGGAATGCCTCCCTGAATGCGGTGTCGCCGGCGAGGATACGGCTGCGCAGCGCCTGCATGGAGTCCGCCGACGCACAGTAGAATCCACAGCCGTAGCTTATCCCGGAAGCACCGATGGAGAAATAGAACCCCGGCAGCGCATGGTACTGCTCCCGGCTACGACTGAAGGTGTACCAGATGTGGTCCCGGAAGATGGAATCCGGGTGCAGGCGCATATCCCGGTACAGCCTGGAAATACGGTTGGGATTTATCTCGATCAGCGGATCTATCTTGAGTATCGTCGGGGCAAGCTCCAGGATAAGCTCCTTCATCGGCTCCGTGACATAGGTGCGGTAGTCCTCCTTGTGTGCGTTGAACCACTCCCGGCTGTCGTGCAGGCGGTTTTCGAAGAGGAAATCGACGGATTTCTGTGAAAATTGCATTTTTATGCTCCTTATGCAGTGTATTGCAGTGGATTCTGCCTTATTATTACCGTGCAGGATAGTCCTGCGGAAAGAAGGTAATAACATGACAAAACAGACTCCGGCGCAGTTCTTTGAGAAGAACAACGCCGCATTCATGAAATTCGGGAAGATGTTCACCCGAAAGCTGACGGACGAGCAGCTCATATCCGCCCTGGCGGAAAAGGACCTTGAGAAGCTCGCCAAGGTGTTCCGCCTGGTATTCGAAATGCTGGAGGAGAACTCCCCGGACAGCGGCACGCAGCTGGCTGCGATGATCTCCGCCTACTCCGGGATCGGGGAGGAGGAGCCGTGAGCGGAATATTCTCCCCCCGGCAGGAACAGGCGCTCGGACTGGTGCGGCACGGCGGACTGCGCCGTATCAACATTCTGGAGGGCAGCGTCCGCAGCGGCAAGACCTGGATATCCGCGGTGATGTGGGGATTCTGGGTGGCTTCCTCCCCGAAGGAGGGAGCCTACCTCATGGCAGGAAAGACCCTTACGACCCTCCGCCGGAACGTCCTCGAGCCGATGTGCGGAATGTTCGGGGAGTGCTTCACCTACAGCCTGAGCAAGAAGGAAGCGCGGCTGTTCGGCAGGCGCGTCTACCTGGAAGGAGCCGCCAACGCCCAGGCGGAAAGCAAGATACGCGGCATGACGCTGAACGGCGCCTACTGCGACGAGCTTTCCCTCTTCCCGGAGGAATTCTTCGCGATGCTGCTGTCGCGGCTTTCCGTCAGCGGAGCGAAACTCCTCGCCACCACAAACCCGGATAATCCCGGGCACTGGCTGAAGCGGAACTACCTCGACAACCCGGCGCTGGACCTGCTGGATCTTAAATTCACGCTGGAGGACAATCCGTACCTGCCGGCGGAATACGTCCGCTCCCTGCGCACGGAATACACCGGGGTGTACTACGACCGGTTCATACTCGGCAACTGGGTCGCCGCCGAGGGCAGGATATACGAGGATTTCTCCGAAAAGTGCCTGATAAGCCCGGAGGAACTCCGCACGCGGCTTTCCGCCGCGCCGCTCGTCACATCGGTGGTAGGGGTGGACTACGGCGGAAACAAGAGCGCGAGCGCGTTCGTGCACACCGGCTACGACGCCGGATTCCGGAACGTGTATGTGCTGTCGGAGCACTACGACCGGCGCAACGCTTCCGCGGAGAGCCTGATAACGGCGTTCGCGGATTACATCTCCTCCGAACGGGAGCGCTTCCCTTCCCTGGAGATGGCGTGCTGCGACTCGGCGGAGCAGCTGCTGATAAAGAGCTTCCGCAGCGCCGTCAGCCTGGAAGTCCGGAACGCCATGAAGAAGCAGGTGAGCACGCGCATAAACATGGTGAACCGCCTGATATCCTCGGGCAGGATCCATGTCAGCACGGAATGCCCCCACCTCATCGACGCGCTGAAATCCGCCGTCTGGGACGAATCCAGCATTCACAAGGATATCCGCCTGGACGACGGCTCCACGAACATCGACAGCCTGGACGCGTTCGAATACTCCCTGGAGAGGTTCGAGCGTGAACTGTTCAGGTACTGACGGGCGGTCACGCAGGCAGGAACAATATGGGCGGTCAGTAATGACCGCCCTTTGGCTTGCCCTGTATCAGAAATTACCGCCGTTCCAGCCCCACTGATCTGTGGGGGAATACTTGACGTACACGTTGTCCGCAGGCACGCCCAGCACCTCGCCGTAAATGCGGCATATCTCCGCGGTCATTCTGTCGCAGTCCGCAGGATTTGCCGTGCCGTAGAGGCTCACCTCCACGAAGGCGGTCTTTTCCGGCTTCTCTCCCCGGAAGTACAGGCTGGTGTTCGGCTGGAATCCCACCATCAGCCAGCTTTCGGTCTTGCCGATGATCTTGACAGCCTCGCCCAGCGCGGATTTGATCTGCTCCTCCTGTGCCGGGGTGATATCCTGGGAATACTTAGTGTTTATGAATGGCATTGCTGCTCCTTTCTTATGGCAGAATATCGTCTGCGCAGCGCACGACCTCGCGGAATTCACGCAGGTCAATGCAGTATCTCGGGTCGTTGTGCTCCAGGGCGTATTTCATGTCGGCGGCGCTGTGCCAGTCCACCCCGGAGATCTCCTCCTTCTCGTAGTGGAACGTCGTTTCCGACAGATTCCCCTTGAAAAGGAACACCCACTTTATCTCATTGTTCAGGAACCGCTTCCCGTGGAACACATTGTCCTCGCTGACCTTTCTGCGGCACAGCAGGACAAGCTCCGACGGGCGCGCCTTTACGCCTATTTCCTCGCCAAGTTCCCTTATCGCGGCGGAAATAGGGTCCTCACCGGCGTCGATATGCCCGGTGGTGGCGGCGTCCCAGCACCCCGGGAAGCTGTCCTTGTCCTCGGCGCGCTTTTGCAGCAGGAACTCCATGCCGCCAAGCCTGCGCCGCGCCACCCAGATGTGCACGCTGGCGTGCCAGTCGCCGTCCCGGTGGATATCTCCGCGGCGCTTCTTCCGCTCCGTCGGCTCGCCGGCGGCGGTCAGTACGTCAAAAAGCTCATCGTCGGAATACATCGCGTACCTCCGTTTCAGTCAAGCTTCCAGTTGATCGGCTGCATTCCGTGCTGCACCAGGAACTCATTCGCCTTAACGAAATGTCCGCAGCCGAAGAATCCGTTATAGGCGGAAAGGGGGCTGGGGTGCGCGCACTGCAGCACGAGGTGATTCGGATTCGTGATAAGTCCCGCCTTGGAGCGCGCATTTCCGCCCCACAGCAGGAATACTATCGGCTGCTGGCGTTCATTCAGCAGCTGGATTATACGGTCGGTGAACTTCTCCCAGCCCCTTCCCCGGTGGCTGTTAGCCTGCCCCTCGCGCACCGTGAGCACGGTGTTGAGAAGCAGCACTCCGCTGTCTGCCCACGCCGTCAGCTCCCCGTGGGAGGGAGGGTCGTAGCCCAGTTCCGCCTTGATCTCCTTGAATATGTTCTGGAGGGAGGGCGGTGGCGGCGTGCCCTTCCGGACGGAGAAGCACATTCCATGCGCCTGCCCGGTGCCGTGGTAGGGATCCTGCCCGAGAATCACCGCGCGCACGTCGCTGTAGGAAGTATGCCGGAGCGCGTTGAAAATATCCTCCATCGGCGGATATATCCTGTGGGTGGAATACTCCTGCTTGAGGAATTCACGCAGCTGAAGGTAGTAATCCTTGCGTATCTCGTCCGCCAGGAGCGCGTCCCACTCGTTGCCTATATGCATCATTTCTTCTTACTCTTACCCTTGTTCGGCTTCTTTCCGGAATTCTTGGTGCGCTTGGGCTTAACGGAGAACCCGAAGGAGCCTATCTTCTTGCCGAGGGCGTAGTAGGTCCCGTGGGCGTAGGTCATGAGCCCTGCCTTCTCCATGTGGAGCTTGCCCTTCTCGTCGATGAGGTTCTTGTCGATATTGACGGAGGTTATCTCCGCGATGAACATATCGTGGCTTCCCTGGGGGAGCACCTCGGTCACCTTACACTCGATGGAAATGGGCGCCTGGGCGATCTGCGGCGCAGAAACGGTGTTGCTCTCCTGGGGATAGAGCTTCATCTTTGCGAGCTTATCCTCGTTCTTTCCGGATTTTATTCCGCAGTAATCCAGCGAGCGCACCAGCGTGGAGGGCATCATGTTTATGACGAACTCGCCGCTCTCCTTGATGATGTTATAGGAATTGCGCTCCGGTCTTACCGAAATGTATGTCTTTGCCGGGTCGGAGCAGATTATACCGGTCCACGCGATGGTGAGGGCGGTGGGCTTCTCCATGGTTCCGCAGGATACCAGCACTGCCGGCACCGGCGCCAGGAGCGTTCCCGGCTTCCACTGTACTTTTTCCATAATTATCTCCTTTCGCTTGCAGAAAATCATATGCGAATATATTATATCACATTGTCGGAAAAAGTGCAATAAATATATTTTCAAATATTGCGGAAGTCCAGACGCAAAAACAGGGCGGAGATATGCTCCGCCCTCAGTTTGTCGAAAAAGTGAAATTTGCCTGCGAAGCAGGCTTTTAAAATACGTTTTTTGCCACG
>ERZ1026862.1111-NODE-1111-length-16751-cov-27.201066_pt1 | contig 16751 bp, 17 predicted proteins | sample MGYA00380161_ERZ1026862 | MGnify/ENA primary metagenome ERZ1026862 (study PRJEB33269, sample SAMEA4719797) | human gut metagenome | biome: human-associated habitat; feature: organic feature; material: feces | place: Cameroon | collected 2013-10 ... | reverse complement strand
GCCGCAGTGTCATCATCCAGCAGCGCAAGCAGATCGCTTTCATCGACCATGTTGAGGAAGTACGTCTGATACTGTTCCTCATCCTCGTTGATGGGTGCATCGTAGTCGATGACAATGAAGAAGGTGTTGCCGTTCTTCGTCTGGACAGTGATGAACTGCTTGTTGGTTGCCTTGTCATAGAGCAAGTCGCGGGTGTAGGCGTTGCCCTCATCGTCAATCGGCTCACCCTCCGGCTTTTCCGTCGTGGGAGTGACTGCGGGCTGATGTTCGGGCTGAGTTGCCTCCGTGACGGGAAGGTTCTGCTCGGTATCATCGGCGTAGGCAAACGCCGTCACCGAGAAGCAGGACAGAACCATGACGCAGACCGCAAGGACGGTCAGAAAACGAAACTTCTTACGCATTGTCGATTACCTCCGTATTTTCAGCGGGCTTGGTGCCGCCCTTCATGGAAGACAGGAACGCCATGATCTGATCCTTGTCCATCACCATAGAGCGCACGGTATTGATGATTTCAAGGTTTTCCAGCTCTGTCTTCTTGTCGTACAGCTCCTTGAGCTGACCTTCGATTTCGGACTTCTTCCTTTCAGCCTTCTCAATGTCAGAGAGGACTTTCTGATACTTGGGATTCATGCAAAACTCCTTTCTTTTAATAGGCGGGTCTTCCGAAGGCATAGAAATGCTGCTGCCAGTAGGAAGAGTTGATGGATGTGTACTGAATGGGGTCGCCGCAGTGGATCATGACCCCATCACCAACGTAGATGCCGACGTGTGACACGCCGGGGGTGTCATACGTCCCGACGAAAAAGATAAGATCACCGGGCTGTGCATTCGCCTTTGAGACCGGCGTACAGACGTTGTAAAGCCACTGTGCGCCCAGCCGCCCGGTATTCACAAGACCGCTGTTCGTGAGAACGTAGCTGACAAAGCCGGAGCAGTCAAAGGACGTGTCGGGATTGGAGCCGCCCCATACATACGGATAGCCGAGATATTTTTCCGCCTCGGTAATCAGCGTTGCAAACTTCTCGTTGTTCAGGTATTCCGGGTTGACATCGTAATCAGCGGGAGGATTTGTGATGTACTTGTCCACATAGGGAGAGTCACCAAACAGATCCTCGCGGTTGCCAAGCACCGACATATACGTTGCGTACATGGAAAGCTGTTCCTGAGACATGATGTAGACCGGAACGTGGGAGAGGTTGAAGTTTTCGAGCGTCACATAGCAGATGTAGTAGTCGTAGGGAACCTGATAGGTTTCCGTGTGCGTGTTTCCGTCTGCATCCGTCCATGTGTCGGTCTCTGTGCGGTATCTGGTTTCGGCGATGACCTCTTCGGTGAGGATGTACTGCTTTTCAAACAGCATTTGGAGCGTACCCTGCACCTCGTCCAGCGTGAACTCGCCTTCGTGAAGAGCCGAGAGAATGGAGATCAGCACATAGGGGTCATGCTCAATATCATCCAGATCGAAGTGATACTCGTCATAGTCATGAGTGCTTTCATAGGTATCGAGATAGCGTTGCAGCTCTTGCTCCATCCGGCAATACTGCGCCTCTGCGCCCAGCATCGCGTCATCCTCACTGAGATAAGAGGAAGCGATAACCGACGAGCCGGTAGAGGTGAGCATCGAACACGAGCTGATACCGGCACCGAGCAGCACGAGAAGGGCAATTCCGACGCCGATCCAGATAAAGACCTTCTTGTTCTTCTCAAAGAACTCCTTGATCTTGTCGGATGCCTTCTCACCGAGCTTCTTGCCGGTATTCTTTGTGGCAGTCCCGGCGGTCTGAGAACCGGCATTTCGAGCGGCGGCATATTCCTTCTTGATGTTCTGCTTCTGATAGTGCTTGTTCATGTTCTGCTTCTTCATCTCAGGATGCTCCTGCTGATTTCTCTCATATTGGAGCTTCGCATCAGCGACATCCGCCTTATGTTCCAGTTTGGAGACCTTTTCATAAGGCTTATTGATGCTGTTTTCCCGATGATGACGGAAATGCCTCGCGGCAGTCTCGGCGGCAATCTCCGTTTTATGCGCCGCTTCAACCGCCGAGTTTTCCTGTTCGACCTCATGGATTTTGCCGTGAATGCCGGAAGCGAGGGTGTCACCGACCTTGCGGACGTTTTTCTCTGCCTCAAATTGCAGCTTGCCTTTGCTCTTGGGCTTTTTCAGCTCATCCTCAAAATGAAGGCGTGTTTTGCCCTTGCCGGTCTCTTCATCAAAAACGCGCTCCTTCTTGAGAACCTTGTGCGTGGGCAGCTTTTCACGGGCAGCGTCCAGACGCTCATGCGCCTTCTCGGACTTCCTTTCGAGCTTCTGCATCCGCTTCGTGGGCGGGACGGCATCGTCCGAGACCGGCTTTGAAGAGGAAGTCTCTGCCGCTTGGGAGAGAACAGCATCCGCGTCAACGGCTTCAACCGCAGAGGTCTTGCGCAGCTTGTGCGTGACAACCGTTTCGGCAATCACCGTGCCGGTATGAGAAGAAACGCCGTGCTGCTCCAAAGCAGGAGGCTTGAACGGCGTTTCCGATGAGGGCAGCGGTTCAGGTACATTCTGGGGTGGATTTTCTGCCCTTTTCTCTTCTGTGACGGACGTTTCCGAGGGCGGCTGTGTGTCGTTATCCTCGGCGTGTTCCACCTGAAACTGACGCTGCTGACGGCGCATCTGCACCTTTTTCTGTTCCTCCGGTGAAAGTGCCTCGGAAGGCTCGGCTGTCTCAACGGGCTTGACCAACTCTGCATCTTCCAGCCGCTTTGACACACGCTGCTCGGTGCCAGCCGTCAGGTTTTCCTCAACCGCGCCTTCCCGCGTCATCCGCATGACTACTTTGTCGCGGGATTTAAGTTCCGGTTCCTTCGCCATCAGATTTCACCTCCAATCCGCTTGTAGGCAAGTTCGGTGTATTCAGGGTTCAGTTCTACGCCCACAAAATGCCGCCCCATCTGTGCAGCAACCATGCCGGTTGTGCCGCTCCCCATGAACGGGTCAAGCACAATGCCGCCTTCGGGACAACCGGCGAGAAGACAGGTCTCAACCAGCTTCGGAGGGTAGGCGGCGTAGTGACCGCCCTTGAAAGGGACGGTATTGATCTTCCAAACATCGCGCTTGTTGCGGAGCGGATTGATGTCTGCGTCCTTGATCTCGCCATGCTCACGGGGGCGGTTGATGGTCTGCGGCTGAGGCTGACCGGGAACGGGCTTGCCGTACTTGTTGCCGCCCTTCATGCCGCGCTTGAGGCGTTCTGCCGTTGCGGGGGCAATCGGCTCGGAGATCGCCTTGTAGTCGAAGAAATACTTTTTCGACTTGGAGAACAGGAAAATATGCTCGTAGCAGCGGGCGCATCGGTCTTTCACGCTCTCCGGCATGGGGTTATCCTTCATCCAGATGATGTCGTTGCGCAGATACCAGCCGGTATCGCGGAGAGCAAAAGCCAGCATCCACGGGATGCCGATCATATCCTTCGGCTTGCAGCCCTCAACCTTGTTGTTGAGAGCCACAGACTGACCATTTCTGCCATTGGGGTTCTTCGGGTCAATGAAATCGCCCTGATTGCCCTTTCCGGCGTAGGTGTCCGAGATGTTCAGCCAGAGCGTTCCATCCGGACGCAAAACGCGCCTGACTTCGGCAAACACTTCCGTCAGGCGCGAGATATATTCCTTCGGCGTTGTCTCTCTGCCGATCTGGTCTTCCATGCCGTAATCGCGGAGTGCGTAATACGGTGGGGACGTCACACAGCAATGAACGCTGTCATCGGGCAGAGTTTTCAGGATTTCAAGGCAATTGCCGGTATGAATGATGTCAAGTTGTATGGCGGTGTACCTCCTGTTCTGTTGGATTTGTGTTTCCATTGAAATGTTGGCTGTAAAACCCGACAACATTTCAATGGTCGTCAGTCGGAGTAATACTCGTCCGGCTCGTAGTCCTCATCTTCCATGAAGTCCTCGTCGAGATCGTCAATCTCGTCCGCCCATCGGTCGAAGATTTCCTCTGCTTCCTTCGCCGCCTCACGATAGAGGCTCAGGCGGTTCTTCTCAAAGGCGGCAAAGGCGGGGATGAACTTGCCGAACTCACGGATTGCCTTCACGTCCTGCGTGCGCATATCTGCGATGCACTGAATGATTTCGGACATCGTGAGCAGATCGTCGATCATGGTCTCGTAGTCTTCCTTGGCGATGGTGACGGCATCGGCATCGTCCTCCGCCGCTTCCTGCTTGCGGACACGGAAGGTCTCGTGAACATCCTTCATCAGTCCGATCACGCAGTCGGTGGTCTCGTCGAAAATCTCCTGCATACGCGCTGCCATCTCGTCGGCGCAGTCCTCCAGTTCCTCATGAACGTGGAGGTAGGCGCGGTGATGCTTTTTCAGTTCGGTTTCCTCGCGGATGAGCGCGATGAGATCGGCGCTCATGTCGATGACCTCAAGCAGAAGGTCAATCGGCTTGGTGATGCTGCCGAACGTGGTATTCACGGGAACACCGCTGACTTCTGCGATGATGTTCTTGGCGTTCTCAAGGTTGAAGTTCTTATCCATATTCAAAATCCTCCTATCAGTTCTGTGTGGTTTCTTCTAAGCGGGTGGTCATGATGCGGTAGAGCTGAGTGTCCTTCGGGAAATCGTCCTTGAAGGGAACGATTGTCGAGCCGTAGAAGATCAGCCCCTCACCGGCATTGGAATTGGTGATGTAGTTCTGCTGGCTGGGCGAAATGTTCAGCGCCTTCGAGAGAATCTGCCGGTCTCCGGACGCCTGATTCAGAAGGTAGACGAAATCCGAGTTTTCAAAGATGTTCTCCACCTCACGGGACGCAAGAAGATCCTTGACGTTCTGAGTGATGCCGGTCGGAATGCCGCCCCATTTTCTGAAACGCTTCCAAATTTCCACGGAATACGCGGCGGTCTGTTCTTCCTTCAAGAGCAAGTGGAACTCGTCCATGTAATAGCGCGTTGCCTTGTGCTGGGCGCGGTTGATGGTAACTCTGTTCCACACCTGATCCTGCACGATCAGCATACCGAGCTTTTTGAGCTGCTTACCGAGTTCGCGGATGTCATAGCAGACGAAGCGGTTGTTGACATCCACATTCGTTCTGTGATTGAAGACGTTCAGAGAGCCGTGAACATAGATTTCAAGGGCGGTTGCGATGCGCTGTGCCTCCGGCTCCTTCTGATTTCTCAGAATGTTGTAGAGGTCTTCGAGGATCGGCATTTTCTCCGGTTTGGGGTCTGCAAGGAACTCCTGATAGACCATGCGGACGCTGCGGTCAATGATGGTCTTCTCAACCGGCTGCAAGCCGTCCTTGCCGCCGACAATCAGTTCACACATGGAGAGGATGAAGTCGGATTTCAGCGTCAGCGGGTTTTCCTCTTCGGAGTAGTTCGTGTTGATGTCCAACGGATTGATGTAATCCGTGCTGACCGGTGAGATGCGGATGACCTGACCGCCGAGCTTCTGCACAAGGGGAAAATACTCGGCTTCGGGGTCGCAGACGATGATGTCATCCTCCGTGATGAGGAAGGCGTTCGTCATTTCGCGCTTGGCGGAGAAGGACTTACCGGAACCGGGCGTACCTAAGATCAGCCCGTTGGGGTTCTTGAGCTGCTTGCGGTCAACCATGATCATGTTGTTGGACAGCGCATTCAGCCCGTAGTAGAGAGCTTCGCCGCCCTGAAAAAGCTCCTGCGTGGTGAACGGCACGAAAACCGCTGTGCTGGAAGTGGTCAGCCCGCGTTCGATCTCCACCTGATTGACGCCGATAGGCAGAGAGGACATCAGCCCTTCCTCCTGCTGAAAGTCGAGACGTTTGAGCGCGCAGTTGTACTTTTGGGCAATGGCTGCGGTTTGGAACACCGCATTTTCGAGCTTCTGGCGGTTGGTTGCCGTGTTCATGATGAGGATGGTCACAAGGAACAGTCTCTCATTGCGGGTCTGGAGATCCTGCAACAGACGCTTCGCCTCACCGCCGAAGGTGGCGAGATCGGACGGGATGATGTCCATATCATAGCCGGAGCGGACAGCCTTTTTCTGCTCTTCAATCTTCATCTTGTCGAGGTCGGTGATCTTCGACTTGATGCTCTTGATTGCCTTCGCCTGGTCAATCGTCCGGATATGAAAATTGACCGTGATGTTGCTGTCCATCTCAAGGAAGTCGGCAAGCATACGGTCATTGAGTTCCGGTGCGAGGATTTGCAGGAAGCTCGCCGCGCCGATGGTTCTGCCCATCTTGAAGCACTTGCCTTCACGGAAGTCAAAGGAAGTGGGCGCGATGAAGTCCTTCGTGCTGAGTCCCGTCCGGGCAACCATGTCAAAGGAAAAGCGGAACGGCTCATTGGTGTCCATATTGAACACATCATGAAGCACTTTCAGCCGCTCATATCCGGACAGCGGCTCGGTTCTCACACCGAGGGTTTTGAAGTTGTTGAGAATGTCGGTTTCAATGCGTTCGAGCTTCGGCTTTGCCGTGCGGAGGGAGTCTGCCTCAATGCCGAAGGTGATGTACTTCTTCTTGACCAGTCCGTTGTTGCCCTTGGTGAGCTGACTTTGCAGCATTCCGGAATACTCAGAGCGGATGTCGTTGAAAGCGTCCTCCTGTGCCGGAATGTTGATGCGCTTGCGGAACTCATTGAGGCTTGCCTTCTGATTGATGAAGGAGAGCTGGACGAAAATCGAACTGTCAAAGTAGTTCAGAAAGTCACACCATGCTTCAAAGATGGCAGTTTTGTCCTCGTTCTGCGCAAGCTGGTAATTGATGTCCTCAAAGGCGATGGACTTCGTGTAGAGGCGGCTGTTTACCTTGCAGATACCGTCGCGGCACATCTCCACATAGGGAATGGTCTGCTGGGCGGACTTGCGGACTTTCTTTGCCTTCCTGTCCTTTTTCTTCTGCATGACGATCCGCTTCTTTTCCTGAGCGGAAAGGGCATCGCCGTAAACGACGCCGTTTTTGACCGTCATCTTAGGCTTTGCCTTTGCTGTGCTGTTGTTCAAGCTGCAATTCCTCCTGTTCTTTGATTTTCTGCTGAATTTCAGCGTAGAGATTGTTTGTGCGATAGGGACGCACCTTGTCCCGGATGAACATGGACTGTACGATGTGGTACAGATACTTCTCGGCGGGCTGACCGTCCTTCTCATAAAGCGCGAAGAAGATGAACGGGAGCATGATGACCACCATCAGCATTGCCGCCGTAGATAAGTCGAGATGCGCCTTCGCCAGAAAGAAGATCGGGACGCCGACTGCCGCAGCGATGGAAAAACAAATGAGCTGCCGCTTGGTCAGGTTAAACATGACCTTCGTTTTGACGCGGTTAAGATCCTTCGGGACCGGAACAAATGCCATTGACTGTTTCCTCCTTTCCAAGCTGCTTCTCGTAGCGCAGCTTCATTTGTGCGGGATATTGATCCTTCTTCGGCTGACGCTTGCCCGTCCAGCGAAGCCCACCCGCTTTGCCTTGACAGATCCAGCCGGAAGCCCGAAGGCTTGCACCGTTTTCACTTTCCAGCGTGTAGGTGATGATGCGCTTATAGCCCATAGCCGCAGCAGCTCTTGCCGCTGCGCCGTAGAGAAAACTGCAAGCGTTCTTTGCCCCGTTGGTGCATAGCCTTGTGACCTCCAATGTGAAGCCGTCATCCAGATACCGGCTGACGGGACGCCCGGCGATGATTACGCCGACCAGCTCACCGTCTGCTTCACAGCCGATGGAAAACTTGTGACCGGCAACCGGCTTGTGATGTCGGTGATTCTTCCGGACATACTCGTTGGCGTCACGAAGAGAGATGGGTTTTAGCCGCAGCATGGTGTTTCCTCCATTGGAAGATGAGCCGTGCATTCGACCTCGTTGCCCCAAACGTCCCAGCCTTCGGGGGACTGACGGGCAAAAAGCTCCACGCGGGGAAGGTCTCCCATGAGCCGAACAATGCGCTCCCGCGCTTCATCCGGCTTTTTGGAATGCTCTTCGATGTGGCTGAGGATGACCTGACGCACACCGGCGTCAACGCGCTTCGGGTGTCCCTTTGTAGCAAGGATGCAGATTTCGGCGTTTGCCCTTGTCCAATACCCCATGCCAGTGAAGAGATCGTCGTTCCTGCGGTTTTGCTTCACCCATACAAAAGCCACGGTCTTATAAGAAAAGCCCCATGCCGTCAGCGCTTCGAGTGCTTCACAGAGGCACGGGAACGTGATCCAGAGAAACAGAGCGCAATCCTTCGCGGCAAGCTCACCGACCGGAAGTGCCTTGATGTCTTCAATGCACATCGTCGGGTAGTGGCTTTCTGCCGACCGCCCCTGTCCCTTCTTGGAGTAAGTCCGATACGCCCAAGGGGGATCGGCGTAGATGATGCTGTACTTTTTCATGCTGCCGACCTCCTTAGTGCGCATGGAAGATGGATTTTGCAAGGCTTCCTGTCTTGAACAGCGAGAAGCACAGAATGACCGTGTACGCTGCCACAGAGAACAGAGCCGAGTGAATGTTGTCTGCGATAATCATGCCGTTGATCAGCACCGCGTAGATGCCGACGCAGACCATGATGAGAAAGCCCTGAAATGCCAGAGCGAACAAGCCTTTCAGATAGTTCGTGCCGATGCTGCCCCATTCGCGGTTACTCATGGTTGCAATGGGAATAGGCGCAATGCTCACGGTGCAGTAAATCTCAATCATGCGCCCGTAGAGGATGACCGTAATGAGGATCGCCATGATTTTGAGGCACAGGCTGATCAGGAGCGTTTCTATCGACAATCCGAGCAGTTCTCCGACGCCCATGTTCTCCATGCTGGTACGCATCTGCGCAATCGTCGAATCAATATCAATACTGGTGTTGCCGTGGATGACTCCGGCTGCACCGGAAACCACGTTCTGCCCGATGTCGAATACTGCCATCACGATGTCAAACGTATGCGTCACGAGATAGATCGCCACAGCCGCCTTGAAAAACCACTTGAAGAACATCCAAGTGTCCATGTCGTGAAGGTTGTTTTTCTCGGTGATCATGGAAATCAGCTCGTAGCACAAAACGAAGGTGATGATGATACCAGCGATGGGGACTATCACGTTTTCGGATAGTCCCCGGATCATCTGGTACACGCCGCCGTTCCAGCCGGACGGTGTTTGCCCAACTTCGGCGGCAATCGTTCCTACCTTCTCGTTGACATCGGTGAACATATTGGTCAGGTTGCTCTCGATCCATCCGATCAGCATATCCTTGAGAGCTTGTTCGATCTTTTCTAAAATGCTGCCCAATATTTCACCACCCTTCGGTTAAGCTGGGCTTGCCGTGGATTAGCCGAACAAACCGGAGAGCAGGGGGATGAGGGTCGTGCCGATCAGCACCACACCGCCGCCAGCCATGAGCTGCTTGATGCCCTGAGACTTGGCACCGGGGTTATCGTTGCCGTAGCCTTCCATGAGGTTGACAACACCCCACACCGCGAGACCGGCACCGAGGGCGATAACAAGCGTCTGGAGAACCGTAACTGCCTGATTGATAAATGCCATACTTGAATTTCCTCCTTAAATCGTTGATGAATTGTGAGGGACGAGTGCCTTTTCCAGCACCCGCCCCGATGGTTACTTCTGCGCGGCTGCCGGATTAACCGAACAGACCGGAGAGCAGAGGGATGAGGGTCGTGCCGATCAGCACCACACCGCCGCCAGCCATGAGCTGCTTGATGCCCTGAGACTTGGCACCGGGGTTATCGTTGCCGTAGCCCTCCATGAGGTTGACAACACCCCACACCGCGAGACCGGCACCGAGGGCGATAACGAGCGTCTGAAGAACCGTGACAGCCTGATTGATGAAAGCCATAGATTTTCCTCCTTGATTTGAAAAAGATTGGTTGTGTATTTTTGAAAATGGGCATAAAAAAAGAAGCCCCGTCGCTGTTCTGCTTTGGGAGCCATCAGGCTTTACCCACTGCGCAGTGCAGCGACGGGGCTTTAATCCGCTTCGACCTCGCCCATATCATAGAGGTCGAATGTGTCATCGGGCTTGACTACCAGCTTGTGCTGCCGGTACTTCTCGATGTCAAAGGCGTTCCGCTTGTTATAGTCGGAGAGCTGCCGGTACTTTGGATGCTTCGTAATGTCGTATTTGTTACTGAGAAAAGGTCTCACGCCTCGAAGCTGCAAAATACACTTGGCTCCGTCCATGACGGCGATCTCATCCTGAGACATCAGTTCTTTGCCGGTTTTCTGATAATTCAAGCCATAAGAGTTGTTGTTGGAACGGGTTTCTGAGGTGTTGTAAAGGTCGATTGTTTCCTTGCCCAGCACCTCGCTGATTTCCTTGAGCGTGGATTTCTCCTTGCCGCCAAGGAAAAGTGTGCAGTCGCAGTTGCCTGTGATGGTGTCCGCCGCATCCTTGTAGATGGTCTTGAGCTGAGACTGGGACTGCAAGATGATTGACGCCGAGATTTCCCGGCTTCGGATGGTTGCGATGAGCTTATCAAACTTCGGGATTTGACCGATGTTCGCAAACTCATCCAGCAGACAGCGCACATGGACGGGAAGCCGTCCGTTGTAAACGTCATCTGCTTTGTCGCACAAAAGGTTGAAGAGCTGGGAATACATGATCGCCACGACAAAATTGAAGGTGTCATCGGTATCAGAAATGATGACGAACAGCGCCGTCTTCCGGTCTCCGATGGTATCCAGCTCCATCTCATCGTAGCTCATCAGCTCCCGCAACTCTGCGATGTCGAAGGGCGCAAGCCTTGCACCGCAGGAAATCAAAATCGACTTCGCGGTTTTTCCTGCCGCCAGCTTGTATTTGCGGTATTGCTTGACCGCAAAGTGGTCAGGGGCGCGGGCTTCCAGCTCGTCGAACATGACATCCACCGGGTTCTTGAAGGTCTCATCGTCCTCTCTGGCTTCCGAGGCATTGATCATTTCGAGCAGGGTAGTAAAGTTTTTCTCGTGGTCGGGTGCCTCGTACCAGATGTAGCCGATGAGAGCTGTGTAGTAGAGCTTTTCCGCCTTGACCCAGAAATCTTCGCCGGACTTATCGCCATCTCCCTTCGTGTTGACGATGATCGTATTGACCAGCTTGAGGATGTCCTTCTCGCTGCGGATGTAGCTGAAAGGGTTGTAGTGCATGGATTTCCGGAAATTGATGGTGTTCAGCGACTTGATGACGTAGCCACCCTTTTCAAGCATTTTGCCGCACTCCACCAGCACCGTACCCTTCGGGTCGGTGACAACGTATGAACTGTGCATCTGCATCAGGTTTGGCTTCACGAAAAAGCGTGTCTTGCCTGAGCCGGAACCGCCGATGACAAGAATATTCTTGTTGCGGGCGTATTTTGGCTGCTTTGGACGGCTGTTCATGGTCAAGAACTCCGTCTGCGTCAAGATGACGTTGTTCGAGAACTCCGGGTCCGTGTACGGCTTGATGTCCTCCGGCTTGCCCCATCGTGCAGATCCGTATTCTTCGCCCTGCCGGAACTTCTTGCGGTTTTTGCCCTTGACGTAGACCGCCAGCTTGAGCAGCACGCCAGCCGACAGACCGATGAGCAGATCGACAGGATGAAAGCTGGGCAGCGGATTTGCAAAGGCAGTGCCGAATACAGCAAAGCCGTTTGTAAGTTTGTCAATGAACTCCGCACCGGGAGCGAGACGAAACACGGCAGCGATCTTATCCGCAAAGTAGAAAGCGAAGACATACGGGAGGTTCAAAAGAACGAGTTTCTTCATATCGGGTTTGTTCACAGCTCCACACCCCGCTCCTTGGTCTTGACCTTGACCTTCTCTTTGTGCTGCGCCTTGCTCCGGGCTTTCTCCTGATCCAGCTTGTGCCGGATGGACGGCTGTTCCTTCTGCTTGACCGTCTTAGCTGAGAACTCCTTAAAGGCGGCGGTCATGACATCAACGTCGCGCCCCTTGAAGAAGACAAGGTAGCTGGGCGGTTCTACGGAAACGTCCTTCTTGAGCGCGAAGTCCAGACCGTATTTGCTGGCAGTCCGCTCAAAGGACTTGATGTTGCCGTCCGTTACTTCGATGTTGGAGATGGCGGCGTTCTGACTCATCAGATGCTTGATGGATTGCTTGCCGCGATAGGTTTTGGGTTGCTGCATCTGCTTCTGCGCCTTCTCAATCTCCTGAACGAACTTGTCCAGAGCCTTTTTCAGTACCTCGGCAGAGATTTTGCCGCCCTTGATCATGATTGCAACAACTTTGGTGTTGACTTCATCCTGCATTGCAGTGATACCTCCTTTCCTTGAGATAGTTGAGGGGATGCTGCCTCAGCTAAGGCGGCACACCCGGCAGATGAATGAATTTGACCATGTAAAGTCCTCCTTTCAGTCATAAAAATAGCCGCCAGCGCTTCGCTTGCGGTTTACCAGCCGTTGAAATCATGATTGACCTTTGCGGAGTAGAAATTGTCCATCGTTGCCGGAGCGTTATAGAGTGTGGTCAGGAGATATGCCCTGATATTCCGAATGTTGGACGGACATTCCTTCATTGCGTGGAAAACATACTCGATGTGGCTGCTGTCCAGCTTGAGAAAGCGGGACTTGACCACTTGCTGCGGCATATCTTCACCATTGATGCGAATGGTCGGCGCAGTTGAGCAAACGGCATCCAGCATAATCTCGACAATTTCACCGAGTCGGTCTCCGTCAGGGCGGTCTTTCATAATCTCGTATTCGATGTTCTCTTCGATAATTTCTCTGTATTGCTCTCGCTCATCCATCCAATCAGTCCTATCATTTCTGCGCCCTGTGCCTGAGTGATTGATAGATGGAGTATTGTTCAAGTAAGTATTTTCTTGGTGTGTAATTACTTGGTTCGTATTTATTTGCATTGGGTTTCCCGATGTCGGGTCATCCGTTGCCGGTTTTACCGGTATCGGCTTTTCCGATGACGGTGAATCCAACGCCGGTTTTGACAACTCCGGTATTTCAAAGACAAGATACTCGCTTTGCGCCATTCTGCCGTTTTTGTCCCTACGCTGACGCCTGATGATATAACCGGCATCTTCCAATTCCTGCACAGCAGAGCGAACGCCGTCGATGCCGTCCGCGTTGAGCTTGGCAAGCCCCTTGAGGGAGTAGTCCCATTCATCCGGAAGGCTGAGGATTTTCGACATCAGCCCAACAGCCTTGAGGGAGAGCTTCTTGTTGCGAAGATGGTGATTGCTCATCATCGTGAAGTTCTCGATCTTGGGGACTCTGAAAACTGCCATAAAATCACCTTGCCATCTTGGGAAGCAGCTCTTCGCCGCACTTTTTCTGGAACTTCATTCGGATGACATCCTTGCCCTTCGGCGTGAAGTAGGTCTGAGAACCGGTGTAGCAGTACGTCACAAAATCGCGGACGATGAACAGTCCGGCATTGCTGTCCTTGTTGTAGGGAAGAAGCTGACCGGAGGGAGAGCGGAATAGGTACTTTTCTCTAAGAAGGAACTGGACGAACTTGCGCTCCGGGATTTTCAGTTCCTTCGCCGTTGTTCTAATATTGGTACAGTCATCCGGATTGATAAAGGCATCGTAGTAATCGGCTTTGGGCTTTGCAGTGTTCAGCTCAACCTCAAAAGCCTTTACGCGATTCTTTTCTCGAATCAACGCCTGAGCGAACTCCATGATGACCGCCGGTTCCTTCTGAATGCGTTCCAGAAGGGAGTCCGTCATGTAGCCGCCGGTCTTGCGGATGGTGGGGACAACTTCATCGAACAGCCAGTGTTCAAACTTCTCAGCAGCAGGGAGTTTGCTGTGAACAATCAGTCGGTAAACATCGCCCTCCGGTATATAGGAAAGGGACTGCATACCACCGCTTGTAAGGGTGTCCCGTTTTAGGACACCCTTGCAGTGATCAATAATTGCCTTTCCGGGTCGGGCATATCCAAGCGCTTTCGCAATATCTGAACCGCAGAACAGGAGTGTTTCCCCTTCGAGGATCGTTCGCACCTCACCGAACTGTTCATTCTTGAAGACTTCGATTTTGTTATTCATGACTGACTTCCTTTCCGGCAGCAGATGTGCCATTTTGATTTTTGAGAGTAGAAACGGGCTTGCAGCAGTAGGGACACTCTGCAAACACGCAGGACTGATATTTCCAGAAGGGACGATGAAAGCGGCAGCTTCGGCACTCAGGGAGAATGCCATCCGCGCCGCTGTCAAAATGCTCAAAGCCGGGTGTGGTCTGCATCAGCAATTCGAGTGCTTGCAGATCACCGGCTGTCATGCGTTTCATGCTTAAAAACTCCTTTCCTTCGCCGCATCGCCAGCAAATATTCCGGCTTTTGGGCAACAAAAAAAGAGGGTTTGCTTCTTACTCCAAATTGGAGAAGAAACAAACCCTCTTCGTTTACGATGTAGTTCAGATGATTTCTCGGATGGTATGAATGACACCGAGCAGCAGCCCGATGAAGAAGGCAAGTCCTCCGATAAGACCGCCTATGATTAAGTTCAATGCGAAGATGCCGACTGAGCCGGAGATACCGTAGCCGCTGGGAACGAGCCAGAGGCACATCCTCCGGATGCCGAACGGTAATCCAACGCAGATCCACATAAGGAAGTAGTCGCATACGCCGTCAGGCATATAGATCGGCTTGAGAAATGACGCGAGGCAGAACGCAAGCGCGATTGGAAGCAGAACCTCCTTCAAAAAGACTTTGATAGCACCCACTATATCCTCCTTCTGCCGGAAGTGTGCAGCAGCACCCTCCGGCTTGCTTGATTATTGTGAAAGTCCTTTGTTTTCGGTCAAAAAAAGAAGGGACTAAGCCAGAATGCCTTGATTTTCAAGGTCTTTCTGATTTAGTCCTATTATCGCACAATAATCCTCGGCGGTATTCGTTTATCGAGTCTGGGTTTTCTCGGTGGTGTCCTTTTCCTCTGCAAAAAAGCGTTCTACGTTTTTCTGCGCGCGAACCAGTTCTTGCATCTCGTTCCGTGCCTTGCGGTAGTCCGGGTAAGATGCTTTCTTTTTGGTCAGCAGTTCTGCAAACTCCGCATCCAACTCCTTGACCTTCGGCAGCTTTTGCAATCCTGCCTCGTCAAAGGCAGCCTTCGCCGCCTTGTGTAGAGTAATTTCCTCCCGGTGAGTTTCCAGAAAGACTTTGCTGTACCCGGCTTTCCGATAGGCGGCGTACACCTCACGGGTTTTGGCATAGTTGATGATGTGGGTTTTCAGGACGGCGATTTCCGTCAACCTCGCTTCTGCTGCCTTGATAGAATTGCCCATGGTATGATAGCGTTCGGTTGCCGCCGCTGCACGTTCCTGCAGTTCGTCGGCACTGCTGATCTTCTGCTCCTGCAAAAATAGCAGTGTCTTGGACATCTCTTTCAAGTTGAACTTGGTTGCCCACTTTTTGTAGCCGACACTTTTGCCCTCTGCCATTTTTCCCTGAATGTCCACCAGCAACTGGAAGGTTTGTTCTTTGGGCGGCTTCTTCTGATAAGGGAGGTGCTCTGCTTTGCCCTCCAGCACCGCCTTGATATCGTCCTCGCCATAGCTGGTGCCCAGAGTTCGGAACCGAATAAAGCGTTTCTGTTTCTTGCCCTTCACCGCCGTGTACTTGCCACGCTTCACCTCATAGCCCTGCTGCTCCAGCTTTTGCAGAAACGTTTCGTAATCTCCCGGCTTTTCTGCAAGGATTGTATCGATGATTCCGCATAGGCGGTCACGGTTGCTCTCTTTCGGTGGGTAGACGATGCGCTTCTGCCGTTCCCGGTAGGGTTTCTTCTCAATGACGGACAACTGGTGCTCTAAGCAAATCAGGTCACTCAACCGCTGCACTGCCAACGCTGAAAAGAAAAAATCCCGGAACTTTTTTGTGCCATCCAGTGCCGTAGAGTTGAAGATCACATGGTTGTGGATGTGCTGCCGGTCCGTGTGCGTTGCCACCACAAAGGCGTGCTTGCCCTTGGTAAAACGCATGGCCAGTTCGTAGCCTACTTTGTTAGCCTCCTCTGCAGTGATTTCTCCCGGACGAAAGGACTGCCGTATCTGATAAGCAATGACATCGCTTTTTTGCCTGCGTCCGTTTACGAAATCGTACTGCCGCTTGGTAAGCATAAATTCTTCATCTGCTGTCAGGGCGCTACAAGCATAGCTGCTGACATACTGCCCCTGCTCGGTCTTGTCCGGGTTTTCAATATAGTCCGTGCGATTTTTCAGGCAGGCCGCAACGGTCATGCCCTTGTTTTTGTGCAGCGCAATCAGCCGTGTTGCTGCCAGCATCATCACCCCCTATTGCAAAGAAAAAATGCCGCCCGGAGGCGGCATTGAGATCATTTGGATATTTTTTCGTAATCGGCAGCACCCGCCAGATACATTGCCTTGTATCTGGCGCATTCCAACTCATTGCAGATTTCATCTAAGGCGAGATATTGATTCCACGCTTCTTTGCTGATAACGCTCTGCAAGGCTTCCTCAGCTGCTCTTTTGGCTTTTTTCAGTCGCAGATACTCTTGATCCTCACCCAGCATCTCAGAAAAAATCGTGCTGTTGTGTTCAAAATAACAATCCTCTATCCTCTGTTTGCTCATAGCATCCCTCACAGTTCTGCAAGCCACTCACTGAAACGCCCGATGCCCTCGGTGATGGCAGTTGCACCGAAAAAGAGGATGAAGCAGATGAACTCGGCCACCAGCAGGATAAGAAACTGATCCAAAGTCTGACGGTAAGCAGTGTAGATGCCGCAACCAAAGATGTAGAGCATCAGCGGCGCGACCACATAGCTGGACAGAGTGAGCAACCACTTTGCCATCAGAGCCAGAAACGCCACAAAGAGAGAAATCGGGAAAAGAACAATTTTCTTCAGCATAGACA
>ERZ1026862.1109-NODE-1109-length-16804-cov-12.292495_pt1 | contig 16804 bp, 17 predicted proteins | sample MGYA00380161_ERZ1026862 | MGnify/ENA primary metagenome ERZ1026862 (study PRJEB33269, sample SAMEA4719797) | human gut metagenome | biome: human-associated habitat; feature: organic feature; material: feces | place: Cameroon | collected 2013-10 ... | reverse complement strand
TATAAAACGGAAAATGAACCATATTAGTACTGATATATATAAATAATTTAGATCATTTACTTACAATCTATTTCTTAGATGCACGAATGAAATATGCTATCAAGAGGATGTAGGCTACGAGAGAGCATACCTCTGAGAGTGGATTTGGCCACCATGTCTCTGATATAGAGAATTTTACACCACCAAACTTCAGCAATGCACTAACTACTCCCATCAAAGCACCACCAGCAATAAAGCCACTTGCGATGAGTGTACCCTTTTCGCCACGCTCGTTGTTAACCTTTGCATCCTTGCTGCGAGAAGTTACATACCAGTTAACAGCACCACCTACTACCAATGGCACATTCAAGTCCAAAGGAATAAACATACCCAAGGCAAATGCCAAAGCAGGAATCTTCAACCATGTAAGGATGATGGCAAGCAAAGCACCGATGCCATACAATATCCAAGGAGCGCCTACTCCATTCATCAAAGGATCGATGACTGCAGCCATAGCATTAGCCTGTGGTGCATTAAGATCACCTGAAGCAAAACCGTAGGTTTCGTTCAATAGCATCATCACACCTCCAACGGTGAGTGCGCTGACGAGGGTGCCAAGGAATTTCCACGACTCTTGTTTCTTTGGGGTTGTACCAAGCCAATAGCCCACCTTAAGGTCTGTGATGAAAGCTCCCGCCATAGAGAGTGCAGTACAAACTACACCACCCATAATCAAAGCTGCAAGCATACCGCCAGTACCCTTCAAGCCTACTGCCACCAATACTACCGAAGCAAGGATAAGGGTCATAAGGGTCATACCAGATACAGGATTTGAACCAACGATGGCTATGGCATTAGCAGCCACGGTAGTGAAGAGGAATGCTATAACCGTGATGAGCAAAATGCCAACAACGGCAAACAAAAAGTTGCCCTCGAGAACACCAAACCAGAAGAACAAGAAGGTGATGAGGATGGTAACTACAGAACCAATAGCGATGAGCTTGAAAGAGATGTCGAGCTGAGTGCGCTTAGGTTTCTCTGCATCTGCACTCTTGCCTTTAATCTCTGTAGCTGCCAAAGAAACAGCACTCTTGATGATACCCCAACTCTTGATGATACCGATGATACCAGCCATAGCGATACCGCCAATACCAATGCTACGAGCATAAGCGAGGAATATTTCTTCTGGCGACATGGCACCTACTGTCTTGACGATAGTTGGATCCCAGGCGTTTAGCACCTGGTCGCTAAAGATTACAGCCATACCAGGCACGATGAGCCACCACACAGCCAAAGAGCCGAGAGTGATATAGAGTGCATACTTCAAGCCTACGATATATCCAAGACCAAGCACGGCTGCGCCTGTATTAATCTTGAAAACAAGCTTTGCCTTGTCAGCAAGGTCAACGCCCCATCCTACCACACGTGATGTGAAATTCTCGTTCCACCATCCTGCAGAACTAACGATGAAGTCGTAGAGACCACCCACAAGTCCTGCCAAAAGCAAAGGCTTTGCTTGGTCGCCACCCTTAGCTCCCGACATCAGCACCTGAGTGGTGGCAGTAGCCTCAGGGAAAGGATACTTACCGTGCATATCGCTAACGAAATACTTACGGAAAGGAATCAAAAACAAGATGCCAAGAACACCACCAAGGGCAGAAGCCATGAATATCTTGAAGAATGATGTTGTCATCTCAGGATATTTGGCCTGCAAAATATAGATGGCAGGCAAGGTGAAGATAGCACCTGCTACCACGGCACCCGAACAAGCACCGATACTCTGAATGATGACATTCTCGCCAAGAGCCTTAGAACGTTTTGTTGCTGTGCTCACACCTACAGCAATGATGGCAATAGGGATAGCAGCTTCAAACACCTGACCCACCTTCAAGCCTAAATAGGCTGCGGCAGCCGAGAATAGTATAGCCATCACGATACCCCAAGTAACCGACCATGCGTTTACCTCAGGATATGAACCCTCTGGCTTCATAATAGGAGTGTACTCTTCGCCTGGCGAGAGCTCACGGAATGCATTTTCGGGCAATTGCATCTGCCCTTCGTTTTGTTCTTTCATTTTTCTTTATAAAGAATTATTTTATCTGTTTCTTTCCATTCTTTATCACAACACCACGCATTGTCTTTGAAGCCTTAATACCACCGATGGTGAAAGCATCGGCTTCAGCAGCATTGGTATAGATACCATTTATGCCTGTTGGGTCGGCAGCTACAGGAAGAGTGATGGCGTCGGAAGGTATTACAACAACAGGTATAGCCATAAGATCCTTGATGTAAGCATGATTGTTGCCAATATTAACAGAAGCAGCTGTTACCATCTGCCATGTGCCGTCAACGAGGATATAACATCCCTTCTTAACAGTATTCTTAAAGAAACCTGCCATACCATTCTCGGCAGCTAAAGGCTGTACGAGCTTGGTGCCGCTCTCAAGGAATATAGCGTCTGCATCATCATTAATATATATGTAAGGACGACCTGCCTCAAGCTTTTCTACAGGCGATAGTACCACAAGTGTTGCAGCCTCATTACGACCAGTAACAGCATAAGCCTTTATATTCTTAGTAGGTTCTGCATTATAAGGCAAGCAGAGAGTTTCCCACTTGTTGGCCTCAGATGTGCGAAGATAAGCAGGAAGATAAAGTAGAGAGAAGTCAGTAGCACACCACCAGCCTTCGCTCTTATCGCCCTTGCTATCTGTAGTAGCATATTTGCGCCAAGCATTGTCGATGGCATTAGTCTTCGACGATGCGAAACCAATAGTAAACTCTTCGCCCTCGTTGATAAATATAGAATCGGTAGTAAGAGTTTGGAAAGCCTGGTCAGCGCGAACATCTGGAACGTCCATATAGTGCCATGACAATTGAGGCGATACAGCCTTGCCTGCTGCAGAAGAGATGAAAGCATGCTGATCAGAGAGACAATAATGGAATGTGGCAGCCTTGCATTGTGCACGATAATATCCCGACTCCACAGCCTTAACCTTTTGGTTTACCTCAAGAGTGGCAGCATCGCCTTCTGAAGCCGAATGTCCGCTCCACCATGCGTTCCAACAAGTTTTACCTAACTTTTTAGCAGTCTTTTGGTCGCCATCCTTTACTGTTCCAGCCTTACCATTCCAACCATCAGCGGCTGCAAAGCTTGGATTCTGAATCTTAGCACTTGGAGTAGAAAGATAAGAATAGTCTACATCGGTAGCTTCATTGTTTGGAGCTTCTTCTGCAGAAGCATTGTCGGCAGCAAGTGCAGCCTCGCGAGAATCGTAGACTGGAGCGAGATAGAATTTATCAAACTGCGCCTTTGAACCAAGCCAACGATAGCGAAGTATGAGGTTGGTGAAATCTTCAGAATCAAAAATAGCTGTTTGCTTCTGCCATTTGCCACAATCTGTAAGCGTGCTTACAGTCTTTGTTTCTGCTGTACCATCTGCAGAAAGGCTAAGTTTCTGATAGCCACCTGTATTATTCTTTGTCATTACACCGAAATAATACTTACGTCCCTTCTCTATGGTGAAATTACGAGCCAAAGAGCCTTCGCCAGTAGCACCAGTATGCATCCAAGACTGTAAGTAGGCATCCTTATCACCCTCAGCACCACCGAAAGGCACTACTTGGAAACCAGGCTGCGAAGCTGGCTTTGCAGTAGCATCTTTCCAGTCAGTAAGACCGTCGTTGAATTCACCATTAGTGATGATATTCTTACCTATATAATATTCTTTGCCATTAGCAACTACTACGTCGCCCACCTTGTCGATTGTACGGAAACAAGTAGCCTCATTTGAATAGCGGTCAACGCCATTTAGAGTTACTATATGAATGCGGTAGGTATCGCCAAAGGCAAGTCCCTCTTTACTGATACTATATGAAGCAGGAATTTCCTTCTGGAAAGGAGTATCTATTTCCACCCATTTGTCGCCAACTTTTTTCTCTATAACCATAGAGCGATTGTATTCGCCATTAGGTTCATAGAAAGAGAAGTTTGTGGTGTTGTCTGCATCATTCCATGTTACTACAAGACTTGAAGGATTGTGCATATCTGGCTGCTTTGGAGTAAATCCCTTGCCAGAATTGAAAGCAAGACCAGAATTCTTCTCTGCATAATATTTACCTGAAGGAGTTAGCTTATTGCCACCAAGCCACACACGACGACAATCTTGCACAGCGTTGTATGCTGCATAGCGCTCAATATAGTCGGTAGCCTCAAGACCATCGATGATTGGGGCAAAGTGCTGTTTGTGGATAGCATAGTTGGCATCATTACCATTGGTATTGCTACCAGGCCATCCTGTCCAGTTGGCACCATAGTTCATCTCTGTAATCCATATTGGACGACCTGTACGCTCGTGGATTTGCTTTAGCTGACTCTTCCAACTTTCCCAATCTGAATACCAATAAGCATGCACGCAAACAAAGTCGCAACGCCATCCGCGAGCATCGATAGAGTCGATAAACTGATATAGCCAATTATAGTCGCCAGCAACGGCAGGCGAACCGAGTCGCTTACCTGTAGCCATCATCTTAGGCCAGTTTTTCAACACCTCGCTTACAGAAGATGGATGCTCACGATCATCGGCAGTATTATCAGGTTCGTTGTTGCCAAGAAGATTTGGCGAAGTACCATTAGATGCAAGATTCTCGAAACTTGGCCATCCCTCGTGGTGGTGTTGCACCACATATTCACGGTCTTTCCAGCTATTGTTTCCTGCATCCCAGTTGTAGCACCATGTGGTTTTCAGAGCATTATTAGCATCAGTACTATTACCACCAAAACCACGCTTGTTGGCATCATACCATCGCATTACTCTTACCGAAGTTACCTTTTGGTCAAGAATGGCAGGAAGATTAACCGTACGATTAGTTTTGTCGGCAATAAATATACGGCTATAGCCTGTGCCATCAGCACGAGTGTTGAGGCAAACCATATATCCACGACGGATAGAAAAAGAACGGATTTTGTTATTAAAAGGACCACCAGTAAGATTCATCATCGAAGATGAAGGCTTAACAGAAAGAAATTGTCCACCCTGGTCGATATCGGTATACAATTTCAAAGGAGCATCGGCTTCAGAGAAAGGAAGAATCATAGTGCCGTTGCGATGCAGACGCACTTGACAGTTTTCGTCTTCCACAGCTGGTTGCCCATTAATTTTGATATAGGCAAGCCAATTAGAAGCTTCGCTTGGTTTTACTCCATGCAATATAACGATTGCATTTTCGGTATTTACGATGTCGACATTTCCTGCCTCAAAGAATGGAGTGGCAGAAGAAATTGCATAGTCGACATTGTCGGTAATAGAAACAGGAGTGCTCACCTGCTTCACATTTACTACGGTGTTGTCTGCATACGATATAAATGCAGCACAACTAAGAAGAATGGTTGATAAGATAGGTTTCAACATAAGTTTGGTAAAAATAATAGTTGTTAGTTACAAGTTGCAAAGATAACAAAAATTATTTTTACCACAAAACCTTAAGCGTCAAGATTTTCCTTTATCAACCACAACGAGCCATAGAGCACGGCGCATATCGTCGCCAAGAGCATCAATGGCGACACGCCACTAAGGTCGATAGAAACAAGATACGACATGATATTGGCAAACATATTTTGCCAAGCAGCACGAAGAGAGGCAATGCCGCCGCATGTCAAGAACAACACAATGCCCAGGCATATGCACACTATCTGCCAGATGATATATGGGTGTGCCGACTGCTGCGGTATGCGCTGCATCACCTTTTCAGAAAATCCGTTGTCGGCTATCTGTTGCTTATGCTGGTCGAAGAATTGCTTCAACAATATATCATCATTATTTTTCATATCCATTTTGTCTTAAAAAGGTTGAGAGTTTTTGTTTGCCTCTAAACAGGTGAGATTTCACGGTCCCTTGCGCCATGCCTGTTATCTCTACTATTCTGTCTATAGGCTCACCTTCGATAATCTGAAGTGTTATACATGTACGCTCATTTTCTGAGAGCAATGCCAAAGCATGATAGATGTCCATGCGCTCGGTGTCGTTGGCTATAGGACTACTCTTGCTCATAGCCTCCGCACCATCCACATCGGCGACGGGATGTTGCCGCCTTGAGTAGTCGTAGAACACATTATAGGCTATGCGAAACAACCAAGTGGAGAATCGCGAACGAGCCTGAAACTGGTGCAAGCAAGTGTATGCCTTTATGAATGTGTCTTGTGCCAAGTCGTCGCTCAATGGCTCGTTGCCCAACGTCTGGTTCAAGAAGAACCGTCGGATGGGCTGCTGATACTTCACGACAAGGCTATCGAAAGCCTTATTGTCGTGAAGCATACGCACACGCGTAACGAGCATTATATCATTGACGAGAGACATGGTAGTGTTTAGTGTTTATTGTGTAGTGTTTATTGTGTAATGTTTATTGTTTAATTTTCGTCGTTGTTTGTATTGTTGTTTTTCGACTGCTTACGCGAAATCACAATCTGACCTATGCCATAGCAAGCAACGAGGAAACCGATACCTGCGAGGGCTGAGGTTTCAATTATCATACCCATAATTATCAAGCCAACGCCAATAGAAGTATTCTTCACACCCTTTGCCCAATAGTCGATAGGAGCAGGAACTTTTGGCGCAGGAGCCGCTGTTGGCTGAGATTGAGGTATTGCTGTAGAGTTGTTTGCAGTACCGTCTGTAGACTCTGCAGTATAATCCTCAGCAGTATTGTCTGTTGGATTTGCGGCAGGGTTTGCCGTCATATTATTAAAGAATGGCTGAGCATTGGCATTTCTCGCTACGTCATCATTATGTCGCTTTATAAACCATCTCACAATAAGGGCAAGCAAAACAAGAGGCAAAAGCATAATTGCGAAAGCAAACACCAAAATCAAGAGAATTATCACTATGCCCCATATGCCAAAACCAAAAATCTGTGACCATAATTTAAAAGGAATATCTCTGAAGCTCTCTTCCCAATCGTCGTCGTCCATATCGTAGGTATAAGTGGCGTTGGTCGACGTGGTGTCTACATCTGCTACAGCCGAGGTTGTATCCGAGAATGCTTCAATGGCATTTGCAGAGTCTGCTTTCTGTGTAGCCTTATTATCTACTTTTGTTGTTGTGGTTGTCGCTCCTGGATGATGGCGATGACGCTGAGCATCGGTAGGCAAAGAGAGACAAAGCATCAGGGATGCAATAACGGTGATGATGATTGAATGTTTCATTGCTATACTGTTGTTTTAGTTATTTTTTATACGTTTGACGAAGTGGATGCTCATTTAGTTGCAAATATACGAAAAAAAAACTATTTTTGCATACAAAATTAATATACGCACCATGACATTACCAAAAGACTTTGAACTATACACCCGCAATCTGATGGGTGAAAAGCTATACGAGGCTTTCAACCAAGGACTCACCGAAGAGGCTCCTACAAGCATTCGCATAAACCCCTTTAAGGTTGATGCCGACAACATCATTATTGGCAACGGCAACGAGCTTGTGCCATGGTGCAAATATGGTCATTATCTCAGCGGTCGTCCTCCGTTCACCTTCGACCCTATGCTTCATTCTGGAGCCTACTATGTGCAGGAGGCATCGTCGATGTTCATCGACCATGTCGTCCGCCAGACCTTTGGCTCAGAACCTATGAATGTTCTCGACCTCTGTGCTGCTCCTGGTGGCAAGTCTACATGTGCCATGTCGGCATTGCCTGAAGGAAGCATGCTTTTCAGCAACGAGCCTATCCGCCCTCGTGCCATGGTGTTGGCTGAAAACATCACTAAGTTTGGCAAAGACAATATGGTGGTCACCAACAACTATCCTGCCGACTACAAGAAAGCAAAGATGGTGTTTGATGCTATCATTGCCGATGTGCCATGCTCGGGCGAGGGAATGTTTCGCAAAGACAAGGGGGCGATAGCAGAATGGAGCGCCGACAATGTGGAGAAATGCCGCAACTTGCAGCGTGAGATTGTTACTGACATTTGGAGCTGTCTGAAGCCTGGCGGCATCATGGTGTATTCCACTTGCACCTTCAATGCCCACGAGGATGAGGAGAATGCGGAGTGGATAGCTAAAGAGCTGGGTGCCGACTTCATAGAGGTGGAAACGGCTAAGGAATGGAACATCACTCCTGCTCTATGTGGCAACCTTCCTGCCTATCGCTTCATCCCAGGCATATCAAAGGGCGAGGGTCTCTTCATGACAATTCTTCGCAAACATGGCGACACCGGCAAGGCTGACAGCCAAAGGGATTTGCTGAAAGCGACTGAGAAAAGACTAAAGATTATTGCCAACGGCATAAAAGCGCCTGAGATAAAGGGCAAGCAGATCATCCCTGACCATAGCGAGGCTATGAGCATCATGAGGGATAAGGCTAAATATCCTGCTATAGACATCGACTATGCTCAGGCTATTGCCTATCTTCGTCACGAGGCTATCACGCTCGATGTTGCTGCTCCTCGTGGCATAGTGTTGCTTACCTACAAGGATGTGCCTCTTGGCTTTGCTAAAAACTTGGGCAACAGGGCAAACAACCTCTATCCTCAAGAATGGAGAATTAAGAGTACTCACATCCCTGCCGACTTTAGCGATATAATATCATGGTAAAGATAAATATCATAGCTGCCATCGACAACAACAGGGCTATAGGCTATCAAAACAAGCTGCTGTTTCATATCGATGAGGATATGAAGCATTTCAAGCAGCTCACCACGGGCCACACCATAGTGATGGGGCGTCGCACCTTCGAGTCGTTGCCGAATGGTGCCCTACCCCATAGGCGCAATATTGTGGTTAGCACTACTATGAAACAAATGGAACTTGTAGAGGGCTACTCCTATCATAAGCAGCAGGGAATAGAGGTATTCTCAAGTCTCACCGAAGCCTTGGCTGCATGTGCCAACGAAGATGAAATATATATAATAGGTGGCGAAAAGATATATCAGCAGGCCATCGCCATTGCCCATCGCCTCTACCTCACCATCATCGATGCCTCAGCCCCCAATGCCGACGCATGGTTTCCCCCCTTCGATGGTTGGCTGTTGAAAGAAGAATCCCCTCGCCAAGGCTATTCCTTCAGAGTTTATGAAAGGCTAAAAAGGTAAAAGGGTAAAAGGGTAAAAAGTAAAAAAGTAAAAGGGTAAAAAGGTAAAAAGGTAAAAGGGTAAAAAGTAAAAAGAGGGTGTACCAAAGTCATCATGCTTTGATACACCCTCTTTCTATATTATTGTTTGTGCATCTGTCTTGAGTTATAATATATAAACACTAAACATTACACATTACACATTACACATTAAACATTCTCCGGCTCTTCATTTTCATCATCATCGTCGTCATCATCTGCAAGATAGTCAGGAATAGGAATCTGACGATCGATAACAGCATTAAACGATACGATGGTTTCGCTACGAGAAAGACCTAATGGCTGTAGCTTATCGTGGATGATGTTGAGCAAATGGTGGTTGTTGAGAGCATAGATTTTCACAAACATGTCGTAGCCACCAGTAGTATAGTGGCATTCCACAACCTCTGGTATCTGCTTCAATTTATCTACCACAGTATCAAAATGAGAAGGGTCTTTAAGGAAAAGACCAACATACGCACATGTTTCGTAACCTATCTTCTCAGGATTGATTACAAACTGCGAACCAAGCAGAATACCTGCGCTAACAAGTTTCTGTATACGCTGATGGATAGCAGCACCACTAACGTTGCATGCGCGTGCCACCTCAAGGAAAGGAACGCGTGCATCTTGTGCTATCATTCCAAGAATCTTCTTGTCGAGAGAGTCTAAACGATGTGACATTTAATATAGAAGTTTGTTTTATTGGTTGCTTACATGATTACAAATAATTACATATGAGTCTTCACATAGGCAATTTGTTTATAATTTGTTTGCAAAGTTACAATTTATATTTTAGATTGCAACTAAATCAAACTATTTTTCGCTCGCAGAATAACAAACATTATATATTTTTGCCTGTCTTGCGGCTTGTTTCACCGCCGTTACCACTCCCATAGGTGCTTTCTTGTCGGCATAAATGGCTATCATGAGTTTCTGCTTGTCTTCGGGCGCTATCTCTGCCTTGGCTTTTATCAGATAGTCCACCACCTCGTCCAATGCCACCACCTTGTCAGCCACCTGCACACACACGGGCTGTCCCACGGCCTTGCCATCAGCAGTAGTCTTGCTACCTATATACACATGTATCGTTGCCGACTTCTTCTTCACCTTCGACAGCTCGGTGCCTTGCGGAGTTTGATATCTCACCTTCATCACGTCAGTACGCATGTGGGTTACTATCATGAAGAAAAACAATACCGTGAATATCAAGTCGGGCAACGATGCCGTGTTCAGTCCCGGCATCTCTCTCTTGCTGCGTCTTATCATGCTCATTTCTCACCTCCTTGTGCCTCAGCCACCATATTATATTGTTCGCTTATTCGCTGTGGGCACATTTTCTTCACCATCTCTCGCTCCTTGGCAGAAAGCTTAGAATATGGCTTCGAATATTTCTTCAGCGCTATGCCGTTGCGTATATCTGCATAGGCAGCAACAATCTCGTTTTGTATTTTGAAGTAGGTGTCGTACGACGACATAGGCTGCGCATTGATAGTGATAAGATGCGATTTGCCCACACGTGCCACAAAGTCGCGCACTTGCTTTCTCAGAGTTTTCATCTCCAATAGCTTCCCGTCTACAAATGCAGAGTCGGCATCCGTGATGGTGATAGCCATAAGCTTATCTTTGTCGATATTGGTTTCTTGCTGTTGCTGCTGATTGTCTACAGGAGGAAGCACACGACGCAAACCCTTGTCAGGATTCATAGAGGTTGTGACAAGGAAGAATATCAGCAGCATAAACGATATGTCGGCTGTTGATGTGGTGTTTAGGCTTGGCACCAAGCGTCGCTTATTGCGTTTTATCATCTTCTCCTACTATTTTTTATTGTAAACACTATTATTGCCACTACGGCAACAACCACAAGTGCCAACGAACTGTTGACAAACATATCTGCCACATGCAGCCACCATTTGTCGGCATATTCTTCGCCATTCACCATCATGGCTTCCGACGATCCTAAAGCCAAGGTCACCAGCAAGAGTATCGCTGTCAGCCCTGCCACACCATAGGTAATCTTCTTCACCGGTATGTTGTTCACGGTTCGCTCGCCCCTGCCTCTCGTAGATAGTGCTCGCGCCATCGACCATACGGTTGTTCCTATCGCCAGCAGCACCACCAGCACCATAAATACCAACAGCACATTGGTGAACAATGGTGCTACAAAGTTGGAATCTTCGGCATAAGGGGTGTCATAGCCAACAAACCAAAACAGCATAAACACCACCATTGTCAATACCGACAATGCCACAAACATCCTACGACTCGGAGCGTTGCCCGAAGGTAGTTGCAGATTGTGAATATTTATCTTTTTCAACACTTTTAGTCGTTCTTATATTTTGCTATTGAGTCAAGGAGTGTTATCGCACTCTCTTCCATCTGACTTGTCAGATGTTCTATCTTTGAGAGTATATAGTTGTAGAACAGCTGCAACACCACAGCCACTATGATACCAAAGATGGTGGTGATAAGTGCCACCTTCATACCCGATGCCACGATGGCAGGACTGATGTCGGCAGCCTGTTGCATATTGTCGAAAGCCATCACCATACCTATCACCGTTCCCAAGAATCCTAATGATGGTGCCATAGTGATAAACAAGGTTATCCACGAGCATCCCTTCTCCAAGTTGGCTGCTTGCACAGAACCATAGCTTGATATCGAGCGCTCTATATTGTCCAGACTCTCGTTTATTCTCACCAGTCCCTGATAGCATATCGAGGCTACCGGACCACGGGTGTCGCGACACAAATCTTTGGCTCCTTCTATATCCTTGGCCTGTATCTTGCTGTCTACATCTGCCATAAACTTCTTGGCGTTTATCTCCGACAAACTAAGGTATATTATTCTCTCTATGCAGAAAGCCAAGCCCAATACCAACGCCAATGCCACGAGCGACATAAAGCCTGCGTTGCCCTCAATAAACTTTCGTTTCAAGGCATGCTGCATTCCGCCATTTTCTTCTGCCGTCATGCTCTCGTCGCTATTGTCCATATAGCTGTCGGCAGCAGCCATAGCGCTATCTTCATCCAACGCTTCTACAGCCGAAGTGTCTGCCATGGCAGTAGTGTCTACGACAGCCGCCTTGGCTTGCTTGTCTGCAGGAGCAGCCATCACGCCATTGTCGGTATGCCATACAGCCACCATGCCCAAAAACATCATCAATAAGATAATCTTCTTCATCACTTTTCCTTCTATGTATGTATATATCTACTTTTACTTTTTTACCCTTTTACCCTTTTACTTTTTTACCTTTTTACCTTTTCACCCTTTCACCTTCATCACTCTCAATGCCGTAGCCGTGGTTGTAGCAGCCACTTCTTCAGCTGTCACTCCATAGCTCTCAGCCAATTGTTGGCATATCAGCGGCACATACGAACTCTCGTTGCGCTTGCCACGATTAGGCACAGGTGCCATATATGGGCAGTCGGTTTCGAGCACTATCCTGTCTAAAGGCACTACTGCTGGCAAATCTTCGCGCAGATGGCTACTCTTGAATGTCAGCACACCACCTATGCCAAGCACAAAGCCGTCGAAAGCCAATAGTTCTGCAGCCTCTTTCTGGTTGCCGGTGAAACAATGAAACACACCTCCACATAACTTGTCGGCATACTTTCGCAATATTGCCACCATCTCGTTTTGTGCCTTTCGGCAATGAATCATTAGTGGCAACTGGCATTCCACAGCCCATTTCACCTGAGCCTCGAAAGCCTCAAGCTGTTGCTGCTGGTATTCGCGCGACCAATAGAAGTCTAAGCCCACCTCGCCAATGGCGATATATTCTTCTGTCATCATCGCCTTCATCTTGTCTATCACCTCCTGATAGTCGTCCTTCACCTCCTCAGGATGAAGTCCTATCATCGGATATGCATAGCCAGGATATTTATGGCAAACAGCCATGAGGTTGTCCATACCCTCAAGGTTGATGGCTGGCACAAAGATTTTTCCTATGCCTGCAGCCTTGGCTCGTTCTATCACCTCAGGCAAATCGTCCTTAAACTCCTCGCCATCTATATGTGCATGTGTATCTATTAACATCTCCATTACTTCACTCTGTGCATCATCTTGTCGGCATAAGCAAATAGTTCTGCCTTGCGCTCAGCAGGAGCGTTCACGGCATCCAGATACTTACGGCTCTGCTCAAAATAATATTCTATCTTCTTTTGTGCCAACTTGTCTATACCTATCTTATTATATAGGGCTGTCACGGCAGCTATCTTCTCCTTGGCGTCAAACTCCTTGGCAGTAGTCCATTTTGTGAGTTCTTCGCGCTGCTCGTCGGTAGCAAGGTTGAAAGCGTTTATCAGCATATATGTCTTTTTGTTCGACACTATGTCGCCTCCTATCGCCTTTCCAAACACCTTTGTGTCGCCATATACATCCAGGAAGTCGTCTTGCAACTGGAATGCCAGGCCTATCTGCTCGCCAAACTTATATAGGTTTTCGGCATCTTCGGCTGAGGCATCTGCAAGCAATGCTCCCATCTTCAGGGCGCAAGCCAACAACACGCTGGTCTTCAGGCGTATCATCTCTATATATTCGTCTTCCGAAACATCGTTGCGGTGTTCAAATTCCATATCATACTGCTGTCCCTCGCCAATCTCGAGTGCTGTCTCGGTAAATAGCGCCATCACAGCAGGCAACTTCTCCGGGCTGCATTGTGCCATACGCTCATAGGCGAGCACCAACATCGAGTCGCCCGACAGTATAGCGGTATTGGCATCCCATTTGCGGTGTACTGTCTGCTGTCCACGACGCAAATCGGCATTATCCATCAGGTCGTCGTGCAGCAGGGTGTAGTTATGATAGGTCTCCAAACCGCATGCCTGCATCAATATGCTTTCGGGATTATCCTTAAAAATATTATATCCCAAGAGCATCAGCACAGGGCGAATACGCTTTCCTCCTATAGAAAGAACATACTTCACTGGCTCATAGAGCGATGCTGGCTTACGATCGTAGGGTAGATTCTCAAGGAAAGAATTCACCAACTTCAAAATTTCTTCTGACTTCATATCTATTTATATTTTTCTTAGATAATAGGTATTGCTTATATTTTAAAAACAATAGGTATCGCAAACATAGTGCGACATGGCTTGGCATTCGATATGCCTGGCTTCCAATGTGGCATCATCTTCACCACTCTCAGCGCCTCGTTGTCGAGTATCGGACTTACCGATTTCTGTATCTTTGGCGAGGCTATGCTTCCGTCTTTGTTTATTATAAACGACACCACCACCTTGCCTTCTATCCTATCTCGGCGTGCAGCCTCGGGATATTTCAGGTTTGCCGTGAGCCATTTCATAAACTCCACTATGCCGCCCGGAAACTCCGGAATCTTCTCTACTGTCGTCAACACCAGCGAGTCGCCAAGGCTGGCTGGCGTCTGTGGCAGCGCCTCGGTCACATGTGCGTCTTCTGCCTGTCCCTCGCCATTGCCCACCAGCAGCTCGCTTGTCTGAGCAGCTATCTTCTCGGTGTTCTCTTCGGCATTGTCCACCGCCTTCACCTTCTCCGTTATCGACTTCGATACTGCGCTCGTTGCCGACATCATCTCCGAACGGTCCATGGCTGGCGCAAGTTCCATGTCTTGTGCCATATCGTCCATAGCTTCTTGCATGTCGCCACTGTCGTCGGCGGGTGTGGAATATTCCAAGCATGCAAGCACCAACGACAATGCCACCATCAAGCCCAACAGGAATGCTATCGGGCGATATTTTTCAATGTCTGCTTTATTACTTTTCTTAATTTCCACACTAAAATTGATTCTTTTACGTTATACTATCGCAATTCTAACGCAAAAGTACTCCATATATTTGAAAAAAAGGAGTAACTTTGCCGATAATTTACAAAAAATCAATGAAAAGAGCAATTTCAGCATTCGCATTAACGTTTATTGTCTCAACTGCCGTGGCGCAGGTGAGTCAGAATGCTTATAATTTTCTTCGTCTGCCTGTTAGCGCACATGCTGCCGCGTTGGGTGGCGACAATATCACCATCATCGACGACGACGCATCATTGATGTTCCATAATCCTGCCCTCCTCTCGTCGGTTGCCACCAAGACCGTGGGACTCAACTACATGAACTATATGTCGGGCTCTTCCACAGCCAGCGCTTCATACAATCAGGCTGTCAACGATCGTGGCTCTTGGGCTGTTTCCGGGCAGTACGTCAACTATGGCAAAATGAAGGAGATGGACGAAAACAACATCCAGCTTGGTGAGTTCTCTGCCAAGGATATTGCTCTCACGGGATATTTCTCCTATATGCTCACCGACCATATAGCTGGTGGCGTGGCTGCACGATTCATCACTTCCTACATCGGCGACTACAATTCCGTTGCCATGGGTGTAGACCTTGGCATCAACTATTTCGACTCCGAGAATGGATGGTCCATATCTGCCGTTGCCAAGAATCTTGGCGGACAGCTCAAAGCCTACAACGACGACTACGAAAAAATGCCTCTCGACTTGCAGCTTGGCGTCACCAAGCGTCTCGTCAACACTCCGTTGCAGTTTTCAGCCACCCTCGTCGACCTCAACCATACCGACTACAAATTCATCAACCATTGGGTGATGGGTGCCGAAATATTGCTGTCGCAAACCATGTGGGTGGGAGCAGGCTACAACTTCCGTCGTGCCAACGAAATGAAAATCATCAATGGCGAAGAGGAGAGCAGCCATGGCGCAGGCCTCTCATTGGGCGGCGGAATCAATCTCGACCGCTTTAGCCTAAACATCGCCTACGGCAAATATCACGTATCAAGTTCATCGATAATTCTTAACTTAGCATATAAACTATGAAAAAGATTACCATAGCCATCGATGGCTATTCATCATGTGGAAAAAGCACCATGGCGAAGCAGCTTGCTCGCAAATTGGGTTACATCTATGTAGATACAGGTGCCATGTATCGCTCAGTCACTCTCTATGCTCTTCGCAATGGCATCTTCAATGCCGACGGCAGCATCGACACCGAGCGCCTACAGGCTGAAATGCCTAACATCCACATCTCGTTCCAGCTCAATGCCACCACGGGCACTCCTGATACCTACCTCAATGGCGAACTTGTGGAAAAAGAAATCCGCTCGCTCCAGGTCAGCAACCATGTTAGCCCTATCGCAGCCTTGCCTTTCGTTCGCGAAGCTCTCGTAGCCTTGCAGCGCCAGATGGGTGCAGCCAAGGGCGTAGTCATGGATGGTCGCGACATCGGCACAACGGTATTCCCTGATGCCGAGCTCAAAGTTTTCGTCACCGCAAGTGCAGCTGTCCGTGCGCAGCGTCGCTACGACGAACTTCAAGCCAAGGGCATGCCTGCCAAGCTCGAAGATATATTAAAGAATGTAGAAGAGCGCGACTATATCGACACCCATCGTGAGGTCAGCCCTCTGCGCAAAGCCGACGATGCCGTAGAGCTCGACAATAGCCACATGACAATTCCTGAGCAAGACAAATGGCTCATGGATATTGTTACAGAAAGATGCTGCGGAGAATAAGTTTGTGTCACAATTTCTAAGCAAATCACATCAAAATCACACGTTATACATATAAAAACGTGTTTTTTACCGATAAAATATAAGATTTTGCTGAAATAATTTCTTAAATTGTAATATTTACAATATCTTTGTAGCAGAAAATAATTAAAGCGCAAACAAAACACCATAAATGTATAAACTGTCTCTTATACACATCTCCGAGCCCACGAGACTCCTGAGCATCTCGT
>ERZ1026862.1096-NODE-1096-length-16979-cov-6.437249_pt1 | contig 16979 bp, 14 predicted proteins | sample MGYA00380161_ERZ1026862 | MGnify/ENA primary metagenome ERZ1026862 (study PRJEB33269, sample SAMEA4719797) | human gut metagenome | biome: human-associated habitat; feature: organic feature; material: feces | place: Cameroon | collected 2013-10 ... | reverse complement strand
ACATTATTAATATCTAAAACAAGAAAATTATGAACAAGACAGAACTTATTGACAAAATCGCTGCTGGTGCGGGTCTTAGCAAGGCTGCTTCAAAGGAGGCTCTGGATGCTACTCTCGCTGCTATAAAGGAAGCTCTTGTAGCTGGTGATAAGATTGCTTTGATTGGCTTCGGTACATTCAGTGTTACTGAGCGTCCGGCTCGTGAGGGTATCAACCCTGCAACAAAGCAGAAGATTCAGATTGCTGCCAAGAAGGTTGCAAAGTTCAAGGCTGGTGCAGACCTTGAGGATGCTTTGAATTAATCCGCATCATACGTATAAAAAAGGAAGGCTTCCACCGATGTGGAAGCCTTTGCTTTATATGGTTCTTTTCTTGTTTTTCTGTATCTGCATTGCTATCCGGTCTATAATCATCTGTGGCTGTATGTCAGCCATACATGGATAGTTGCCTCTTATACATTCTTTGTTGCCATAGATGCTGCATGGTCTGCATGGCATGTCGAGCATCACCACGTTGCTCATGTCCTGTCCCCAGCCGAGGAAGCCGGCAAAGGGGTGTGTGGCTCCCCAGATGCTTACAACGGGTGTTCCCACGAGCGATGCCAGATGCATGTTGGAACTGTCCATTGATATCATCACGTCAAGGTGGCTCATCAGTATCAGCTCATTGGAAAAGCCGTTCAGCTGGGCGGAGGCGTTTTCCAACTTGCCGTTTCTGCTTATCCATTCATCCATGACTACCGTTTCTTTCTTGCCGCCGCCGAATAGGAATATTCTGCCTTCAGGATATTTCTCTGACAGGATGTTGAGCACCTCTTCCATCTTTTCCTTTGGGTATATCTTGCCTTTATGTGCTGCAAACGGTGCCACACCGATCCATATCTCGTCCTTCTGTTTGTTGTGGAACGTATCAGGAAGTGACGACAGCTCCCCTCCGCCATCCTGGAATATGGACTTGAACTCGGTCTTGATGGGGTATCCGAGTTTCTCGAATACATCGGCATAGTTCTGGAAGGAAGTGGGCAGCTGAACCAGTTTCTTGTCTTTTTCAGATGTTATCATTCTCCTTCCGCTTCTGTGCTTGTCGATATGTGCCACGTTGAATCGGTCTATGTTAAACCTCATTCTGAGATATTTAGACCTTAGCACACTGTGCAGGTCGGCAATGGCTGTGAAGTTTTTTGCCATCAGTCTGCGGTATAGCGCATTCAGTCCCTTTACGCCGTGGTATTCCTTTTTAAGGTCAGCCTCCATGAAGCCGACATTGTGTGGCATGTGTTCAAAGAAAGGACGTGCAAATTTTTGGCTAAGCACGGTAATCCTGAGATTTGGATATTGCTTAGCCAAGGAATAAACCACGGGCACGGTCATTGCTACATCGCCTATGGCTGAGAATCGTATAACCAGTATATGGTCTGTTTTCATTCTTGGAGTTCTTTCTGTCCTTTATTTGTTCTTGCCATAGAGGACTGGGTTGGTAGAAGGGTCGTTGTACATCTTCATCTGCTTGTACACCTTCATGTATTTCCTTCCGTTCTCGATGTCGTCAAGGAGCTGGTCGATAGCTGTGCTCAGGTCCACCTGCTGTTCCAGGAGCACGTCAAGCTTCTTCTGGCATTTCTCTTTGTGTTCTGCAGAAGCGTCGTTGCGCTCTGCCTGCTCCTTCATGTGGTATATCTTGAGAGCGAGGATAGACAGCCTGTCTACAGCCCATGCCGGACTCTCCGTGTTGATGGTAGCGTTTGGCAGAATCTTTACGTCATTGTATTTCATTCTGAAGTAGCTGTCAATCTGTTCAACAAGGTCTGTCCTGTCCTGGTTGCTGCGGTCGATGCGTCTTTTAAGCTTCAGAGCCTCCAAAGGGTCGATATGTGGGTCGCGGATAATGTCTTCCAGATGCCACTGAACGGTGTCTATCCAACACTTCAGATACAGTCTGTTCTCAATCGAATCCCGGTCGTAAGGGTTGTTGATAACCGTGTCAACATCGTCTTTCACGTGATAGTCGTTGATAGCCATGTTGAACACTTTATTACATAGTTGTGTGAATGTCATAACGTTATGTTGTTTAAATTTTGTGGCAAATCTAATAAAATATTTTCAGATAGCCAACGAATTTCCTATAAATCGTTTTCTTGACTGCTAATCACACGTGTTATCACAACCTTATACGACCGGTGAGATTACTCCTGTCTTTCAAACCGCAGGTACATGTATGCTTATTGTTGTGTTTTTTATTTTCAATATATACATGCCGCTGTTAGGGACACTTATGTCTATGCTGTTCCCATTCGCTGTGAAGTTTCCCAAGAGAGCACCGTTTGTGTAATACACTTGTATGTTATCGCTAACTTCTGTTCCAGACAGGTTTATATTAAGACCGTCAACACGGTAGCGGAGAGGTGCGTTTGAAACTTTGGAGATGGAGGTTGTGTTGTCTGAGTAGAAAACACGATCACCGTTCTTTACCTCTATTAGACGAAACTCTCCTCCGGTCCTGCCGAATCCAGTGTTGTAGTTTATTCCCAATGTTGATGATATGCCCTTGATCCATTCCCCTTCGCCTCTCAAAAGCTCGAATGTGTCATCTTTATATTCTTCCATTCCCATAATAGTGTTGTCTGATGTCTCGTCTTTTGTGATGCTTATGCATTTTAAATAGGTCTTGTATAGTTTTTTAAAAGAGATTGTAAATGTAGGATTATATATATAGCATCCTTCTCCTACAGCCAAGCCGAAATCATACATAAGATACCATTCCTCTGAATCATCATCTGGTAATTTGAAGAAAACCTTGTCGTTCTCCTTGCGGACATAATATAGTAAGGTCTTGGAGTCAGGCTTGTTTTCGTATTCGCTATACATCTTAAATGCCTCGTAGCCGTCGATGTTGACCATACCATCCAATTTAGAAATCTCTATTGATGTCTTTGGTTGGGGTTCTATGCTTTTTATCATCATTTTCCATTCTGTCCCATTTGTGAAACACTCCTGTCCGAATATAAGCATTGGTAAAACCGCCATTGCTATTGATATTACTAATCTTTTCATAAGCGTTTAATTTTAAAGGTTTGATATTATGTAGGCAAATATAGTGTAAAATGTAATTGCAAACAAGTAAAATTAAAAAAAGTAGTCATTTCTCGTTAATAAGCTATACCTTTGCTGTTAAAAACGAAAGGTGAAGAAAAAATGAAAGTAGTTATTGACGATAAGATACCTTTCATAAGAGAGGTGATAGACGAAATAACCCAAGATGCGGTATATATCAAGGGTGCGGACATTAATGCTGATGATGTTCGGGATGCTGATGCGATGATTGTCAGAACCCGTACTCGCTGTGATGAGAAACTTTTAAAAGGCAGCAAGGTTAAGTTTATTGCTACCGCCACGATAGGCTATGACCATATCGATACCGGCTATCTGGAGAAGGCAGGTATAGAATGGATAAACTGTCCGGGATGCAATTCCGGCAGCGTGGCTCAATATCTTCGTTCCACGCTTATATTGCTTTGTCGCAACAAGGGCGTAGTGCCGTCTTCTGCCATAGTAGGAGTAGTAGGCTACGGTCATGTGGGAAAGAAAGTTGTGGCGCAAGCCCGTCAGATGGGGTTCCGTGTTATAGTTTGTGACCCGCCATTGCAGCAGCAAGGCGACAAGTCAGAAGATTTTGTTTCCTTGGATGCTATAGCCGAGCAGTCGGACATAATAACATTTCATGTACCGTTTGTAAAGACCGGTGATTTCCCTACATGTCACATGGCGGACAAAGACTTCTTCAGCAGGTTGCCAAAGAAGCCGATACTCATAAACACAAGCCGTGGAGGAGTCGTTGACAATGACGCCCTTCTCGTCGCACTGGACGAAAGACTCGTTCGGGATGCCGTTATCGACACCTGGGAGAAAGAACCCGACATCAGCCTCCCTCTGTTAAATAAGGTATATATAGGAACACCACATATCGCAGGCTATAGTGCCGACGGCAAGGTGAATGCCGACAATATGGTCATTGAAGGTCTGTGCCGCCACTTCGGAATAGAGAACCGTTGGCATATCGTTCCCCCTTCACTCCCGGCAGACTATGTCCTCAGCGGTACAGACGACGACAAACGACTACAGCTCTATAATCCTGAAAATGACAGCAAACGACTGAAATCCACTCCACATAGATTTGAAGAGTTGCGTGGAAATTATCCTTTGCGACGAGAAGAAAGCAGATAAAACAAGCCGAAATCATGCACACATATACCCTGTCTGTGCAAAATAGAGTGCTTTTTTACAACAAAAACTTGCATACGTAAATAAAAATTCGTTCCTTTGCATCCGATTTTTTAAGAAAGAATATAATTTAAACACTTTAAACATTACAATTATGTCAGAAATTGAATCAAAAGTAAAGGCTATCATCGTTGATAAACTTGGTGTTGAAGAGGCTGAGGTTAAGCCAGAAGCAAGCTTCACAAACGACCTTGGAGCAGACTCTCTTGATACAGTAGAGTTGATTATGGAATTCGAGAAGGAATTCAACATCACTATTCCAGATGACAAGTCTGAGTCTATCGCAACAGTTGGCGACGCTATCAAGTATATTGAGGAGAACGCAAAATAATTATCTGAAGTGATATAGAAAAAAAGAAAGAGGTGAGATGAGACCGCAAAGAATGGATCTCACCTCACCTCTTTCGTCTTTTTTCATATTCTCTTCTTTTACTATATATAAACAAATATGGAATTAAAAAGAGTAGTAGTAACAGGTCTTGGAGCCATTACACCAGTTGGAAACAACCCAGAGGAGACATGGAATAATCTTCTCAATGGCGTAAGCGGAGCAGCACCTATTACTTTGTTTGACGCATCACAGTTCAAGACACAGTTCGCTTGCGAAGTGAAAGGCTTCAATGCCACCGATTATATCGACCGTAAGGAAGCACGCAAGATGGACCGCTACGCACAGCTTGCCTTGGCAGCTGCCGTACAGGCTGTCGACGACAGCAAGATGGATGTTGAAGGCGTTGACAAGAACCGCATCGGCGTTGTGTTCGGTGTTGGTATCGGAGGTATCAAGACCTTCGAAGACGAGGTCGGATATTATGCCCAGCATAAGGAGAATGGCCCTAAGTTCAATCCGTTCTTCATCCCTAAGATGATTTCAGATATCGCAGCAGGTCAGATCTCTATCCGTTTCGGATTCCACGGACCTAACTATGCTACAACATCAGCATGTGCTTCCTCTACAAACGCATTGGCTGACGCATTCAACCTTATCCGTCTGGGCAAGGCAGATGCTATCGTGGCAGGTGGAGCAGAGGCTGCAATCTGCGCTTGCGGTGTAGGTGGTTTCAATGCTATGCATGCCCTGTCTACACGCAACGATGATCCGGAACACGCTTCACGTCCATTCAGCGCAAGCCGCGACGGTTTCATTATGGGTGAAGGTGCAGGCTGCTTGATTCTCGAGGAACTGGAGCATGCAAAGGCACGTGGCGCAAAGATATATGCCGAGATGGTCGGCGAGGGAATGAGCGCAGACGCTTATCATATCACAGCATCTCATCCGGAAGGTCTCGGAGCAAAGCTCGTTATGAAGAACGCTCTCGAGGATGCTGGTATGAAGCCAGAGGACATCGACTACATCAACGTTCACGGGACATCAACTCCTGTTGGCGACATCTCGGAGGTGAAGGCTATCCAGCAGCTCTTCGGTGAGCATGCCTACAAGCTCAATATCAGTTCTACAAAGTCAATGACAGGTCACCTCCTCGGTGCAGCAGGTGCTGTTGAGGCTATGGTATCTGTATTGTCAGTCAAGAACGATATCATCCCTCCAACAATCAACCATCAGGAGGATGATCAGGACGAGAACATCGACTACAACTTGAACTTCACATTCAACAAGGCCCAGAAGCGCACCGTACGTGCTGCCCTCAGCAACACATTCGGCTTCGGAGGTCACAACGCTTGTGTTATCTTCAAGAAGTATGATGATTAATAATTTCATAGACCGTATGAGGCTCCCGTTCCACAAGGACAAGGAGCTTCGTTCGGCCTTATACCACATCTTCGGGTTCTATCCCCACCGCATCCATTATTATAAGCTTGCGCTGATGCACAAGAGTGTGACCAAGCGCAACGAGAAGGGAAAGCCTCTCAACAACGAACGTCTTGAATTTCTTGGAGATGCTATCCTTGACGCTATTGTCGGCGACATCGTTTATCGTCATTTTGAAGGAAAGCGCGAAGGCTTTCTCACCAGCACCCGCAGTAAAATAGTGCAGCGCGACACGCTGAACCGCCTTGCTACGGAGATGGGAATCACACAGTTGATAAAAGCAGGCAAACATACTCCCTCCCATAACAGCTATCTGGGGGGGAATGCGTTTGAGGCGTTGGTCGGCGCAATGTATCTCGACCGTGGCTACGAGGCATGTATGCGCTTTATGGAAAAGCGAATCCTTGCCCAGCTTATCAACATCGACAAGGTGGCATACAAGGAGATAAACTTCAAGAGCAAGCTCATAGAGTGGTGCCAGAAGAACAAGGTGCTTCTTGACTTCAAGCTTATAGAACAGAAGAAAGAGGGGAAGAACAGTCCAGTATTCAAATACCAGGTCCTCGTGGAAGGTCTTGAAGGCGGAGTGGGTGAGGGCTACTCCAAGAAGGAAAGCCAGCAGATTGCTTCCAAGCTCACGTTGCAGCAGCTGAAGCGCAAGCCACAGTTCATCGATGCTGTCTTTGCAGCCAAGGGCGACCGTACCAAGATGGAAGAGGAACCGGTGCTGAATGTTCCGGATACGGAACAGAAGACAGATTTCATCATCTCCCAGACACAGGAGGAGCCTGTAGAGGTGTATACCGATACGGCAGTTGCAAAAGGGCGGACCACAGCGGCTGTTGAGAAGGAAGATGAATTTGACTTCTCCGACATAAAGGCAACGCCCAAGAAGATTTCTTCTGAAGACATCATCGCAGCTTCAATGTCGGAAGCCTATAAGGATTAATCTCATCATATCATAATATCGCATCAATTTCCCTGACAGAGGATTGATGCGATTTTCTTTTACTTGCCGTTGTGTTTCAAAAGAATTCTTTTTTGTTTTGTATTTTTATACAGTTATGCTGTAAATATCCTATGCATAAAAGCAGGAGATTGACATGGTTTTCATTGCATGTTGAAGCAAGCTGAAACAGATGCCCAATCAACTTCAAATAGAAAGTTACCGAATTTCTATGAGAAAGTTACGGACTTTCTATTGGAAAGTTACCGAATTTCTAAATGATGACAAAATCATGCGTTTACAGAGGCTTGGGGTAATTGGTGTAATCAACGGGTATTGATGTACTATACTGACTGGTTATTTATACAGGCCGTGTGTATGTTTATGCGTTCTCGGGTTAGCCAGACTGTATGTGTTGCGGTATGATGAGGGTGGACTATGAGAGGGCGATGCTGTTCACCATGATGGCGACGGTCTTCATCCGGGCGTAGTCAAACGACATATATATAAAGCCGCGGTATTTGTTTGCCGTACCCCATGAGTTCTTGCAGATGAAGAATTTCCTGCCTTTGCTGTCGTGAGCTATTCCGACGATAGCCATGCAGTGGTCGTCGGTAGTGCGGAGCGCTTCGAAGTCCTTCTGTCTTATCTGCTGTGATGCCGCTCGTTTGTCCTCTCTTATGTCGGCGATGCCGTCTTCAAACGAGAATCCTCTCTCGCTGATGTCCCCTTCCCAGCATACGGGATGTCCGCTGCGAATGGAGCTTTCCATGATGTCCATCATGTGGTCGAGAGGTATGTTTATGAATCTTTCCCGGTTGAAGTTATCCGGCACTTCGAGCACCACTTTCTTGTTCATTGGCATGTGTGTGAAGCTTGTTATAGCCTGATATTCGTCGGGCATACATACGCTGTGTGCGAATTCTAGCGGAGTATATTCCATGCTGTACATATATACATGCAGCGGCAGGGGGTTGATGCCGTTGTCGAGAATGTTGTTTGCGCTTTTCCTTACGTAGTTGATGCCGTTGCGCTTTGCCGCAGCCACACGAATCATGTTCTGCATCTTTCTTGCCGTCACGTTGATGTTGGCGTCGGTGTTGTAGGAGTCGTACGGCATCAGTCCGTAGGTCTGTATCAGTCTTATCAGCTGTGGCATGGTGCCACGTGTGGTGATGTGTGTCTTACCGCGGTTGAGGTAGCAGGCGTCCACCTGTTCGTTCATGAACATCCTTGCCACGTATGCCGGTGAGAGGTTTACGGAGTCGCCCCTCATGATGTGTTCCGTTTCTATAGTGGCGAGCATGGCGTACGCCCAGCACAGACTGCTTTTGCCCTGGTTCTTTACCGGGGTATAGGAGAGTCTCACTTCGTCTGTGAATGTCTGTTGCTCACCGCTGCTCTTGGCTTTCTGTTGTTCCGAGCAGCCTGTTGTGAAGAGCAGCGTTGCGATGTAGAGTGCTGTGGCGATATACTTTTTCATGATAGTATGGTGTTTTGTTATTCTTCAATGAGTTTTCCTTCCGCCTTTAGGGAGTTCCACATGGAAAAGCGTGCTTCTGGTGCCATGGCTTCAATCTTTTCGAACAGCGAGGCGATGTCGGAGCGGTGGGAGTCCGTCTCGTAAGGGCAAAGCTTCTTCTGTTTGCGGTAGTCTCGTATTTCGGCATATCGCTTAATGTCCGCCTCGTCTTCCATGCAGAGCGGTCGTATGATGGTAATCGGCATCTTGCGCATCTTCAGTCTTGCCGGCATGGTAGAGAAGTGTCCTTGGAAGAACTGGTTCATGAGAGTGGTGTGTATGATGTCGTCCATGTGGTGTCCGAGAGCAATCTTGTTGCATCCCAACTCCTGTGCTTTCAGGAAGATCTGCTTGCGACGGTTCCATGAGCACAGGAAACATGGCGATTTCCTGTTGTCGGTAGACATGTCGAAGCTGGTGTTGACAATGTGCAGCGGTATGTTGAACTGTGCGGCGAAGTCTTCCAGATACGTGGTGTCGCTCTCGTATTTTATGTTGTCCATGCGGATATGTATGGCATGTACGGTGAAGTGGGGCTTGCTGATGCGCATCTTCCTGCCGAGCATCTCTAATAGGAATAGCGAGTCTTTCCCTCCGGAGAGAGCCGCCAGAATGCTGTCGCCCTCTTCGATAAGGTCGAAATCCTTTATCGCCTTGCGGAAGTGTCGTGTCAGCTTCGCTTCGAGTTTCTGTTGTTCTGTGGGTAGGGGCATGTCTGTGTTTATTTTAGGAATACGAGATATACGGCGAGGACGAGGCATCCGAAGGCAAGGTAATGGTTCCAGTGAAGCCCCTGTCCAGTGAACATCATGTTTATGATGATGGTGAAGACCACGAGGCTCACGCACTCCTGAATCACTTTCAGTTGCACGAGAGTGAAAGGTCCTCCGTTGTCTATGAATCCTATTCTGTTTGCAGGCACCTGGCAGCAGTATTCAAAGAAGGCGATAGCCCATGAGAAAGCGATCACTCCGAATAGTGGCCAGTTGCTGCTTGTTCCGGTCTGTTGCAGTTTCAGATGTCCGTACCAAGCGAGAGTCATGAAAATGTTGCTTGCTATGAGCAGTAGTATGGTGTATAATCCGTTCATGAAAGGTTTTGATATAAATGTTTCTGCAAAAGTACTTTATTTTTCATTCATAGTATTAATCCTTTGGTTAAATATTGTGGAAATTTCTTCCGTGCAACATTTATCATTTTCCTATGTTTTATGTATGTTTAAAGTAAATATTAGTTAAATTAATGTATTTTGTTTGTAAACCGTAAGTAAATGTCGAAAATATTTTTCAGAATGATATTTATTTCATATCTTTGTAGCAGGTTCATAAGATATGAGTGGCGCAAGCGTGAATTAGGGGAACGGAATGTCCTGTTAGAGATATTAATTCACAGTAGTTGATTGATTGCGGGATAGTCTGAAAAGCGCTTGCAGCCACGAGTTTTACATCAAAGGATAATGACAATACAAACGTAGTAAAAGGAAAGAAAAGGAAAGGACAGTAGATATATTGTTAATATTTTATTCAAAATGTTGATTGAATAATGTTGGTATGCTGAGCTAACTGCTCACATGATTGCCCTAATGCTCTCGTGATGAAAGCGTTAGGGCTTTTTTACGAGTTGACGAGTTGACGAGTAGACAAGTTGACAAGGAGATATGTAAACGAGTTGACGAGTTGACGAGGAGATTTGTTCTACTTGATAATCGCTGGTCGCATAACCTTAAACAAGTAATGCATATCTCCTTGTCAACTCGTCTACTCGTCAACTTGTCAACTTTATTTTATAACAACACGTCCTTTTCCTCTCTGTCCGGCAGAATGACGAGGGTACATAATGAATATGCCGTGAAGATTTTCTGTATCATTCACTCGTCTTCCGTCAATGGTGAAGAGTTCTGACGGTGTGTTGTTTTCTTCTTTCTGAATGTCGTTTATTCCAGAAGTGAGGATGCTGTTCAACGACAGCTGCTGTGAGTTCTCCACAACGCAGTTGTTAGGGTTCTCTGCATCATAGCCGCCGATGAAGGCAACCAATGACAACTGTTTTCTGTCCCAGTTCTCAGCCAGGTGCATGTCGTATTCATATTTGAATGTGCCATCCTCGTTCCATTCTATCACCTCTCCCCAAGTACTGTTTATGATGCGTTCCACATGCATGTGTCTGAATGCGGCGTTGGCTCCTTGCTGGTTGTGAGGAACGATGCTGTCCTCAAGCAGGTAGAGAGTGATGCGAGCTGGAGTGTCGCAGAACGGACGTGCTCTGAATCCCGTCACGGTAACGTGCAGGTCTTCCTCCGAAGTTTTTTCCGCATCGATATTTACTCGGGTGTATGTAGGAACAGACAGACGAGCATTAAGCGCACCCTTCAACACCTCGGCATCCATGTCGCTAACCGGTGTGTCCTTATTGTCTTTGGTCTTGAAATAAGGGTAGCGGTCAATCATCAGAGCCGGTGCGTATGTAGTAGGATAATTGTAGAACCATGTATATTCCGTGTCAGACGGTACGGTAAGGAAGTCCTGCGAATATCCGTCGTGGTGGCAAACCACAACAGCACGTCCTTTGAATTCGTCTGATGAAAGAACGGTATGGATGGTGTTTGCCAGTCGCGGACAGTTCTGGCAGCTCTCCGAGGTGAACTCCTCAAGCAATACTATACGCTCGTTGGCGAAAGGCAGACTGACGTTGTCGTTAGACGGGTTCTCGTCCGGTTCACCGTTTACTTTGTCTATACCTATAAATAAGGTGTTAGCCAACGTTGCTGATGCCTGAAGGCCGCTGACAACGAATGTAGTGTCAACCAGTTTGCCGGCAGGAAGATCCATGTCGAGATGAGCTGTTGCAAGGTCAGTATTGCTGCTGCCTACGTGGAGGTCAATAGACTTCACCGTTTCCGTTCCGAAATTCTTGAACGTGGCAGAAATGGAGATGTCGTTGCTGTTGCTAATGCTTGTTGCAGCCTGGTTGGATATTCCGACGTCGTAGCGGTAGATGTTGTCGCCGCTTACTACAGCCTCCAGGCTAAGCGAGCCTTGCGAGCACATGTCGGTCCATTGCTTGTCTCTGCCAAGTCTTACCCAGAAGGCGTTCTCGTTTGTCTCCTGTACGAACGAGATGGCGTTTATAGAGCCGCGCTGCTTGAAAGAGTATCCTATATAGAGAGGCTTTACGTCAGAAGGTATGACGTATGGCTCTTTGAGGGCGACCTCGTTCCATCCTCTTACGATTGAACTTTTCAGAATCTCTCCCTCTGCAATATTTTCGCCGTCCAGAGAATGGCGCACCCATACTTTCAGAGTGTCGATGTTGAGAGAAGAGGCTAATCCTACACGAACCTTTGACAGGCTGTTCGAGGCATAAGCCTGCAGCATATTGCTTTGCAATAATATAGCGGCATCAACCCAGTTGCGGCCGGTTGCACCTACGGTGCTGGATTTGTTCACTACGCCGTTGCAGAATCCGAGATGCACCTCATTGGTGGCTTTGATTCCTAAAAAGGCTGTAAGCAGGAAAAATAGAGTAAAGAGTTTTTTCATTGTAATGTTTTTTTGGTTATATTGTTGCAAAGGTAATCCTTTTCTAAAATATGGCAAGCGTTATGTCGTTGTTTTTTTTATTTTGCGAAAACATTTGCCAATGTATATATATATTGTATAAGGATATTCGCTTTTTGTCGTATAAATATCTTTAAAATATTTTATTAGCATGTTTAAAGTTGAAATTTATTAAACAAATGTTGAGTAGGTATAATTTTTTTGTTACTTTTGCCACTGTTTAATTTTATAACTAATTAAAAAATGGGAAAACATATTATTAAAGATTTGTTGTTTAGTGCAGCTGCTTTATGTGCATGTGTTCCGGTTGGAGCACAGGTTGCAGACAATACAGTAAATCCGACAAAGACGTTCTCGGAACGCATTGCAAGTGGTGACCATACGTGGCTGGACGGACAGCTCCAGCAGCGTTATCCTGGTTTGATGAGAGGTTGGACGAGCACCACTTCGCAGAACGTAGAGTTGCGTGAAGCACCGGAAGTAAGGAAAGTGGCTTTGGCATCGACTGTGGACGGAACAGAGATCTGGGGCTTGCTGATAAGCTCTGATGAATGGTCAGGACAGTCAGAACAGAACATTCCTTATGGCGTATACAGCTTTAATACATCCGACATGCAGGCAAAGAGCCTGATCGGTAACGTAGGCTATGCCAATGGTGGTGGATCATTCTCCAATAATACGTTGCGCTATACTGCTTATGGTCTGGAATCAACCATCGTAGCATATTATTATGAATACGACATTGACACATGGGAGGTGACAAAAACTCCAAAGACGATGGACGGACATATGATAAGTGTATGTTCAGCGTTTGACCCTACCACATACAAGACGTATGGAGTATATTATGGTGATGACTTCAATGCTTCTTCTTGGCTTTTCGGTGAGATCGACTATGACTCAGAGAAGACCACGAAGTTGGCAGAGATAACAAATATCTGCATTGCCATGGCATGTGACAATGCCGGTCAGCTCTATGGTATAACCATCGACGGCTATCTCAACAAGATAGACAAGACAACCGGAAAATTCACAAAGGTAGGAAACACAGGCGTTTCCGTAAAGGGCATTATGCAGAGTGCAACCTTTGACCGTGACAACGACAAGATGTACTGGGCTGCCATGACTGCAGACAACCAGGCTGCTCTCTATGACGTGGACCTGGAAAGCGGTAAGGCTACATTGGTGACAGAGTTCCCTAACAGAGAGGAACCGGTAGCTCTTTATATTCCTCGCAAGTATGAGGACCTGGCTCCTGCTGCTCCAGACAATCTGAAATTGACCGTGAAGAACGCCAATACTTCAGGTGCTGTGCAGTTTGACGCTCCGTCAACAACTATGTCTGGCAAGAAGCTTACCGGCGACATGACATATACCGTAACGGTGAATGGAAAGGCGATAGCTACAGGAGAAGCTGAGGCAGGAGAAGACGGCGTTACCGTACTCGTAAAAGACCTTGAGGAAGGCTTCTGTAACTTTGAGGTGTCGCTGAAAAACAGCAAGGGAGAGGGTAAGCCAGCCTATCTGAAGAAATGGGTAGGATGTGACGTGCCACAGGTTCCTCAGAATGTAACATTTACTGTTGACACGGAGAATAACAACTTCACGACGTTGACATGGGACTATCCTAATACAGGTGGTGTGCATGGCGGATATGCCGACCCTTCGGAGTTCACATATACCATAGTACGCTATCCGGAAGAAGTAGTCGTTTCGGAAGGTAGCACCCAGCGTGTGTTCACAGAGAATGTGCCAAATTCAAAATGGGCAACACATTATTATAAGGTATATGCTGTATGCAATGGCTTGAAGAGTGACGCTGCGAAGTCAAACATGATTCCTTTCGGCGACGCTTTGGATCTGCCTTATATAAACAACATCAGCAATTCTACAGAGTTCAATGAGCTTGAGCGCTTTGACAGAGGTGACGGCTATACCTGGATTTTCAGATCCAGTCCTACAAAGGCATTCGCTTCTTGCCGTGCCACACATCCTACATTGGCTTCAAACGCTTGGCTGGTAACACCGCCAATGAACATGCGCAAGGGTTATGAGTATGAGTTGTCGTTCCAGGGCTTCGCTAACTATGATGAGGATGAGTACCTTGGAGTATATCTTGGTACAGGAAGAGACACCGCTGAGTTCAAGAAACATGAGATAGACCCAGTACGTGTGTATAATGGAAATGACGTGAACCGTACTGACAGAAAGGTTCGTTTCTCTGTTGATAAGGACGGTGCTTACCGTGTAGGCTTCAACTGTGTATCTCCTGCATTGTCTGAGTATATGCGAGTTGACAGCATCATGGTACGTGAGGCTCTATGCTATGAGGCTCCGGACTCTGTTGCCAACCTGAAGGTCGTTGCGGCAGCTAATGGTACTCAGCAGGCTGTGATATCATTCGACGCACCAACCAAGCGTGGAAACGGCAAGGAACTGACAAGCATCACAAAGATTGATGTATGCTGTGACGGAGAGGTTATCAAGAGCCTTGAGGCTCCAACGCCAGGAGCGCATCTGAGCGTTGTTGATAACGAGGCTGTAAACGGCTTCACTACTTACGAGGTTGTTGCTTACAATGAGGCAGGCAAGGGTATTCCGGCTTCTGCAACTACTTATGTGGGAATAGATATACCATCGAAGCCAAATAACGTAAGACTGAAAGACAACTTTGACGGTACTGTGACATTGTCATGGGATAAGGTGACTACAGGTATGCACGGACAGTTCATCCCTGTTGATCAGGTTACCTATAATATATATACAATGAAGAACGGAAGCCCAACAATGTTAAAGGCTGATGTAAGCGAGACTTCAATCGTTATAAACAACATCAGCCAGACAGGTGCACAGGCTCGTTTCTATTATGCTGTACAGAGCCAGACAGAGGCTGGTTCCGAAGGATATACAATATCTAATGTATTGCTGTCGGGAGCTCCATACAACCTTCCGTTCTATGAGTCGTTTGCAAACAGCACACAGCAGAGCGGTCCTTGGACTGTAGCATCGAAGGGTGCTGGTAAGTTCGGTATTACAAATACTCCGTCTCAGGATAATGACAATGGTGCTGTTGTATGCTATCCAAGTGTTATTGGCTACGAGGGTTACCTGTCAAGTCCAAAGATGAAACTCAGCAACGCTAACCATCCTATCGGTTCGTTCTACTATTACTGCACACCAGGAAAGGATATCGGCGTTGATGTTAAGGTAATAAAAGAAGGTGGCGACACTATTCTTGTCAAGAGATTCGATTTCCTTGATGAGACAGGAGCGACAGGCTTCCGCCTGGGCAAGTTCGACTTGAACGAATTCAAGAATGACCGTTATGACCAGGTTCTGTTCAACTTCTATTTCAATGAGGTCGGCACATCTATATTGCTGGACAACATTATCATTGAAGACATGAAGGCAAATGACCTGAAGGTAACGCTTTCCATACCGGTAAGTCTGCGTAATGGTCAGGCAGCTACAGCTACAGCTACTGTAGAGAACTTGGGGGAGAACGCTGCATCAGGCTATCAGGTCGGCTTGTATCATGACGGCAAGCTGCTTGACTCTAAGGCAGGTGAGACGATTGCTTCTGGTGAGAAGAAACAGTATGAGTTGCAGTTCGCAGCAAGCAAGGTAGATAATGCGGCTATGTCTCTGTGCGCAAAGGTTGACTATGACAAGGATGAGGACACCTCAAACAATACTTCTGTTGAACGCACAGTATTCGTATACTCTCCTACATATCCAGTAGTTACCGATTTGGCAACCGATGGCAAACAACTCACATGGACAGGAGTGAAGGTTAATGAGGAGCCTATAACAGATGGCTTTGAGACTTATTATCCTCTTGAGAAGACATGTATCGGAGACTGGAGTCTGATTGATGGTGACGAGGGTGAGCCATATACCTTCGGCTTGAATTATGTGGAGTCGTTCCGTACTCCTTCTGCTTATATCGTGAACAATCCACTTGCAATAGGATATGACTTGGAATATGATCCGGCATGGGGACCACACAACGGTGAACAGTATCTGGTGGCATTTGCTGTAGATCCTAATACAACGCTTAAGAACGGTAATGACGACTGGCTCATCTCTCCATTGCTGTCAGGCAAGGCACAGACCGTTAGGGCTTGGTTGAAGAGCTATAGCGATAGGTATGGATTGGAGAACTATGAGGTGCTTTATTCAACCACAGGCAAGAGTAAGGATGATTTCGTCTCGCTCTTCACGGGTGAGGCTCCGATGGATTGGACAGAGATAAGCGCAGCTCTGCCAGAGGGTGCTAAGTATTTCGCTATCCGCCATACTTCAAGAGACAATTATATGTTCATGGTTGATGACGTGACTTATATTCCTGGCGGCTTGACCGTCAAGGGATATAATATCTACCGCGACGGCAGCCTCTTGGCTAATGTTGATGCTTCTGCAACAAGCTATAGTATTGAGGGTGTAGAAGGAATTCATGATTATGTAGTTACTGTCGTTTACGAGATTGGAGAGTCTGGTGCTTCAAACAAAGTATCTGCTGGTACTGCTGGAATACAGAACGTTAATGGTTCTACAGCTGTAGTGACAAGCAGAAACGGACATATCTATGTACAGAATGCATGTGGCAAGTCTATAGAGATCTATACTTTGTCTGGCGTAAGAGTATTTGCCGTTAGCGGACGTGACAATGCGGATGCAACGGTTGCTCCTGGAGCCTATGCAGTAAAGGTAGGTAACGATGCTTTCAATATCGTTGTAAGCAAATAAGCGTAAGCTTTTGAAATAACAAGAGACCCATTTGTCTGGAAACAGATAGATGGGTTTTTTGTTTACAAGTTGACGAGTTTACAAGTTGACGAGTTGACAAGGAGGATACTAAATAATAACATATATTTGTAACTTCTAATATTACTCACTAATAAGC
>ERZ1026862.1095-NODE-1095-length-16979-cov-41.739069_pt1 | contig 16979 bp, 9 predicted proteins | sample MGYA00380161_ERZ1026862 | MGnify/ENA primary metagenome ERZ1026862 (study PRJEB33269, sample SAMEA4719797) | human gut metagenome | biome: human-associated habitat; feature: organic feature; material: feces | place: Cameroon | collected 2013-10 ... | reverse complement strand
TATAAGAGACAGAAGATAAATTTTGCTTAATTTTGCACCGATTTCAGCGACACCCCCTCTATCAGGGGCTAAAAATGACGAAAAAAATTAGTAGAATACACTTTAAAGTTAAAAATAGTAAGTAATAACAATAAAAAGAAAAAAAGAGATCTATGGAAAAAAGACTCATGATGTTTATTGCTTGCGTCTTCCTGAATTTGGGAATGGCGCTGGCACAAACTCACGTTTCTGGTGTAGTTACCTCTTCTGAAGACGGTTCACCGATTATCGGTGCATCTGTAAAGATTGTGGGTACTACTTCTGGTACAGTGACCGACATCGACGGTAACTTCGCTCTTGATTTAGAGAGCAACAAGGCCGAGCTGGAATTCAGCTACATCGGCATGGTGACCAAGAAATTAAAGGCATCTGAAAAGATGCAGGTTGTTTTGGATCCTGACACACATGTACTTGAGCAGGTTATCATCACCGGTTACGGTGCTGCCAAGAAGTTGGGATCTGTAGTTGGCGCTATTTCCAACATCGGAGAAAAGAAGTTGGAAACGGTCGTAACCCCTAACTTTACTGATGCGCTCGCCGGTCAGGTATCTGGTTTGTCTGTTCTGTCATCTGCCGGTGACCCTTCACAGTCTGCACAGATCCGTCTGCGTGGTGTCAACTCTATCGGTTCTTCTAACCAGCCTCTGTTCATCCTCGATGGTTCTCCTATCACTGCTAGCTTCTTCAGCACATTGAACCCATCAGACATTGCCAACATCACCGTGTTGAAGGATGCTGCGTCAACCTCTATCTATGGTTCACGTGCAGCCAACGGTGTTATTGTCATCACTACCAAGCAGGCTAAGTACAACGAGTCGGTTCAGCTCACCGTAAAGGCACAGTATGGTATCTCTTCTGCTACCAGCAAGGGTGAAGAGATGATGAACTCTCAGCAGTACATCCAGTTCCGCGACATGATCGGACAGCCTGTGAACGACAATATCCGCAACCTGGTAAACAAGTATGGTATCAGCACCGACTGGCGCGACGAGATGATCAAGAACTCGGCTCCTACTTCTGATATCAACGCTACCTTGCAGGGCGGTGGTCAGACCATGAACTATTTCGTTTCATTCAACCACCATCAGGAGGATGGTTTGATTGAGGATTCCAATATGCGCCGCAGCACATTGGCTGCCCGCATCAACTCTCGTCTGAACAAGTTCTTCAAGGTGGGCTTCAGCTCTAACTTCGGTGTTCAGGACTACAGCCAGAACAGCATGTGGGCTGACAGCAAAAAGACATACGCTTCCAACCCATTGGTAGCTGCCAAGATGGCGTTGCCATACGATACACCTTATTATTATAGCTTCGACGAGGCTGGTAATCTGGTGAAGGGCGACCGCGCTGCCGGACTCCTCTACTCTCAGTTCCTGCTGCCTTGGTTCACTGTAGCCAATACAAAACAGGACCGCAAGAATGTAACCATCAACCTGTCGCTGAACGAGCAGTTGACTCCTGTTGAGGGATTGACTTTCACAGCCCTGCAGTCTTTGTTTGGCTACGACCTCACAGCCGACAGAGCAAGTCTCCCATACGAGCAGTTCACCACCCCAATGGGTCAGGTAATCGATGCTCATACCGGTGGTGTTGCTTCAGACTTCAGCCGCTACTACGCTTACACATTGACTCATACAGCTGAGTTCCGTCATAACTTCGGTCCTCATTATGTAAACCTGCTGCTGGGTGAGGAGACCCGCATCCAGAAGGGTCGTAGTTTCGGTATCACTTCTACAGGTCAGACCGACGTTCGCCGCATGCTGCTGAACACTGCTACCACCATCACTCCATCAGCTCAGACTGACAGCCGTTCAGAGGAAGTAGCAAACTCTCTCTTCGGAACTGCCGAGTATAACTTCAAGGAGAAGTACTTCGTATATGCTTCACTCCGTTTCGACGGTAGCTCTAAGTTTGCTCCAGACCACCGTTGGGGTACCTTCGGTTCCCTCGGTTTGAAGTGGAATGCCAAGCGCGAAAGCTTCCTCCGTGGTGTTAAATGGCTGGACGACCTGACCGTGAGCGCCAACTATGGTACTACCGGTAATGACTCAGGTGCCGGTTCTTACGATTTCTACGGACTCTTCGGTTCCGGCAAAAACTACAATGGCGAAGGTTCCATCGATATCACCCAGGCAAGCAACGACAAGTTGACTTGGGAGAAGGTGAGCAAGCTGAACATCGGCTTGAACTTCGGTTTGTTCAACCGCGTTACCGTGGATGCCAACTTCTACCGCAACGAGACATCTGATATGCTGATGGAGATTCCTTACTCTATGACCACAGGTTTCGCCTCGGGTATGGGTAACATCGGTAACATGGTGAACAAGGGTTTCGAGACAACCGTAAACGTTGACCTCATCAAGACCAAGGATATGAGCTGGAGTGTATCTGCCAACATCTGCTACAACAAGAACGAGATTACAAAGTTGTTTGCAGGTCGCGACGAATACGAGCTTGCCAGCGCAGGTTTGAAACTGGAGGTGGGTCATGCCTATGGTGAGTTCTACAAGGTACGCTATGCTGGTGTTGATTCACGCACCGGTGAGCCTATGTGGTACGACAAGAACGGCAACATCACCAAGACATACGACGAGACCAACAACTCTGTGTTCCTGGGCAAGAACCGCTATGCACCATGGATTGGCGGTTTCGGCACCAACTTCACATGGAAGGGCCTCAGCGTCATCGCAGACTTCGCTTGGCAGTCGGGCAAGTACATGCTCGTCAACGACAATTACTTCATCAAGAATGCCAACATGGGTACCTCTTACAACCAGAGCGTAGACATGCTGAACGTATGGACCACTCCAGGTCAGGTTACCGACATCCCAGCTTATGGTTACGATATTTACGTCGACGACCACATGCTAAGCAATGCATCCTTCCTGCGCATGAAGACACTGACCGTACAGTATCAGTTGCCAAAGAGCTGGATGCAGACCATCCGTTACATCAAGGACATCAAGGTGTTCGGTATCGCCCGCAACCTCTTTACCATCACTTCATTCGACGGATATGATCCAGAGCCAGACATCAACCTGGTTCACTTCAACTATCCAAACACCCGCCAGTTTGTGATTGGTGCAGAGTTAACATTCTAAACAAAAAGTATTACTAGAAAAGAATTATGAAGAAAATATATTTTTCATTGATGCTTCTGTGCGCGATGGCGTTCACATCCTGCAGCATGGACAAGGCTCCATACGGTTCGCTGGATGACAAAACAGCCATCGAGAAGGAGCAGGACCTTCGCCAATTCCGCAACGCAATGTACACCAACCTGCGTGTGGTGACATCTGGCTCTTGGCTTTACCTGTCAGATGTACAGATGGACGAGTTCCACGGACTGATCAGCAACGGTAACCGTCTCGGTCAGTTCTCAAACGGTTTGATTACCATCACCGACGGTGACGTTTCCAACATGTGGGGCGGCAGCTATTCCATGATTGCCACAGCCAATGCCATCATGGAGCGTGCAGCCAACATGCAGGCAAGCGATGCCTTCAGCGATAAGGACAAGATTGCCTTCGCTCACTATGATGCCGAAGCACACTTCGTTCGTGCCTACATGTATTTCTGGTTGGCAGACCATTTCTGCCAGTCATATACACAGTGTGATCCAACCAAGGCAGCAAGCGGTCTGCCTTTGACCACAGTCTATAAGCCAACAGGTAATCTCAACGACTACCCTAGCCGTTCTACCCTGACAGAGACCTTCGCTCTGATTGAGGAAGATATGCAGAAGGCATACGATGGTTTGGTAGCATACGAGAAATCGGGTGTAAAGGTTGCCAAGGAAGAGGCTCAGCCTCTGGCTTATATCCATTCACAGACCGTACAGGCTCTCCAGGCTCGCGTTGCCTTGGTTAAGGGCGACTGGGCTAATGCGGCTAAATATGCAAAGGCTGTCATCAACAGCGGCAAGTACAGACTGACCACCATCGACGACTATGCCAAGCTCTGGACCAAGGACGAGGGTACAGAAATCATCTTCCGCCCTCTGATGACTGCACAGGAGTTGGGCAGCTCTAACGGCGCATACTACGTAAGTGAGTCGGAGACCAAGGCAGACTACATTCCAACAGCTGCCGTCTTAAACCTCTTTTGGGAGAAGTTCGAGGGTGATGTTCGTGCCGATGTATTCCTGAAGCAGTATGACAACCTGCAGGTAGAGGGTAACAGCTACGAGGCGATGGCTTTCAACAAGTTCCCAGGAAACTCAGACCTCCGCACAGGCAGCAACAACAACCTCATGAACATGAGCAAGCCATTCCGCCTCTCAGAGATGTATCTCATCGTAGCCGAGGCAGAAGCTCGCCAGGACCACAAGGAAGAAGCAAACAAGTATCTCAACATTCTGCGCAGCAACCGCATCGTGGATTATGTAACAGAGAACTATTCTGAGCAGAAGACTCTCCTCAAGGAAATAAAAGAAGAGCGTGAGCGTGAGTTCATCGGCGAGGGTATGCGCATGAGCGACATCCGCCGTTACGGCGAGGGCTTCCAGCGCGAGCCTAACCACGACGAAAACGAGGATCTGAACAACATCATCGTGAAGCAGGGCAGAGCATTGAAGTATACTGCAAACGACTACCGCCTCACCTGGCCTATCCCTAAGGCAGAGATGGATGCCAACCCTCACTTGGCTGGCCAGCAGAACCCAGGCTATTAATATAATAATGTAGTAATCAACAAGAATTCATTTGAATATGAAATACATCAAATTATTAATGTTGCTGGCTGTGGTCACCTTCTTCGGTGCCTGCTCTAGCGACGATGATTCATGGAACTCTGCTGCTGACGTAACAGTAAGCATGAAGAATCCTACCATGGTCATCAAGGAGAATATGGGCCTGACCAATGTGCCTATCGAGGTAAAGGGCAAGACCAACGGTAATGTGTATGTTACCCTCGCTGTGAAGGAAGTGGGCAGCAACCCTGCCAAGGAAGACGTACATTATTATATTACAGACAAGACCATCAGCATTTCAGACAGCATCGGCTATGTAGAGGTAGAGCCTGTAGATAATGATGAAATCAACGCCGACCGCACCTTCGAGATTACCATCGTTGAAGCCAAGGGTGCCAAGATTGGCAATGCAACAACCCAGGTTTCACTGAAAGATAATGACTCTCAGATTTACGAGAAGCTCCAGGGTAAGTGGAAGCTCACAGGTGTAAGCCGCCAGGGTGCACCAATGGAGAGTGTAGTGAAGATCATCGGTGCTAGCGACGAAGAGGATGGCGACTACAACAATACTCTGTATCTCACAGGTATGGCCGTAAGCTCTTCTTCTGCACGTCTGTCATTCCACTATGACGAAGATACCAAGCAGGGCTATGTAGCATTCGACAACCTGGGCAAGTATAACTTCATCGAGGGTTACGACTTCACCAAGGATCTGGGCTTCATGGGTAACATCATGCTGCACAACCTGTCAAATGGTCAACTCACCTCAACCCCTATCAAGGGTACATGGAGCGAGGACTGCAAGGAGATTGTCTTCGACCAAGACCAGGTATTGTTCGGTGGTATCTATACCCCTGGTGGAACCTTCACCGGCTATGAGTTCTTCAGCGTAACGAAGATCAAGCTCACAAAGGTGAAATAAAGTGAAAGCATTAAGTTGATATATAAAGAGAGAGATAACACATGGAAGCATTGGGTTATCTCTCTCTTTTTTGCAGATTTCACCCCTCCGAACTTACAAATTGAAAGGATGAGGGGAAAAGAACATTTTGAAAAGCAAATGTAGCTTAAAAAATGTAAGCTAATCTGCTGAATCTCAATTTTTATGCTTAACTTTGTCAACGGATAAAGAAATTAGTTATAAGACAACTTTAATAAAACGTTTTATGAAGAAAAAACTGTTAGTCCTCATGTCTATGTTGCTGGCGGTTTCTGCTATCCATGCAGTACCAGCCAAGCGAGGCATCTGGAAGACCTTTACACTCAAGAACGGACAGGCAGTCCAAGTTCAGTTGTGTGGCGATGAGTTCCTGCACTTTTGGGAAGACAAGGCAGGCAACCGCTATTCTTACGACACCTCAGATGGCTTGAAGCCAGCCAACATGGCCCAGCTTCAGGAACGCAGCAGAGTGATGCGCCAGCAGGCTTGTCCTGAGAACATCATCAAGAAGAATCTCCTTTCCGGTAACGCTAATGGCAGCACCAGCATCACAAGAGGTGTTTCTTACACCGGCAAGAAGAAGTGTCTCATCCTGCTGGCTCAGTTCTCCGACAAGAAGTTCACCATGGAAGACCCTAAGGCTTTCTACAACCGCGTGGCCAACGAGCCAGGTTTCAGCGAGGGTAAGTTCAAGGGTAGCGTGGCTGATTACTTCAAGGCGCAGAGCAACGGCAAGTTTGAGATGGATTTCGACGTAGTGGGTCCTTACACCCTTGGTGAATCTGCCTACTATGGCAAGAACGATGGCGATGCACAGGACGTGAACGTTCAGGCGATGATTTCAGGCTGTCTGGGCAACGCCGTAGCTGAAGGTATTGACTTCGCCCCATACGATTGGGACGGCGACGGACAGGTAGAGATGGTATTCGTAGTCTATGCCGGTCGTGGCGAAGCTACAGGCGGTGGCGATGACACCATCTGGCCACACAAGGGAAGAATGGTTTCTCCTGTTGCCTGCGGCAAGAAAACCGTAGTGGATTATGCCTGCTCCAACGAGCTTTCTGTATCTAACGAAGTGGATGGCATCGGTACCATCTGCCACGAGTTCTCCCACTGTCTGGGCTATCCGGATGCATACGATGTGAACTATACAGGCTTGTATGGTATGGGTACCTGGGACTTGATGTGCCAGGGTAACTACAATGACAACGGCTTTACTCCTGCCGGCTACACCGCCTACGAGAAGTATGCCGCCGGCTGGATTTCTCCAATCGAACTGAAGGAGAACACATCAGTATCAGGAATCAAGCCTCTGGCTGATGGCGGTGATGCCTACATCTTCAGAAATCCAAACCATGCCGATGAGTACTATCTGATAGAGAACCGTCAGAAGAAGGGTTGGGATGCAGCCCTGGCTGGTTCAGGTATCATGATCAACCACATCGACTACAACCTGAAGGCATGGAATTACAACATTCCAAACTCCATGATGGCTGGTGTCAACGACCATGAGCGTATGACCTTCGTTCCTGCCGACAACGTGAAGAGCGAAAAGACAGAGGAGTATGATGCATGGCCTTACGGCAACAAGAACCGCCTGGCAAACAACACCACTCCTGCCTGCACATCTTATAATCTGAACACCGATGGCACCAAGTTGATGAACATCATCCTTTCTGATATGGCTATCGCTGCAGACGGTACAGCCTCATTCACTTTCCAGAACCTGAACAAGACTGCATCAGAAGAGAATTATATCTTCCAGGAAACATTTGACAAGTGTCTGGGTACAGGTGGTAACGACGGTAAGGGCTTCTATACAAGCGGCAACCCTAACCAGTTTGCCAATGGTGCATTCGCATCAGACAAGAACGGCTGGACATCTAATGTACAGACCTTCAAGGGAGGTTTCCAGTGTGCCCGTGTAGGCAAGCGAAATACCACCAACATCACCTTCACCTCTCCTGAGATCAAGATCAACGGCGATGTAACTCTTACATTCAAGGCAGCTCCTTACGCTGAGTCAAACAAGACTATGACCGTAACCGTGAGCAACGGAACTGTAGAAAACGGCACATTCAACCTGATGCCAAACCAGTGGACAGAATGTACAACCAAGATTACAGCCAACGGCAGAGTGAAGATTACCTTCGCATCAGATGCATTCTTCATCGATGAGGTATACGTATCAGAGGGCGCAACTTCCGGCATCAGCAACATCGAGTTGGGCAACAAGGAGGTTAAGGCATATTACAATGCCCAGGGCGTTCAGTCTGACGTACCATTCTCAGGACTCAACATCGTGAAGTTCACCGACGGTACAGTGAAGAAGATCTACGTGAAGTAAGCAGATATATCCCACAGAATCATAAACATAAAAAATATAAAAGAATAAGAAATGAGAAATATTTACTTGATGTCAGCAGCACTTGTCTTGATGACAATGTCTGCCAACGCTCAGAGCATGAAGCGCATCAACAAGGAGGCAACAGCCAAGACATGGGTAGAGACTGCCACTCCACAGAAGGCAGCCAAGAAGATAGCAACCCGTGCCGGAGAATTGGAAGCAAACCAGCGCTATATCAACTATAGCTACGACGAGAGCTATGTATGGCCAGCTACATTCCCTGCAGATACACAAGGTGCCATATCATTGGGTACACTTTTCTACAGCGATGCTTTCACGAAATTCGAGGGCTGCAAGATTGTAGGTGCCCGCTTCTATGTGAACATTCCTATCGGCGCAAGCAAGGTAGGTGTTTGCCACGTGAAGATAGAGAACGGTACTCCTTATGTAGGCGACATCCTCGCATCGAAGGAAGTACCTTCAACCGTAGCACACTGGAACTACGTTTGGTTTGATGAGCCTTATAAGATTGACACCAAGACCTTCGACGGTTTGTTGCCATACTACGATTTCACACCAAGCAACATGAGTGCAGATGCAGGCTACCCTATCGCCTCTTCAGGTACCTATGCAGGAACTTGCGGCGCATTGGCTTATGGTGACATAGATGGCAAGCACGACCCAAGCAGTTGGGCATGGCAGCCTATCTACCTCGGAACAGACGGTTCTAACCTCATGATCCAGCTCATCATCGAGAAGGAAGACGGAAACTTCATCCTCCACGACCTGGTAATGAGCAAGATGGCAATGGTTCCATTCGCAAAGAGCGGCAACACTACGGGCTTGGCCTTTACATGCCACAATGACGGACGTGACAACATCACAAACGTAAAATTCGGCATTGAGGTGGATGGCGAGAAGATGGGTACATTCACTTACGACCAGAAGACTGCCGGTGACGCCTTCAGAGAAATCACAGATGCCGACAATTCAAATATCCAGGTAGGTCTTCCTATTGACAAGAATTGGGGCATCGGCGAACATAAGGTAACTGTATATCCTGTGCTGGTAGAAGGTGAAAAGCCTGCGGGCGACGTGACCAACGACACGTTGACCACCAAGTTCAAGGTGTATAAGGACAACTTCGACCGCACCAAGAACCTGGTAGAGTTCTACGCATGCCAGTTGTCAAAATACACCTACTTTGCAGATCAGGTGCTCACCAAGACAGCCAAGGCTCGTGAAGACGATGACCTTGCCATCGTTTCTATCCACGGAGAAGGCCAGCAGGTAAATGAAGATGGATCTGTAGAAACATTATCAGATGTATTCACTGTACCAGAGGCTAACAAGTTGGCCAACTACTCTACTCCATCAGATGGTTCCGGTGCATTCAACAGATACTTCTACGATAATGATGTCATCAATTACGATAAGGCTTTGACAGTGAACATGGCTGCTCAGGACACAAACGATCAGGATAATGTTGTTGATCGTGTTGTCGGTATGCTCAACTCTATCATCAACGAGTCTGCAGCATATTATCCATCATTCTCTACCGTAGGTATCGACTCTAAGCTTGATGATGCAACAGGCAAGTTGAGCATCAAGGTAATGGGTAAGCTCATCAACAAATACCAGGAGTTGATTGGTGATGATGCCCGCCTCACTGTTTATCTGACAGAGGATAAGGTAATCGGCAAGCAGAACACCGGTGGTGCCATTGCAAAGCCTAGGTTCACCCACAACCACGTATTGCGCAAGATTGTGACTAATACACTCGGTGATGCTCTCCAGACCAATGGCAACAGTTACGAGAACGACTATGAGGTAGAGCTTGATGATGCTTGGAAGAGCCAGAACATGCATATCATTGCGTTCGTAAGCCGTCCTATGAAAGAGACAGAGAAGAATGGCAAGACTGCTCTTGCGTCTGCCATGAACGATCTCTGGGTAGATAACACCAACATGGTAGCAGTCGGCGAGAGTGATTTCACCGGCATTTCTAACGTCATCAACTGGAACGAGGTGAAAGAGGTAGGTCGTTACACCCTCGATGGTCAGAAGTTGAATGCTCCAACAAAGGGTATCAACCTCGTAAAGCTTTCAAATGGCCAGACCATCAAGGTTGTTGTGAAGTAATATGAAATCATATTAAAGCAATATGAAGTCATAAAATGACAAAGATAACAAAAAAAGAGTGCACTGTAACAAACAATGCACTCTTTTTTTTATTATCTCAATTCCTAATCCAGGAAATATTATCTGATGAACAGAAGCTCACGATACTTTGGCAAGGTCCAAAGCTCATCAGCTACGAGAAGCTCGAGCTTGTCTATCTGATAACGGATTTCCTCCATCTTTGGAGCTACCGTGTCATGATAAGCTACTGCCTTCTCGCGCTCGTTCTCAATCTTGTTGGCTACCTTGCGAGCCTCAACCAAAGCTTCTACACCACGCTCTATCGCCTCGGTGCGCTCGGCTATCTCACGGATAATCTTCACGTTGCGGGCTGTCAGCTTCTTGCCTTCCTCGCCACCGAAGATGTGAATCATACCCTCTACGTTCTTTGCCAGACGGCTCTGATAGTGGGTAGCCACAGGGATGATGTGGTTCATGCTCAGGTCGCCCATCACACGAGCCTCAATCTGAATCTTCTTGGTATAGGTCTCCCACTTCACCTCGTTGCGCGCCTTCAACTCGCTCTCGCTCATCACGTTGGTCTTGGCAAACATCTCGATGCTCTCCTTGTCCAGATAACGGTCGAAGACCACTGGGCAGGATGCCTCGCAATCCAAGCCACGCTTCTGAGCCTCTTCCTTCCACTCATCAGAATAGCCATTGCCATCGAAGCGGATAGGCTTGCAGGTCTTGATATCCTCGCGTACAATATCTATGATAGCCGATGTCTGGTCCTCGCCCTTGGCTATCAAGGCATCTACACGAGCCTTGAAGTCTTCGAGCGCCTCAGCTACGGCTGCATTCAATACGATGAGAGAAGATGCACAGTTGGCCTCTGAACCTACGGCACGGAACTCGAAACGGTTGCCGGTGAAGGCGAATGGAGAGGTACGGTTGCGGTCGGTGTTATCAATCATCAGCTCAGGAATCTCAGGGATATCCAGCTCCATACCCTTCTTGCCGGCAAGGGCGAAGAGTTCTTCCTTATCAGCCTTCTCGATATGGTCGAGCAAATCGGTGAGCTGCTTGCCCAGGAATGAAGAGATGATGGCTGGAGGTGCCTCGTTGGCTCCCAGACGATGCGCATTGGTAGCACTCATGATAGATGCCTTCAAGAGTCCGTTGTGCTTGTAAACACCCATCAGGGTCTCTACGATGAAGACTACGAAGCGGAGGTTATCCTCTGGGGTCTTGCCTGCTGCATGCAGCAATACGCCGGTATCGGTGCAGAGACTCCAGTTGTTGTGCTTACCCGAACCGTTGACGCCAGCGAATGGCTTCTCGTGCAAGAGAACACGGAAACTGTGCTTATGTGCCACACGCTTCATCAAACTCATGAGGAGCATGTTATGGTCAACAGCAAGATTGCACTCCTCATAGATAGGCGCCAACTCAAACTGGTTAGGAGCCACCTCGTTATGGCGGGTCTTGCAAGGGATGCCGAGTTCGAGTGCCTGGATTTCCAGATCCTTCATGAAAGCCTGCACACGCTCAGGGATGGTTCCGAAATAATGGTCATCCATCTGCTGGTTCTTCGCAGAGTCGTGTCCCATCAGGGTACGGCCCGTGAGCATCAGGTCTGGACGTGCCGAGTAAAGGCTTTCATCTACCAGGAAATACTCCTGCTCCCAACCGAGATTGGTCTGCACCTTCTTTACCTGTGGATAGAAATAGTGGCACACCTCGGTAGCCGCCTCACTCAGGGTATGGAGCGAGCGGAGCAATGGAGCCTTGTAGTCCAAAGCCTCACCGGTATAAGAAATAAAGATGGTAGGGATACAGAGGGTATCGTCGATGATGAACACAGGCGATGTAGGATCCCATGCAGAATAGCCACGAGCCTCGAAGGTGTTGCGGATACCGCCGTTAGGGAATGAGCTGGCATCAGGTTCCTGCTGGACAAGCAACTTGCCAGAGAATTCCTCAATCATACCACCCTTTCCGTCGTGCTCTACGAAGGCATCATGCTTCTCTGCAGTACCTTCTGTCAATGGCTGGAACCAGTGCGTATAATGCGTTACCCCGTTTTCTTCAGCCCAGAGCTTCATGCCGGCAGCCACGGCATCAGCGATGGAACGGTCCAGACGACTACCGTTATCTATCACATCGATGAGTTTCTCGTACACATCAGATGGCAGATACTTGTACATCTTCTGGCGGTTGAATACATACTTGGCGAAGTACTCCGAAGGGCGCACCTTGGGAGCCTCTACCTCTACAGGTCTTTTCTTAAAGGCCTCGGCTACAACCTCAAATCTCAAATTAGCCATTCTTCTTTTATTATTTTTATAAGTTTGCGGGTGCAAAGTTACGAAATAATTGGCTAACTGCTACCATCTTGGACGTTTTTTTATGCATAATTCAAACTTTTCCGCCCTTTTTCATACAATATGTTGGCATCTGAAGGGGGAATACGCATTTACAGGCTGCAAAAACGCTCGATAAACTTCTTGCGGAAGAAGCGGCCCACCTTCACATAATCGATGTTGTCGAACGGCGGATAGAAATGGCAGACATTGTCGACCACCTCTATCAGATAGTCCATATTGATGATGTACTTCTGGTTGACCTGCACAAACTGCTTGTCGAGACCAGCCAGCGATTCGCTCTTTACATTGCGCTTCAGGCGGACAGGAGCAGGAACGCCAGCCACCACAACCTCCCAGCAGCGACCTTCGTGATTATACTTGAATACACCGATGTCTCGCTTGTCAACCAGCTTGAAGTCTGCGCCGTTGGTATAGAGCAGGAACTTGTCATCCTTCGGATTCGGGATGTTCAGGCCGTTTTCATCCAGCGATACTCCCCGGGCTGAGTATGGAAGGCTCTCGATGCCAGCCTCTTCCAGTCTACCCATAATCAGCGCCAAGTCCTTATTGTCTATCGGCTTGAGCAGCACATCGAAGGCTTTCTTGCGAAAGGCAGGCAGGATGAACTTGTCGTATGCCGTATACATCACGACACGACAGTCGCCATCTGTAAAATCATCAATACGGTCAAGGAAATCCAAGCCCGAAATATCAGGCAACTGCACGTCGAGAAACAACACATCAGGACGATGCTTGTTGACCAGCGCCAATCCGTCCAAACCGTTCAAGGCGACACCAGCCACCTCTATCTTATAACTCTTCAGCAGGCGAGCCTCCAAGTCGTAAGCCGCCTGCTTGTCATCGTCTACAATAACTATTTTCATATTCCCCTTAGTTTACACCTTATTATATTATATGGATAAATTAATCTCGTCTGGTATACAGAAACTGGATTCGCAGCCCAGCACCTTTCCGTCTTCTCCCTTCAGGTTACGCATGGAGAAGGTCATCTTGCTGCGATTGCGTTCGTTTATCATCGCAATGGTCTGACTGAGCACCGTCAGTCCCGTCCGCTTCTTACCCGTGCTTCGGATATCGAAACCCGGTCCGTTGTCGATGACGGAGATGGATGTCATGCCATTCTGCCTGCGTTCCACCTTTACCTGCAGCAGCTTTTCGCCTTCCCATCCTCTCAATCCGTGAACCAGGGCATTCTCCACCAATATCTGCACGAACATGGAAGGCACATGCACCTTGTCGAGGTCGATATCCGGAGCCACCTCAAGCTTGAACTCGAAGTTGCCATCCACCAGAGGTCTTTCTACCTCCACATACTGTTTCACGAAATCCAACTCCTCTGCCAGACTCACATCCAGTCGGCACGACATATCGAGGTTGGCACGAATCAGTTTAGACAGGCGCATCAGTTCATCCGCCTCAGCATTGCCCGAATGCACAATCTTATTATTCAGCACATTGAATACGAAGTGAGGAGAGATGCGGTTGCGCACAGCCTCCATTCTGAGCTGCATGATACGCAACTTATTGGTCTCCATGCGCCGACGGTTCTGAATCGTCTTCATGATGAAGAACATGATGATCAGCAAGACGGCAGCAACAGCAGCAGTGGCAAACATCTTCACCTCCTGCAGTTCCACATTCTTGTGCTCCATTGCCAGGTCGTGGTGCAGCTTGAGGGTATCTTGCGTGAATCGCTCCATCACCTCGGATGCCCGCATGTTGATGCGGCGGTGTTCCAGGGAATCGTTCTGCTGCATATCTTCACGCAGGTTTTCGTATGCCTGGCGGTAATCTCCCATGGCCTTATAGTACAATCTGAGATAATGATTGCGAATCTGACGTATGGTAAAAGGCATCACAGGCATATTTTTCTCTGAATCCAGAATGCGGGTAACTGCCTGCATATCATGCTTTTTCACAGCCAGTCCGATGCGGATGGTGTGACAATAGTAAACCGCTACGTCGTCAGCATTCTTACGCATATAAGGCTCTACCTCATCGAGATATTTCTCCGACTCAGCCAACTGGTCCAGATTGAGATAGACATCAGCCATATTGAGTTTACAGAGATACATATCGAAGGTCTCCGTTTTGCCACGCTTTTCCAGCAAATCCTTGAGGCGCAAAAACAATCGAAGGGAATTCTTGTAGTCCTTAGAATAATAATAATAATTTCCGTAGTTGTTCAAATAATAGGCTTGCATCGCTACAGACATCTGATTGAAATACTTCTCCGTCTGCTGATAATACTGAAGCGACGTATCAAAATCGTTGAGTTGCAAGTAGATGGTAGCCAATCCCAGATAGAGGGTGATATTTTCTTTCTTAGGCAAATTGAGCGAGTCAACCAGAAACAGCGCACGGCGATACCACTGGGCAGCCTCGGGCAACTGGTTCTGGGCAAGATAGGCGTCTCCCACATTGGCACATATCATAGGCGACTGGTCCTTGGTATCGCTGGCCAGCGACAGGCGATAGGTTTCCAGATAGAGAGCCAGTGCCTCATCTCCTTTCTTATGGAAGTTGTGGTAGTTGGCAGCCTGCGTGTTGTAGGCAAAGGCAAGCAGACTGTTGCGGCGAGGCGACTCAGGCTGCTGCTTGGCAAACTGGATTACCTTATCTATATAAGGAACCATGGAATCGGGTGTAGACGACAGGCAGAAGTACTTGCCCATTCGGGAATAGTACTCATAGAAGGCAAAGCTGTCCTCAGCCTCCTTCAAGCCCTGTTCTACCAACTTGCGGGCCAGAGGCGACTGTGCAGCAATGGAATCATCCACCTTCCGCAACGCCTCCCGATACTCGTCGGATTCTTCCGAACCGGCTGGCCGCTGGCAGGCAGCAACGAGAAGTGCTCCCATTACGAAACAGGAGCACCTCTTGATTAAGCAGTTGATCATTTTCTTTGTTTTCATCTGATTAGGTCTGATTGTATCTGATTGTATCTGATTATATCTGATTGTATCTGATTACTTCTTGCTATCGTCCCATTCAAACAAGTAGTCGATACCGTTGATCTTCACCTTTACGAAGAGATCCACTCCCTTGCGGTCGTCGGTATAGATATAGCCATAGACAACCTCACCCGGATGGATGGTAGTACGTTCCAGATAGCCCAAATCAGTAGGTTCCTTCTCGGCATACTTCATGCGGGTTCCATCATCCAGCTTGCGCATGCGGCAGATGCGGGCCTGGAAATCCTTCACCGTATTGGAAGAGTTAGAGAATTGGGCACCCAGGTTGGCATTCACATTGCCATTGCGGGCAGCCGGCATCATGGAAGTGCGGCGCACATATTTCTCAATCTTGTCATTGTACTCCTGGGCAGAAATCTTCTCGAAATCCTTGCGCTTGTCCTTCTTGATGGAATAAATCTCTATCTGACTAGGGTCGAGGTCGAGATTAATCATACTCTTGTTTACGAGGAACAGACCAATCTGGCGGTAACCTCCGATGTCTTCCACGATGGTGTTACTGGCACCCACGATAAGACCATTCTTATTATAGTAAGGCCATGCCACGCCGTTCTTATACTCCGTAACGATTTCCGAAGGACTTGGAGTTTCAAGCACAGGCTGCTTGTCGGCAAGCGAATACTTGGAGTAATTGCCATCGATGTCAACCACCACATAGTAGCCATCCGGCTGGTCGGAAACGTATGGGGTGAGGGTACAGATCTTTCCATCCTCGGTGAAAGTGGCAGAAAGTCCATCACGTCGGCCTTCGCTCATCAGGAAGTGCTTGTTGATGTTGCCATTATTGAAATAGATGGAATATTCACCGTTCAGCTTGCCATCCACATAGGTCTTCTTCTCCTCTACATTGCCATCCTTGTAATAAGAGATGTAAGTATCGGTAAACTTACTGTTGGCATCATCATTCTTGTCGAGTTCCAGGAAACTGCCCTCGCCCTGCAAGGCGCCATCAATATAATAGGTCTTGAACTCCTTAGTCATGGTTGGGTTCGCCGGATAGAGCGCATAGCGATAATAGCTGGCGAAAGCCTTGTTGGTTATCACCTTCCAATTCTTGTTGTAGTAGATGGTGTCCACGCGGTCCTGAGGAACAACTGGAGCTGGCGGTGGCAACAATGAAGCCTCACCCGCTGCAGGGGTAGCAGGAGTAGCCGGTGTCGTTGCAGCAGTGTCAGCAGGTGCTGCCGCAGCCGGAACAGCCGTAGTTTGAGCAGCAGGAGCCACAGCCTGAGAATCTACAGGCAACTTTGCGTCCTTAGTTTTGTCAACTGGTTTCTTGGTGTTATTAACGACGGTACGGTTGGCAGGTCGCTTACGCACATTACGTTTACTCTGCGCCATCACCTGGGATGTACACATCACAGCAAGAACCATCAAGATAAGATTTCTTAATCTCATATCACTTTCTATTTTTATTCAATTATTTTATAGTAAACACTTTACGTGTGCAAATTTAATAAAAAAAAGTAGAAAGGGC
>ERZ1026862.1093-NODE-1093-length-16980-cov-36.657784_pt1 | contig 16980 bp, 20 predicted proteins | sample MGYA00380161_ERZ1026862 | MGnify/ENA primary metagenome ERZ1026862 (study PRJEB33269, sample SAMEA4719797) | human gut metagenome | biome: human-associated habitat; feature: organic feature; material: feces | place: Cameroon | collected 2013-10 ... | reverse complement strand
CTTCAGAAAGGGAATCATGAGTTCCGGTATCAAGCCAGGCAAATCCTCTTGCCATAGTCTGCACCTTCAGCTCCTTATCCTTCAGGAACTCCTGGTTGACTGTTGTGATTTCCAACTCGCCACGAGCAGAAGGCTTGATATGCTTGGTTACTTCTACAACCTTGTTAGGATAGAAGTATAAGCCTACCACAGCATAGTTGCTCTTTGGATGCTCAGGCTTCTCCTCAATACTGAGGCAATTGCCTTGTTCATCAAACTCTGCAACACCATAGCGTTCAGGATCGCTTACACGATAACCGAAGACAGTTGCCTTGTTGTTCTGCTCTGCATCTACTACTGCCTGATGAAGCATTTGGTTCAATCCTGCGCCATAAAAGATGTTATCGCCCAATACAAGGCAAGCGGAATCATTACCGATGAACTTCTCACCGATAATGAAGGCTTGGGCTAAGCCATCTGGTGATGGCTGCTCGGCATACTCGAACTTAACTCCAAACTGGCTTCCATCGCCTAATAGGCGTTTGAAACCTGGCAAGTCGAAAGGTGTTGAAATAATCAAAATCTCACGAATACCTGCCAACATCAAAACCGAAATAGGATAATATATCATCGGTTTATCAAAGATAGGAATCAGCTGCTTACTGATGCCTTTGGTGATTGGGTACAAGCGTGTACCGCTACCACCTGCTAATACTATTCCTTTCATAATAATATAGTGTTTTAATTTTTCGAATCACCCCGTCCCTCTTTAGCCAAAGAGGGCTCCACCTCTAACCAAGCCTTCCTCCTCAGAAGGAAGGATGTAGCTGGCGACGCTCCGACTCTGCCAGAGTTATGGTAACACCAGCGGAGTCTTTACCCACAAGGGGCTGGTGTTGAGTGTTTGACGCAACATAATTGCGAGTGTTTGTCGGCTGGCGCATCATTGAAAGATTATATTTCTATTACTTATTAGCCTCTAGTAATCTAATCTCATTCATTATTATTATGTATGAACGTTTAGTTATCATAAAGATAACCAATACTATCTCAATAAATAGACCATAATAAATCGTATCTATAACACAACGAGCACATTTGCAAATTTGATGAATATATGGTATAAATTTAAGATATTGCGATATTGACAAATGTGAGATAAAATATGCAGATATTGCAAATAACACCAATGGGATCAAGACGAATATTTCATTGGTTGTCTCTTGAAATATCTGAACACGTTCCTTTTCATGTCTAGTTGAGCGTTTCGTAAAAACCCATGATATATAAACAGACAAAATCGTGGCAAATATCGGAACAAAACTAGTTAAAGAGGAATTTATAAAATCCTCTACAGCATCCTTATTCTCTCCTTTTAAGAACAGGCACATTACAATACCAATAGCTATAGGAACAACAAAGAATAACCCCTTATAGCCCTCTATGCTTTTGAGAAAATCCTTAAGCAATAGTTTTGGAGAAATAATATCTACATCCATTATGGTAACACTTTATTAAGTTCTGGTGTATTATCTATAAAATCAATGACTGATTTGCACAAAGAATCATAAGAAGGATATCCCTTATCGTTCAACTTTACCAATAACATATAGTAAGGGCGAATCAAGGAATTATTTTTTTCATCTAGATAAACAGTTCGCTCCTTTGATTTACCATTTACTTTAACGTCCGTAACAACGCTACGTTCACCTATGACAGCAACTTCTCCTAGCAATCCTTCTGTGGTAGTAAAAAGTTGCTTATCATCCATTATTGCTTTCGTAACCTTGTTATCTAAAATACCTCCATTGAAATTCACAGTCATCGTTATAGAGGTATCTACCCCCAAATTTTTCATCATATATAAATCTGCTTTATCTTTTGGGAGTTTTCTAACTCTAAATGTCATTGACTTCAACTTGCCATTTTTTAAGGCATCAACATATTCTTTGGTAATAAAGTTCTCACGATCAATCATAAAACCATTTGTTTCCTTATCAGGCATGATAGACTTTAAATATGCTTGAAATATGGTAACAAACATCATACAAATGCTCTCGTTATCTGTTCTTTCAAAAATCATATAACCGAGATCTCCAGCTTTAGGGATTTTTACCAAAAAGAAAAATGGCTTTATTACAGCAGCATTATTATTAGCAGCTTTAAATAAAGCTGCTTCTGGATTATCTTTATCCACCACTTCTATCTTTTTTCCATAAAGACCTGTTTCTATGATTCCATACACACAACGTAATCTATCACTACAGCCCCAAAAAGGAAATCCACCATCTGCAGCTTCAGGTACTCTCAAAGTTCTCTTTTCTGCTGGTATATCACCTGTTTGACTATTATGTATGAAATTGATAAAATCCTTTTTCATCTTTTCATACAAATCGAATCCATCAGCAAAGGAATATTTCTCCTTAGCTCGTTTTTCGCGAATTGAAAATGTATATACTTCAATTGTTTCAGTTTCCATATTTATAAGTTCCTTCATCTATAGTAAAACACCAATAGTAAGCGGTCACTTTAGGTACGTTAAGCCTTAAAATGAATGTTTTTTTATTATCTCTTAAGAAAAAATCATTTGAATTTATGCCCAAGAAGTAACTGTTGCCAGCTGCCATCTATGGGATAGTAAGTCTACCAATTGGTCCTTTGTCGTTTTCTTGATCCTGCAGAACACTTCACAAACACACAGGCGTGGCACTTGGCTTACGATAAGAATCGTTACGCAAACAAAGAAGCATCTTGGTATAGGGCAAAGGTATACATTTTTATTAACGTACGCAAGACGGCCCCAAGTGACTGCCTACTCTTCTTGATTCTTTGAAAACAATAGTTGTTTTCCTGTTTTATCAATCTCCTTTCTTGAGTACTTCATGGCCATACGATATTAAAGATATTCCTTAACTTGATGACAAGATGGTTTTAAGTTAAATATCATCTTTATCTCATTAGCAATATCACTTACCTTTAATCCATAGAATAATGAAATACCATTAAATGCTAATTCATTTTCAGGAAGAGTAAGTAAATTTAATGTTATTGATGGAAGTTGTATAATTCCAATTAGTTTATTTAATTCATCTAAATTACCATCTATTGTAAAAGTTAAAGGAATATCTATCTTTGAATATCTATTGTATTTCAAAAAGACATTACGTAATTCTGTCGAAAATACTATCAAGCTACTGTGTGAATTATTATCGGGGAATTGCCTGTTTATGGATTTCTGTATGACTTCATCAAGGAAATCCGTCGGGTATTCCTGCTGTGGAATTCCGTTTAACAACCGATAAAATTTATCTTTAAAAGAAAGGCTTTCTGGCACAGCTTGCATTTTGTATGTTTCAGACAGATTTCTAAGATATACAAATTTTCCTTCAATAGACCTGTCACCTTCTTTACGTATTCTAACGGATATTTCTTTAACAACCATATAATTACCAGACATGATTGGATGTATGTTCTTATTTACGGTCATAAGTCTTTCCTGCAAAATTGCCCATGATGTCTTATTAAATTTGTTCATTACTAAAGATTCATTGAGATAAGCTTTATTCCAAAAAAAGCCTAGAAGCAATCCTATCGTAGCGGTTTCTTCTTTCTCGTTGATACTTAGCAAGACTATGGGCATTGAAGAAGCACTTATATTTGCCTCTAGGTTTTGAAGATACTCTTTGTATTCAACTGTTCTCCTAAAAGAGGAACTAACCAATTTTACGGCAAATTTATACCTGTCTTGATTAAGAACTGTAACAATCAAATCCCATAAAGAAGAATTTACCCCTTCAATCCTTATTTTCCCACAATATCTATATAATAATGTGGCAGCAATCTGTATACAACGCCATCTATTGTCTTTCATAATCTACTTCTAAAACTCGTTTTGTAAAGATTCATATTTGCATTATTCCAATATTCAATAATATCTTGTTTAAGCATATCCAATGTTTGTTGAGTAGCAACAGCATTCTGTTTATCAAGGATGTGCGTAATAGGTATGGAGGATGTATACGCATTAGCATCATTGAAAGCAGGGCATATATATACTCTTTCATTTTTAAGATCAACTCCTGCCACATAAGTTGGCAATGGTCTATTAATTAACTTCTGCATTTTATCAGCAGGAACCTTTGCTCTAAGTTTACCATTTTGTCTCAAATACCCTTGTGAGGTTGATTTTACTTGCACCAAACACTGAAAAGGCGTCGCTTCATCGGCTATTTCAACCAGAAAATCCACAATGGGTGCTTTAGCGCTCAAAAAATACACATTAAACATCTCATGTTCTGTGATACGTGTATTAAAGATACTTTCACCCCTATCACCAATAAGATTTGTATTCATAGCTCACATAATTCTCATATCATAGATCAATATGTAGAAACGGTTACAACCGAAACTATTTGTATAAATCTACGTTAATATCGAAAGGAGGATCGAAGTCCTTCAACATCGCATGCTTCGTATCTTTCTCTGAGAGATTGGCATGCTCTGTTGGTATCTTCCAATCAATGCCAAGGCTATCATCGAGAATGCTGATACCTCCATCAGCCTCTGGATGATAGAAGTTATCACACTTGTACTGGAAGACGGCTGTTTCTGAGAGAACGGCGAAACCATGGGCAAAGCCCTTTGGAATGAAGAACTGACGATGATTGTCTTCTGTCAGTTCTACAGCCACATGCTTGCCATAGGTTGGTGATCCTTTGCGAATATCCACTGCTACATCGAGGACTCTGCCTTTTACGCAGCGTACTAACTTACTCTGGGTATAAGGTGGGCGCTGGAAGTGCAGGCCTCGCATCACACCATAGCTGCTCATAGACTCGTTGTCTTGGCAGAAGTGAACACTGTGTCCCAGGATTTAGGCAACCTTTTCTTCAAACTCTCGCTCGCTGAAGCTCTCGAAGAAGTAGCCACGAGCATCGCGGAAGAGGCGTGGCTCAATAATGAGCACGCCATCTATTTCGGTCTTAATTATATTCATTTTTTACAAATAATATTTTTTAAACCATTCGGCAAAAGCACGTAATCCCTCACGTAAAGGAGTAGATGGCTTGTAACCAAAATCTTCTTCCAAAGGTGTTGTATCTGCATAAGTAACAGGAACATCACCTGGTTGCATTGGTACTAGTTCCTTATGTGCCTCAAAATCATAATCTTCAGGTAAGACTCCTGCACGAATCAACTCTTCCTGCAGGATGCTCACAAACTCCAGCAGATTCTCTGGATGCGAGTTGCCGATATTGTATACCTTATATGGAGGGATAGGTAAACCGTCCTCGCCATTCTGCTTCTCAGGAGCATGCTGCATTACTCTTACGATACCCTCAACTATATCATCTACATAAGTAAAGTCACGCTTGCAGTTACCATAGTTAAAGATCTTGATGGTTTCGCCCTTCACCAGCTTGTTGGTAAATCCAAAGTATGCCATATCAGGGCGACCTGCAGGACCATACACTGTGAAGAATCTTAAGCCAGTACTAGGAATGTTGTAGAGCTTAGAATATGCATGAGCCATCAGCTCGTTGCTCTTCTTGGTTGCAGCATATAGACTTACAGGATTATCCACCTTGTCATCTGTAGAATATGGAACCTTCTTATTACTACCATAAACGGATGACGAAGAGGCATAAACCAAATGTTCAACCTCATGATGACGACAAGCCTCCAAGATGTTATAGAAGCCAATAAGGTTGCTTTGGATATAAGCATCAGGGTTAGTGATGCTATAGCGAACACCAGCCTGAGCAGCAAGGTTGACAACCACAGAAATCTTGTTACCAGAGAAGATTTTCTCGATAGCCTCCTTATTGGCAATAGAGTCATGAACAAACGTCCAATCTTTACCCATTGCCTCGATTTCCTTCAGACGCTCATACTTGATATTTACATCATAGTAATCTGTAATACTATCAATACCGATTACCTTGATGTTCTCCACATCATTAAACAAACGCTTTACAAGATTGCTGCCGATAAATCCGGCTGCACCTGTAACAAGGATTGTCTTACCCATTAAATCTATATTATAACTTACCATAATCTTAATCTCTTCTAAAAATATCTCTAGTATATACCTTCTCCTTGACATCATCCAGACAAGCATCATAGCGGTTGGCAATAATTGCCTGGCTCTGCTTCTTGAAAGCATTCATATCATTTACAACCTTGCTACCAAAGAATGTACTTCCATCTTCCAAGGTTGGCTCATAGATGATAACCTCTGCACCCTTTGCCTTGATACGCTTCATAATGCCCTGAATGGCTGACTGGCGGAAGTTGTCGCTATTTGACTTCATGGTCAGACGATAGACACCAATCACGCAGCTGTGCTCTTTGCTAGCATCAAAAGAACTATTCTCGTTATAATAGCCAGCCTTCTGGAGTACGGCATCAGCAATATAGTCCTTACGGGTACGATTGCTCTCTACGATTGCTTCTATCAGGTTCTCTGGAACATCGGCATAGTTTGCCAGGAGCTGCTTGGTATCCTTTGGCAAGCAATAACCACCATAGCCGAAGCTTGGGTTGTTGTAATGGGTGCCGATTCGTGGGTCAAGACCTACGCCATCGATGATTGCCTTGGTATCGAGTCCCTTTACCTCTGCGTATGTATCAAGCTCGTTGAAATAACTTACACGCAAAGCCAGATAGGTATTGGCAAAGAGCTTAACAGCTTCAGCTTCCTTCATACCCATAAAGAGTGTATCAATGTTCTCCTTGATAGCGCCTTCCTGGAGCAAAGCGGCGAATGTCTTGGCAGCTTCCTTCAACATCTCGACATCGGTTACGGACTTAATAGCCTCGTTCGCCTCTGCAAACTCAGGGCGCTCGATAATCTTTGGATAGCCTACGATGATACGGCTTGGGTAAAGGTTATCATAAAGTGCCTTGCTCTCACGAAGGAACTCTGGAGAGAAAAGGAGGTTGAACTTCTTCACTCCCTTCTTAGCATACTTCAAGTAGAGGTTGCGGGTGTAACCTACAGGGATGGTACTCTTAATGACCATCACTGCATCTGGGTTTACCTCCAGAACCAGGTCGATGACTTCTTCTACATGGGTTGTATCGAAGTAGTTCTTCACTGGGTCGTAGTTGGTTGGTGCTGCAATCACTACGAAGTCTGCATCCTTATAGGCTGATTTGCCGTCAAGAGTTGCCACGAGGTTCAATGGCTTTTCTGCCAAATACTTTTCGATGTAATCGTCCTGGATTGGAGAAATCTTATTGTTGAGTTTCTCCACCTTCTCTGGGATTACATCTACTGCTGTTACATGATGGTGCTGAGATAATAGCGTTGCTATACTCAGACCGACGTAGCCGGTGCCGGCTACAGCGATTTTTATATCTTTGAAATTTTTCATCATGATATTGTATTTTTTATATATATTTTTTCCGAAAACCTACCCGTCCTTCCTTACCGTTAAGGAAGGCTCCACCTTTCTCACCAAGCCTCTCTTTCCTCAGGAACGAGAGGATGTAGCTGGCTACGCTATAAGCCTCCGCCAGAGTTTTGGCATCGTCAGCGGAGCCTGTGCCCACAAGGGGCTGCCGATGAGAGTTTAACGCAATAGAATTGCGATTGTTTGTCGGCTGGCGCATCATTACAGCCTCTCATGGTTGCTTTTGATTATCTAATTGGCTAGGATTTTGTATATTTGCATTCATCGCATTAGCAATAACACCCGCCAAATAATTTTGATTTTGCAAGTTCTGATAAGCTTCCCAATCCCAAAATAAATAAGTATCCCAAAGGCCTAAATCTATCTCTGTCTTGAGTTCCTCCATCTTTTCAGGAATAGTCTTTCCGTTCTCATCAAAATAATCTAGCCAACAGGAACGTTTTCTGAAAACATTAATGATGTTTAGCTCTCCGGGCGTAAACAACAATGACATATTTACTGAATAATTAACGACTTGCTTTTCCTTATCGCACTGACACGTGGAAAAAACTATATCCACATATTTCTTTGCCACTGCTCGTACAGCTAATAATCTTGTATTAGATGAGAAATAGGCATCAACATCAGAAAAGAATATATCATCGCAGTTCCCCTTGTTAACTTGCCCCTTCATCAACTCTAAAGTATCCTTATCGATTAACTTATGCTCAAACTTCACATCTTCTATTTGAAATAAGTCATTTATAGGCTTAACAACTGGTATGCCTAACTTGCACAAAGCTACAAGAACGGCTCTCTTCTCCACAACATCAAGGGAATTATTGAATTCTGATGCTGCCTTGTCGAAAGTTTGTCCTTGCTTGACATAGCGACAGAACACATCCAATGCCTTGATTGCAATCTTACGCACCTTATTCACCTTTCGGTTCTGGAAGCTATGTTGAAACCATGCTCCAAAATAACCTCCAAGAAAAGCACTCAAGAGTGCTAACAATATACTTATGATTGTTTCCATAACAATTTATTTTCTTATATCATCCAAACTGCTTACAAACACACAAGCATGTAAATAAGAAGGAATACTTGTTTTCAAAGGTTCTGGCTGATAGCAATAAACCTTTTTGCCTTTTCCTTGATAATAAAGAACTTCCTTCTCCGTTGATGAAGATATTTTGCTATTATCAGTCAACACGTAGAGCATACGATCAGACTGATCCATACGCATAAACAAAACGTTCCAAGTATTTTCGTCTTGATTTTCTCTGTTCAACATATCACGATCATTTACCCAATCAATATATACCGTATATCCCTTGCTGTTCAAAATAGACTTTAATTTAAGAAGCAAAGAGACATCACGACAACTATGCGAAAGAAAAAAATCGTATTTTTGATAAAGAAGATACTGATAAGTAGAAATAAAGTTCATTAACTCTGTTGGATTTTTCTTAATGTCAACAGATTTTACTTGAGTCAACTTTGCTTTTCCCTTTCGTCCTCTTGCAAGCCAAGGATGCTCACCCATTCGTTGCAATGCTTTAAAAGCCATGATTCGAAGGTCGTGATTTTTCTCACATACATTAATCTTGTGCAAGAACTGAACTGTCTCTTTACATCTGAACTGCCCTGCCTCTAAAAGAATCAAATATCGAGCATTAACATTTAGAGAATCCTCTTTCCTTAAGTCAAAATAGCTTTGAATAAGCTTTTGTATATATGATGGACAAACTTGCTGTACATAAATAAGTTTGTTAGCAAGATTGTCTCTTCGTTTCTGCATCTTATCCTTTCCATTTTGTATTAACACACTCATATTACGCAGACGTTCATCTTCCAATATAGTAGTTCCTCCCATATTTATCTTACCTATATGTTTAAATAAGAATTGTTGGGGAGAGTAACAAGGAACAGTTCGCAAACCTGCCTTTGATCGGCGTTCATAATCCTGCTGCTTTCCATGACAATAAGAAACGATATCTTCCCATACATATGGAAAACACTGTTGGAAATACAACAAAACATCTTGTTTTGAAAAGTTTTGTGGAAGTACTAACTTTAGCTTTTCCTTACATTTTTTCAAATGCAAGCTTTTAAGAAATACCTTTTCACGATATATCTCTTTTCGATAAAAAACAGACACACTATTCTATTTTTGTATAGCTATTCCTTTGAAGACAACAATTCACGCAGAATGGGATTTTAAATCTTCAAAAAGACCAGGTTGATATTCGTTGCTCCCCAATCTCAACAGTTTTTGCCCATGTAATTCGAGAACGCAGTAACGATTTTATATAATCTGGATCTTGACCACGATTAAACTTATCTGACATCACAGAACTATTTTTGAACTTATATGAGCTACCCAATAGTTCTTTCATACCAGTTATATGCTCTTCGTCCTCGTGATAATGACTGATGAACATATGATTATCCTTTGCACACATTGGGCATATAAAATAGATAAAGATTATTTACAATTAGTCTTACAGTAAATCATCATACAACATATCAATATAAGTACAATTATTCCTAAATAGAAACATATCTCTGTCTTTGAAACCATAACAGAAAAAAGTTTATATCGACAACCTTTTATCTTTTCCAAAGGAATATCAAACTTACGAATTTTGAAGCCGAAATGATGCTCCTTATTTATCAATATGTTATATATGGCTCTCAACTTTCTTTCTTGCTGCAAATAATAAGAATCTAAAATCCAAAATAGAACTAGAGGAAATATTAACGCCCATAAGAAATTGATATTGCTTGTTTTAACATAAATTCCAATAAAGGCTGAAACAACTGTTATAGCCAAACCTTTAATTTTAAAAGAGGTATCAGCCATTCTTGAAATTGCATTCTGGATATAATCCAAATGCTTTATAGTATCTGCATCCATATTATTAATATGTCCATCTATTGGAAATCGCATTTTCTATCAAGTCTTCTATATTTTCTTTGATATCATCATATACATAAGGACTTGAATAATGAGGTGGGGTATACAATGTTACATAATTAGACAAGCGATGATTGTCATTCGTAAAGATATTATAAAAAGGATTGCTTCCCTCTGAATCTTGCTCGCCTGAACTATCCTTGAGTTTGTTGATTCTAATACCAACAATTCCCTTATGCAATTCCATTGCCTTTTCTATCTCATACTTTACCCATTTGCGTTCAGACGTTTCTTTACCAACAAGAACCACAAGACAAGAACGCATAGCGAGCTGATTATCTATCCATTCTTTGATTCTTGTATCAGACTTATATCGTACCTCTTCCCAATCATTATCAGAAAAAGTAGAACTCTCGTCAACCTTACCCATATTTCTCACCATTGATGCCCTCCAAGCATCTCTACTATAATGAAAACTAAAAAACACTTGTCTTTTTGCCATAACCTCTTATTTTAAATTTTATTCAACAAATCATTAAATAATGATGAATAACAATAATCTGTCAAAAGTCTTGTATTGTCAATCTGCTTTCTTTCTACCAAGTCTTCATAAATGATACGAGCTGCCGCTCCGGTAGAAGCTATTGGATATATTAAGGACTGATTATTAGAGTATTTTTCCAATAATTTATACTCATCTATAACACCTTCCATGCCACCAATAAAAACGCCAGCATAAACAGGGTTATCTGTCAGCATTTTTTCTCGCATTACAGCCAAACTATCCAATATATTCTGCTTTTCATCTTCGCTGTTTCTAACCGCAGGAGTTATTAATATATTATCAAACTGCTGATTCTCTTTTGGCATTTTTCCTGTAAAATATTCAGACTGATAAATAGTGACATATTCATTGTAGTCAAAATCACGTTTTTTAAAAATGTCGTGAATAATAGGAGTTATTGCAGGATGACCTCCCCATACCAATCTGTAATGTGGTATGATGGCATTTACTAATGCTACAACAGCATCACGAATTGCAATGAAGTCTGCCGTATCAAAGAATCTATGATTTCTATCATTTGTAGGCATGCTTGCCGACAGAAATATTAAAGGTTTGTTTGAATCCATGATTGATTTTCATTTACATTAATTGCCTGAATGCCAGACTTGTCTTCCAACCAAGATAAATGCTCTAACCATTCGTCCAAAATACATTGGTTATTATACAGAAGATATACTGGCTGTCCATTCCCTTTGGCTCTTTTTATGTCAGAAACATAATAATCCCATGATTTTGGAATGCCTATTAATGGAATTACTCGACATCTCTGTTTAGAAGACTCTATAAGTATAGAGCCATCTATCTGTAGAGTGAACAAGACGTTGTTCTTACGCAGATTTTCGGTAAAAGCATTGACTAATGCTTTCTTGCGAGACTCATACAATCTGGCATATATAGACTTTACATGAAATACTATTTCGTTAACTTTTTGTTCTTTCAATATTTTTATACTATCATCTGTAAAATCGAAAGCTTCAAGTCTTAGAAAATCGCTAAAATTCAAATCTCGTTTAACTTTAACAGACGGCATCATGATAGAGCAAATACCTATTTGAAGACTTTGGGCTACATGATATTCTTCCAGAGTCCATTTACTTTCACTGTCAAAGAAATGCTCTGAATTCAATAATACCAAAACAAAGGAATCTGCTAGGCGATGACGTAATGACTTTTGAAAATTAACACCTGCAGACAAGCTCTCAGTATCTAAGAAGACAGAATAACCTGCCAGAAGAAACTTATCATAAAGCTGATGAGCCAATATTTGACTATCAACTCTCTTATAGCTGATAAATACATTTCGTTCTTTTGTCAGAAGCCCAAGATTAGAAAGAACATGATTGATTACTTCCATGATACCTTCCTCATCGTTTTTGTCAACAACTCTTGCTGCATTTATCTCTCTTAGGCTATCTGGAAGCAAAAGACCTGCATTATCAAACGAATCAACTATAGGTATGATGAAGATTGAATGTCTTTTTAATATTGAAATTAGATCAACATCTTTGTCGGAGTTAGCATCGTCCGTAAAATACAGAGCTATCGTTGGATTTACTCCCAAAGACTCCACTTCAAAATTTTCTGTATTGATAAATTTATAACTTTCATCAGTAATCTGCATATCGTTCAAGGCTTTTTCAAGTCTTGAACGAACTATGAGAAGCAGCTCATTATTGCAGCCCAACAACAGAATTTGATATATTGAATTTACCATGGTCTGTAATATTATCGTGTTGGCTCTATATTATAACCAGAAGCGTCATTCTCACTCTTATCAAAAGCATTATCTATATACTTATCAATATCAGCAAGAAAATCATCTTCCTCAACAAAAGCGATATATGAACCTGTAAGTGCATTCACACACTTGCAAACTGAACAACTATATACTGGTGGTTCTTGATTGTATCGATTGTTGTTGATAATGGGGAACACCTTTTCGGTATGATAATTTGAGACTTTACATCCATCATCTTTTTCAACCGTATATTTAAACCAATCATAGCCGCCATTTACTTTCATTATGACGCCAACGACACCATTACGTTGTGATGTTCTGTCTTTTCTTGTTATTTTTTTCAAGCAATATTCAATCTCCCAATCAATCCACTTACTCTGCTTCATATTTGGTGAAATGATGACAATCGTAACAGAGGTGTCATACATCATATCCCGAAGAGCCCTCTTAATATTCTCGGTAGAAGTATCTGTCAAATCAGGAGAATCAGAAGTTTCACCTTGATAAAAAGAAGCATCATCACCCATTGCTTCAATAATACGATCGCGCAATTCTTGCGCCTCGCTATACTTATATGATATAAATGTCTTATGTGCCATAGATATTAATTATTTAATTCAATTTTGTATACCAACATTACTGTGTCCCCAGTATTTTACAAACAGTTACACCCAGAAGTTTTTGAAAACGTGATTATTGTATCGTTTTAAGGGAGAAGGATTGCCTAAGCGCACTCCTTCTTTGAGTTTCAACAGTTTCACCTCTAGCCCAGCATTTTTCTCGTCCAACTTATTCGCCTAGACTTCTGCGTCTCTTTGCCTTTCAACGAAAGACGCATTCTCTTTCAGAAGTGTCTGGACAGCTAGAGCAAGATTGGCGATACAATCTAAATATTATTTTCGTTCCATACAAAAATATCACTTTGCCTTATGCTGAAAATCGTATTGTTTAATCGTCCGATTCAAATCTTTGAGCATCTTTGCTTTATCTTCTTGCAACTTAGAGAGTAATTTCATGTAAGATATGCTTTTTACAAGCAATTCTGTTTCCTTTGTTGCGTCTTCGAGGATTTTCTCGCTCTCATTCTTAGAATCCAAGGCATCAGCTTCTTGTTGAACAGCTTCTTGCTTAGACTTCAAAAAGGCATACACTTCGTCGTAAATCTCAAGAGAAGCCTTACTTTTCATCAAGAACCTGCGGAAATATTCTTCTGTTATCATAACAATTATATATAATGATTAGGGCTGGGAATGGCTTGCGCCTTCCCAACCTTTATTTGATTGATAAATACTTTAGTATAAATGTAAGCGGTCACTTTAGGTACGTTAAGCCTTAAAATGAATGCTTTTTTATTATCTTTTAAGAAAAAATCATTTGAATTTATGCCCAAGCAGTAACAGTCGCCAGCTGCCATCTATGAGCTAGTAAGTCTACCTATTTGTCCTTTACAGAACCCATGAAGGTTCTTGCTCTTGTACTCGATTCGAAACTTACGAACCATTGAGGCATAGTACTTGTCTTCTTCGTTTATATTCATTTTGTCCCAAATTTAAAATTCGGGGCAAAGGTATATATTTTTATTAACGTACGCAAGACGTCCTAAAGTGACTGCTTACAATCCCTACCATAGGGATTAGGAATGTAACCGCCCTCCGGTGCTCAGAACCACTACGCTATAGGGTTGGCGGACCAATCAAAGATCTCGCCAAATTGTGCGGGATGGGACCGCCTTACTATAGCTTGCTGATTGGGACAGCCAGAATAGTTCCTCATTGCAGTATCGCTCTGCACTGGTCGTCGCTCGAATGAGGAATATTTGCTTTATTCTACTTTTGATAGGATTAATAATCATATCAAGATTATAGTAATCCATATTACGTGTAACCATACGATTGCCTTCTTTACTAACAGTTCGGAATTTCCGAACTGTTGCTGACAGCATCAATTTTCTGAAGACTTACCTATTTGTCATATTCTTCTAAAAAGCGTTTAATCATGGAAGTTACAGCTTGCGGAGACCGCTTGACATGAACAATCCCCATAATTACAACTTGCTCGCCATCTATCAAATAATAGACACGGTTTGGAGCTAACAACAAGTGGCGTATAACCATATCCTGACCAGATACCCACGAAGTGTAGCGAGCATCATATATGCCATGTGTGGAATATTGAGCCAGTTCATCTGTCTTTTCCAAGATATTATGGAGAACTTTTTGAGAGGTTAATAAGCCAAAATGTTCTTCCACATAATCTATGACTTCGTCTAATTGCGCCAAAGCCATTTCTGACCAAACTACTTCCATCCTCTTTTAGCTTTGATAAAAGACTCAACTTGCGAATTTGGAATGCAGCGACCTGCTCTATTTTCCTTCAGAGCATATTCTGCAGCCGCAATCATCACCTCACGTGGTATACCATGAATCGAATTAGTCGACTCACTCATATCAACATCGCCCAAAGAAGACTCAATTTTAGCTATCAAGGAATATTTATCCTCAATGCTTAAATTCCTGATTTCATCCCAATAAGGAATGGTTCTATCTTGTGATACATTACTTATCAACATAATACATTCTCCTTTATTTTAATCTTTGCCTGCAAATTTACGACTTTCTTTCGTAATCACCAAGGATTTAAGTGAAAAAATGCATTTATTAACCTATACTTGGCTTATGGCTAAACATTACAACACACAAAATGATTCTGCTTCCTGCTTTTTTTTCTTCTATGTTCATAACGTAAGCTCCTTATTAATTATTGTATTTTTTTGCCCCACCTGTCCCTCCCCAGCGGGAGGGTCCTTACCCTATACCCAAGCCCTAAATCCCTACCATAGGGATTAGGGATGTAACCGCCCTCTGGTGCTCAGAACCGCTACGCTATAGGGTTGGCGGGGCATCAAAGCCCTCGCCAGGTTGTGCGGGATGGGACCGCAGGGGACTATGGGATGACCGCCGGAATCAGCGCTTACGTCCTTTACCAAATAATTCAGAATGCGAACCGAAACGAAAACTATTCCTCCATTGATGCCATGAAACTTTCTAAGCTATCAACTCGAACTACTCCCGCATCATGACTACTCTCAGCCTCTTTCATTGCAGCCAAAGTTTCTGCATTTGTTAATTGTGCCATAACTTCAATATTTAATTTTCAGCAAAGATAAGGGTTTTCTGTGAAACTACCAAATTTTTGGGGGATTTTTTGCTTCATGCTGAAAAGTCCCACAGATTTCAGATTTGTTCTTCGGGAATATGACCTTGTCAAATTTTGTTTCTGAATTATCGCGATTTCCAGATTTTTAATCTAGATGGCTGCGATGACCTAATTCTATCGAGTTTATATCGCATTTCGTGCTCTTTGCAGAACGAATGACCTATAGTTGTACGACCGTAAGTCTGCAGTTGTACGACTATATATGCTATGGTTGTACAACTCTGGAGTTATGGTTGTACAACTATAAGGGTCTTAGTTGTACAACTGCAGAATTCTGTTTTTTTGACGCAACCAACAAACTTAGATAACATACTGATTTTCTGCATTTTATGCATTTTTGCCATATTTCGGATATTCTCTAAGAAAGAATTCCTGGTCGGAAATCCGTAAGTTTTGAAGAGATTAAAACTTGAATTTGTAAGAAATTTCCACAATCAGGAGATTCTGACAGACTTCCGTTTATCACCAATACAGCGTCTCTACTATATTACAAGTAGTTACACCTATCAGTTTTTTAAGTTATATTTGTTCCCCACCGCAGTATCGCTCTGCACAGGTCATCTTTCGAAAAACTACCCGTCCTTCCTTACCGTTAAAGAAGGCATTTTTCGAATCCCTCCGTCTCCCTTTAGCCAAAGGGAGCTCCACATCCTAACCAAGCCTTCCCTTCTCGAAAAGGGAAGGATGTAACCGCCCTCCGGTGCTCGGAACCGCTACGCTATAAGGATGGCGGGGCATCAAAGCCCTGCGCCATGTTATGCGGGATGGGACCGCCTGGAGATAACTTGCTATTACCTTGATAAAAGGGACATACAGGAGAACCTTGATATAGAGGATTAATTATTAAACTCTTCAAAGAATTGTTTTCTTTTGCCCTCTAATTCACAAGTCTTCTGACTCATAAATTGACAGGTGAAATCATACATCGGAATAGCGACACAATGCTCATCTGCCTTTTCAAACTTCAACTGATCAGAATAATAGCGTATCAGCTCTTCATAAGGAGTCAAATCAGCAGCAAATAAGAAAACATATTCACAACCTACTATTTTCAACATTTCCTGTATCTTTGGTACTATAAAATACCAAAATACAGTTGTTCCCAAATTCTGAGGTAAACCATATCCATCCCACACTTCACGATGAGCATCATTCGCACAAAAAT
>ERZ1026862.1092-NODE-1092-length-16982-cov-29.439889_pt1 | contig 16982 bp, 20 predicted proteins | sample MGYA00380161_ERZ1026862 | MGnify/ENA primary metagenome ERZ1026862 (study PRJEB33269, sample SAMEA4719797) | human gut metagenome | biome: human-associated habitat; feature: organic feature; material: feces | place: Cameroon | collected 2013-10 ... | reverse complement strand
ACAAAGTTCTTTTTACTAGGGTTCACCCCGGAGCCGAAAAGGTGAATGCTTGGGGAAAGTGTTCACCCCGCTGTTCACCATTCGGTATCTGTCAGCAAAGTTACTCTTCACTCATTTGAACAAGGGCGAGGGCTTGGGAGTGGGATAAGGACCCCCTCTTCGCAAGAGGGGGACAGGGGAGTCGAAAAATCTGCGTCATCTGCGCAATCTGCGTGACAAGAAATTCTTCCTGATGTGTTAAAAACCAGAAATCCCTTGGTTATTTCAGATATTTCCCTTATATTTGCACCATGTATAAAGGTACTCGATTATGATTAGTAAGAATGTTGAAAATATGATTCCAAAGATTCAGCAATTCTTTGGAAGCCAACCCATCAAGAAGGCTTGGCTCTTTGGTTCATGCTCAAGAGGCGAAGAGAGTATGGATAGTGATGTCGATATTCTTGTAGAGTATGATCGTCAGAACTCCAGAGTATCATTGATGAAGATTGCTGCCATGATGCTCAATTTAGAAGATTTACTTCATCGTAAGGTAGATATGGTAGAAGCCAGTCGCCTCTTACCCTTTGCGTTAGACTCAGTAAATAACGACAAGTTCTTGATTTATGAGAGAAAAAGTTAAAGATAGAGGCAGATTAGAACATATTCTTGAAGCCATCAATGAAATCCAAGAGTATAATCTCAATATACTTTAGAAGACGTTAAAAACAGCAAGCTTGTTTTTTACGGCTTTACGAAGTTTGTTGAGGTAATAGGAGAGGCTGTCTATATGCTGACAAAGGAATTTAGGGCTAGTCATCCGGAAGTTGATTGGCGTGTTATAGAAAAGATGCGTCATGTATTAGTTCATGGCTATTATACTGTAGATCCGGAAAGTCTTTGGGATACAATAGAATGTGATATTCCAGAGTTAAAGCCTTGGATAGAGAAATATCTGCAAGAACAACCAGAATAAAGTTTTCCGTCAGGCGACAGACTCTCGCAAATCGCCATTCCACCCCTGGCGGTCCCATTCCGCATAACCTGGCGAGACCTTTGATGGTCCGCCAACCTTATAGCGTAGCGGTTCGAGCACCGAGTAGGGCGGTTTTCTCCCTCGCTCCTGAGGAGAGAGGGAGGGGTGAGAGGTGGAGCCTTCTTTAATTGTAAAGAAGGTTTCTGTCCCCTACAAGGGGAACCGAAGGGGTCGTAAAGACTATTGAAGGATGATTTTAGAACAAATCTCTTCGCAAGAGGGGGACAGGGGAGTCGAAAAATCTGCGTAATCTGACCGAATAGGTCTCATCTGCGTATAAGAATAAAAGGAAAAAATCTGTGTTCATCTGTGAAATCTGTGGGACAAGATACTCCTCCTGATGTGTTAAAAACCAGAAATTCCTTGGCTATATCATATATTTCCCTTATATTTGCACCATGTAAACAATAAAGAAAGGAACAGAATTATGGAAGATGTCGTGAAAATAGCATCCTATATCAGCCAGCGCTATGAGCATCAATATGGTACTCGCATTGATGAGATGAAGCTACATAAGTTGCTTTATTTCACTCAGCGTGAATGCTTGGTTCAGTTAGGAGAACCCATGTTCGGAGCAAAATTCAAGGCATGGAAATATGGTCCTGTTATACTTGAAATTCGTCAGCACTATAAAGATAACTCATTGAGTTTTTCTCTATCCCGAGAAAGTCTCCAAAAATATCAAGGTGTTTTTGATAAGGTCTTTGAGCAGTATGCTCCCAAGCAGTCATGGAGTCTCAGTACTTTGAGTCATGGCGAATATTCTTGGAAGAAGGCGCGTGAGGGCTATTCACCCTACGATACATGTGATGTTGATATAGATTTGTCGGATATTCGCAAGGATGCAGAAAGAATCAATATCCGTAGATTCTTATTAGCCCAGTATAAGGATTTTCAAATGTCAAGAGCATGAGAATAACTGAAGAACAAGAACGGATATTAGGATCCTTACATTGTGAAAGATTGTCCTCTAATGTTGATAATTTCAGATTGGTGGATGACTTTTATAATGGAAGGAATCCCAGTATTGTCAATACGCTGCAAAATGAGGCCTATGAGGATGATGCAAATCACCGAGTAGCTTATTATGTAGTTAAGAATAATTCAGGTGAAATATTGTTTTATTTCTCATTGAAGTGTGGCTTGTTATACGATGAGTTTCTGGAAGGTGACCGATTGTTAGATATGAAAGCCTTTTATGAGCATATTTTTCAGTTGAGCAAAGATCCTTCATTGCAAGGAACAGATAAAGATGCGATCAATGCGATACTAGAAAAAGCAAGAACTAAGAAGGGATTGAAAAAACTGGAGGTAGCAAGAGCTCTTCATCTTTCTTTGGATTCAGAGGAACTTTTGAAAATCTTTGGTGAGAATAATAAGAACGTAGGTACCACTTTTGCAGGAGTAGAGATTGTGCATTTCTGTGCAAATGAAGCTCATCGTGATTTTTGGTATCAAACAGGGATACATCAGAAGTTAGGAACAGTTGTGTTTTGGCAATTCATAGTTCCTAAGATTCTTGATTTAATGGAAATTGTAGGTTGTGAGTATCTGTTTTTATTTGCAGCTGACTTATCTGAGGATGCCGACCTGGTAAACTATTATGTTGATAATTTAGAGTTTATTGATGCCAGTGAGCATAGTGCTGCTACGCCGATGTATGATTTTGCCTGTCGCTTTTTGTGTCAGGAAACAAGTACATTACAAGAGCGAAGAACCAGTTTCTTTGAGCACTTCAATCCAGATGAGGAAGTTTAAACACTCGCAACTCTGTTGCGCGAAAAATCTGCGTCATCTGACCGAATAGGTCTCTCAAATCTGTGTTCATCTGTGCAATCTGTGGGACAATGTTAAAAACGAGAAATCCCTTGGCTATTTCAGATATTTATATTATATTTGCAGTGTCTATAAATAAATTCAAGTTATGTTAGGAATAAAGAACAAAGAAAAAATTCTTACAGGAAAGAACGTAGATGTACTCTATGAAGAGTATAAAAAACGCTATGGTGAACCTTCTGTTAAAAGTATAGCTTAATATTATTCATATACAATAAGATGAAATCATTTATCGATAACTTAGACGAAACAGCAATGAAGGCCGCAGCCGATTATGCTAAGCTAGCCACTCAAAAATTCACGGAAACCACCGAGTTCAAAGATGCTTTGGCGTATGTCGAGACAATGGTGTCTAAAGGAGGTAAGCCAGTACCAGCTGATGAGAATAGTTTGGATGCCTTGGTGGAGATGAAGTATGCTCTATGAAATGCTGTGGTACTTCGCTGATACCTCCCGATGTGTTAAAATCCGGAAATTCCTTGGCTATATCATATATTTCCCTTATATTTGCACCATGTAAACAATAAAATAGGAGGATAAGATTATGTATATGACAAATTCTGTTGAAAGAAATAATACAGTTGTTCCATTTTGGAATGAGATAAAGAAATTGAGTAGGGAAGATAGAAGCAATCTTGTCGAACTCATCGAATTGTCTTTACAAGAAGATAATGATGACGATAAAAAGATGAAATCATTTATCGATAACTTAGACGAAACAGCAATGAAGGCCGCTGCTGATTTCGCCTATAAGGAGTCTTTGTCTCAGAAAACGATTCCTCATTCAGAAATTTTGAATGTCGTGAAGGAGGAATTAGGATGGAAATGAAAATCACCTGGTCAACATTGGCAAAGCAGCAATTGAAAGATATAGGTCAGTATGTTGCTGATAATTTTGGAGAACGTACTGCTAATAAATCTTTAGAGCGAATAGTGAAAAAGGTTAATGGCCTGTATGTATTTCCAGAAAGTGGTTCTTTTGATAAAAAATACTCGACAGATAGCTATACCGTACGACATTTAACTATTCACCCCAATGTTGTATATTATATTCAGTTTGCAAATCAGATTACAATAATGGCTGTAGCTCACGAGAAGCAATCTCCTAAAACGGTATCATCAATGATTACTCGCTTCATCGAGCATCATATGCCATAAAGTCTTCCGCTAGGCGACAAACAATCGCAATTTTATTGCGTAAAAAATCTCAGCCAGCCCTTTAGGGCACAGGCTCCGCTGGCTGACCAAAACTCTGGCAGAGCTATAGCGTCGCCAGCTACATCCTCTCGTTCCTGAGGAAAGAGAGGCTTGGTGAGAAAGGTGGAGCTCCCTTTGGCTAAAGGGAGACGGAGGGATTCGAAATATCTCTTATAATATCAAATTCAGACTATTTTTACTCAATCAATATCCAGGTAAGAATCCCCTAAAAGCGATTCTTATCTGGCAGGGACTCTATGTCCTTTATTTCCGATACGAACCAATTATATAGTTAGAAATAACGAAAAAATATATATAACGAGAAGTAGCTTAGTAGTGTGGGCGCTACATAATCACCCACAAAACATCTGATAGCTCTGGGCGGAGCGCAAGCTCTGTTCAGAACTATTTAAAAATATGTTCCAGGAAAATGGAGGTCTTTACAACAATAGATAGAAAAGTATCTAAGTACCTACAAGGTGATGGTATATATAAATTCTCAAGAATCGTTTGTATTGTTGTAGCTTTACTGTTCTTTATGAACCAAGTCCTGGGATTATTTGATGGTTTTGTTAAAACAGAAGTAATTGGTCAGTATGGAGATTTTGTAGGTGGCGTCATTGGAACAATATTGAGTGTTGTTTTGTTATCGGATACATTTAAATCTCAAATTAAAGAAGCAAAGAATAATGCACAGGTGTTTGAAGCACAACAATTAAATGAACTTGTTTTTCATTTGTTGGATCAATATAATTCTGTTGTGGCGAGTTTTAACATTGAAAAAGATGATGCACAAGGCATAAGAACAATTTTGAAAGGAAAAGAAGGATTACATTATGCATTAGTGAAAATGCAGGAAGAATTTGCAAGTCCCCATATTGCTCATTCACGTAAAGTTGCACTTGGCTTATTTCAAAGTTTTTATGATTCTCATGAAGATTTTGCACCGATTTATTTTCGCACCATATATCGTATTTTTGATGTGATAAACAAGGCGGAGGTAAAGGATGACGTAAAGGTTAAGTATGCAAAACTCATTAGATGCCAATTTACAGAAACTGAGTTAGTTATGATTAGATATAACGCTATGTGGCCAGTCGGTAAAAATATGAGGGTTTTAATAAACGAGTTTAATCTCTTGAAACATATTCGCCCTTTGGAATTGTTGGAGTATCTTGAATGGAGAAATAGACTTACAGAATCTAGCAGACGTAAGGTTAATATTCTTTTATATATGGTGCAAAAGCAAGTTCATGATTTGTTTTTGTCAGATGATACGACCCGTGCAATAACTAGTTTCAGAACAAAGTATAATATTAATGTTTCTAAACTAGAAAATGGTACAGTTTGTAAGTTTGATTTTACACGTAACACAAGAATTCAAATAAACTATGATTTGTTCACTAGTTTTGATTCTGTAACCATTGAAGAAATTAGATCGCTTTTTGTTGCATGGTTTAAGGAAATGTTTGTTTATTCAAACTATGCCATGTTTAATTATAGAGTTGAAATTAACAGTGATGGAGTAGAAAGAAATGTTTCTAAAGAGCATTTCTCCATGATCATAGCTCGTCCTGATCATAAGAAACTTATTGTTTCAAGTGTACAATTGAATTAGTACTAAAAATAAAATATTTGATAATGAATATATGTGCCTTGTAATCCCGACCAAAAGGGAATGCCAACCGGAGTGTATGGCACAACTAAACTCCATGGTGAGCTGAAAATAATGGCGTCCGGATGCGAATATGTGATAATCAGAACTGCCTGGTTGTATTCTGAGTTTGGCAAGAATTTCTGCAAAACAATGCTTAATCTCACAGCCACCAAATCACAATTGAAGGTTGTCTTGATCAGTGCGGTACTCCTACTTACTTCTCTAGAGAAGTGCATTGCTAATCTGAAGTAAAAAAAACTTAATTTGATAAAAAGATGAAAGTAATTAATACAGAGATTGAAGGCGTATATATTATAGAACCACGCCTTTTTAGAGATGGAAGAGGTTATTTCTTCGAGAGCTTTTCGCAGCGAGAGTTTGACGAGAAGATTGGTCACATTGATTTTTGCCAGGATAATGAGAGTATGAGCAGTTATGGTGTGATGCGAGGCTTACATTTCCAAAGACCACCTTATACTCAGAGTAAGTTGGTAAGATGCGTTAAGGGAAGAGTGCTTGATGTTGCTGTAGATATCCGCAAGGGATCTTCTACGTATGGCAAGCATGTAGCTGTAGAGTTAACAGAGGATAATCATTGCCAATTCTTCATTCCTAAAGGATTTGCTCATGGTTTTGCTGTACTTTCAGAGACCGCAGTCTTCCAGTATAAGTGTGATAACTTTTACCATCCAGAGGCTGATGGGGGTATCAGTATTTTGGATGATACATTGGGTATAGATTGGAAGATTCAAACTGAGCATGCGATTCTTTCAGAGAAGGATACAAAATATGTCAAACTTAATGAGTTTGATAGCCCGTTTTATCAGGAAAGTAATGAATAAAAAGTAAAGGCTTGCTTATATGTGAATTATAGAAAAAGTAAATAAAAATGATATTTTGTAGAAAAATTAGGAATAGATATAATGAATCTCCTGTATTTAAAAGAATAGCTAATGGGGCGTTTTGGTCGTTGACAGGTATTGCCTTAGCAAAATTCTTGGTTTTGGTAGCAGGCATATTATGTGCACGTATTTTAGGTGCAGCTCATTTTGGGGAACTAGGAATAGTGCGCTCTACAATAGGCATGTTTATTGTAATTGGTGCTTCTGGATTGGGATATACTGCAAATAAATACATTGCAGAGTATAGAGCATCTAAGAATGCGGAGAAAATAGCTCAAATATATAATTTGACTCTTGTTTTTGGAATAGCGATAGGAGTGTTGATTACTATTGTTGTTTTGATTAGTTCCCAATATTTAGCAAAACATGTGCTAGATAATACAGAATTAATAGCGTCGATTAGGTTAGGTGCCATTTTACTATTTATGTCTATATTTAATTCTGCGCAAAATGGTGTCTTGTCTGGCTTCGAAAAATTTAAAATTATAGCAATCAATACGCTTTTATCTAGTTTTGTGGAAGCTATTGGTATCATTGTAGGAGCTTATTTCTATGGAACAGAAGGTGCTGTTGTTGGCTATGGTTTAAGCTTTGTGGTTTTGGCAATAGTGAATTTCATCTCTATCAAAAAAGTATTTGCTCATGAGAAAATCAAGATTAAATATAAAATGCTATCTAAGGAAGATTGTATGATAATATGGAACTTTAGCATTCCTGCTACTATGAATACCATTATGGTAGTACCGGCATTTTGGCTTATTAAAACACTTTTGGTTCATAATTGCGGATACGAGAGTCTTGGTATTTATGAGGCTGCTGATCAATGGAAGGTGATTATATTATTTGTACCAGGAGCTATTGCGAATATATTATTACCGATTTTTTCTAATCTACAGGGAACTACAAATGTTGATTCGTTTTCTAAGACATTAAACTATAGTATTTTATTAAATGGTGGTATCGCATTTTTACTCTTTGTAATTATTTGGGCAGCTCAGAATCTGATTATGGATTTTTATGGTAAGGGATTTGAGGATAGCGCAACACTTGTGGTGTTATGTTTATCTACGGTATTATCATCTATAGCACAGGTTATGACACTATCTTTGATAAGCCAGGCTAAAGTTTGGGTTAGTTTTGCTTTCAATTTCGTTTGGGCTGTTATTCTAATCAGTAGTGCTTATATTATGTTGAAATGTGGCATGGGTACAATAGCCTTAGCATGGGCTAATGTGATTGCTTATGGCTTACATTGTGTGTTGCAATTTATTTATGTGGAATATGGAACAAAGTCGATACAAACTAGTTGCTTTTAGTCTTTTTTTGCTAGTATTGGTTGGTTATACTCCAGTTACACTTGTTGCTTATTTTTTAAGTGTAGCTTGGGCATCCTCTGTAAATTCATTTATGTATTGTTTATCAAAGCAAAAAATGCTTTTGATAATATTCGTGTTGTCAATCGGTTTTGGTTTAATCAACTTTTCATTTTTTTCTATTATACCATCAATGGCTGATATCCGAGTATGGGCAGGCTTTTTCTTTTTCTATCTTTTTAGTTTGTTCTTAAAAGATAAAGATATGGTTTTAAGGGAAATATGTATTTTTGTTAAAATATTATTTTACTTGGATTTTATAACAAATATCTTATTGATATTGGGCTTTAATTTGCCTTGGGCACAAGTGCCAATGACTAGACCTGGAGAATTATTCCCTAGATTGCCAGGAGTAAAAAATTCAGCACTGTTTTCTGGATATATTTCTTTGTTATATAGTGTAGTACTGTTGTTTGAAAATCTCAAAATAACAAAAGGGAATATTGTTTTCTTTTGTATGTTGAGCTTAAACCTTCTATTTGCTGGTAGTTATCGATTTTTTGTTATTTTGTTTCTGTTGCTTGTCGTTAAATACTTTAAACTTTTTGAAAAGAGATTCAATGTCTTAATTGCATTTATTTTAATGGTTTTTCTTGTTGTTGTATTAACAATTTTAACACAGGATATAAGTGGTAGTAATAATATAAGATTAAAACTATGGAAATCTGCAGTTAGTCGAGTATTTGATGCGAATAATTGTATAGGACAGGGTTTTTTTATACCGAAAGTATCAGAAGGAATAACTGGTTTTATAAAACTGCAACAAGCAGGTGTTACTGAGTCTACCATATTACAATGGGGAGTATGCTTTGGGTATATAGTAATGTTGCTTTTAGTTTTATTCTTTATAAGGATATTAGCGAAAATTCTTAATTATCATACGTTTACATTGGGAGTCGGTTTTATCCTAATTGAATTGTCCTTATGGTTTTTTGGTGGCGGTATTGGCAATATATTAAACATTTCATTATTATCATTATCAATAGCAAGTATTAACAATCATGATATCTATAATAATCCCGACGTACAATAACTTAGAGTTATTTAAACGTGCTTATGATTCTGTAATCTCTCAAGACGAAAAAAATGTAGAAGTTATCGTTGTTGATGACTCATCTACAAATGATATCCAGAATTATTGTTTGAATTTACCTGTTCGGTATCATCATAATTTTCCGGCATTAGGTGCGGTTAAGAATTGGAATAGTGGTTTAAAGCTAGCAAAAGGAGAATTTATAATCCTTATGCACCATGATGAAGCTTTCGAAAATGAAAATTTTATTTCTTCATTGCTTCGTGGCTTTAAAAATGGGTACGATGTAGTTGTTTCAAATATAGAGGTACATTTGGGAAATAGCGTACGCAAAGGTCTTTCTCCTAATTGGTTGAAAAGACTTTTTATTGCACATTCTTATTTGCTCTTTGTGAGAAATCTTGTAGGTCCTTGTGCATGTATTGCTTTTAAAAAAGAATACATTAAATTCTTTGATGAAAATTTAAAATGGGTAGTTGATATAGAATGGTATTATCGCCTGATGAATAAGCGTAAAGTTGTCTTTATTCAAAGTAATTGGATAACTTCAATGCATGGTCATAAAGGACAAATAACAAAGAATTTGGATATTTGTAATCAAGCAAAAATAGACTCTATGTATATGTTGGATAAATATGAGCATAACATTAAAGTCAGATGTTCTCTTTTTGTAATGAAGTTAGTTAGTAGAATAGTAAAATTTATTAGATAATCCGATTCTTATTTTTGATTAATAAGCATTTTAATAATAATAATAATGAAAATGTCGTTAAATCCTCGCTTACTTTGGGCTGATTCTTTGAAAGGTTGGCTAATGTTGTTAGTTATTCTTGGACATGCCATTCAGACCGTGATTCCTGAGGCTTGTTATCAGAATCATATTTGGAACCTTATATATTCATTCCACATGCCTGCTTTTATGGCAGTTAGTGGTTATTTTGCTTACCGGGCAAACAGATATGGGGGGGCAAAAAAACTGTGTTTGAGAAGATTCCAACAACTTATGGTACCATATATAGTTTGGTCTATAATAAACTTCTTGGTTGCAGGTGATTATTCTTTGGAAAAAGTGAAAATGATTACATTTTATCCACAAAACTCTTTTTGGTTTTTATGGGTTCTGTTTTTCATCAACATTATTTTTATCTTTTGTCAATGGTTAGCTGATAAATTTAGAAAAGATGAGTTAATAATAATAATCCCGTTTTGTATTTTACTTTTGGGAATAATGGTAGGTGTTGATTTGCGTATATTAGGTTATCAATATATCGCATACTATTTTCTATTTTATACATTAGGTTATTGTGTGCGCCGTTATCCAAAATTACAAATTAGCAATGATTTCTTGTTGGGGTGTCTTTTCTTTGTTTGGGCAGTGATGGCTTGGTTTTGGAACATGCATGAATTGCCAGAATGGATGCCTGATATATCTTATATACCAAATTCTTTATTGCAGAATATATATCGTGGTACAACAGCTTTGCTTGCTATTCTTTTTTTGATGGGTATTTCTCCAAAGATATTGAATAGAATTAGCTCTTTGAATAAAGGTATAAAAGAAGTAGGAGCGATATCTCTGGGATATTATACTTGTCATTCTACAATAATTGTGTATGTCGTAAATCTGTTGCAATTGATATTTCCTGGAGTTTGTGATGGAGTTTTAATAGGGATGAATTTCGTGTTATGTGTTAGTTTAACTCTAGTAATAGTTGAGCTTCTGAAGAAAAATAAATTAACAACAAAAATTTTACTTGGAAAGGTATAGGCTAGTTCTCTGTTTAATACCACTGAAATTTATCAGTTACAAAGTTCTAGTGAGTTTAAATGTTGTAAAATAAATCCGCCAAGGGCTTACTTGGCATAATATAGGTAGAGTAATGAAAATTGTTAATTTAATGGGAGGCTTGGGTAACCAAATGTTTGAATATGCAATGTTCTTGGCCTTAAAGAAAGCCCATCCAAAAGAAAAAATATTGTGTTCAACTCGTGCATTAAATGGGTATAGATTACATAATGGATATGAGTTGGAGCGTATTTTTGATATTGAAACTAAGGAAGCTTCTTTGTGGCAATTGACAAAACTTGCATATCCGTATTTTAACTTTCAAACATGGCAAGTGATGCATAAATGGCTTCCAAACCGTAAAAGTATGACCTTTGAAACCATGCGGGTACCGTTTGATAAAAACGATGTAGAAAGAGGGCAATCTATGTTTTATGACGGGTATTGGCAGTATGAAGAATATTTCAAAGATGCAAGAGAAGAGATTTTAGGGGTTTATCAATTTCCTAAGTTCACGGATGAACATAATGAAAAATTAGCAGAAAAACTGATATCCTGCACTTCTGTAGCATGTCATGTTAGGCGTGGTGATTATTTGAAGTATCCTGTAATGTGTGTTTGTACAGAAGAATATTACGTACATGCCATTGAAAAGATGAATAATATGGTTTCTCCAGACTTGTATTGTGTCTTTAGTGATGACCCAGATTGGTGTAAGGAGAATTTGGCACACTTGTTTTCTGAAATGGAAGTTGTATATGTTAATTGGAATAAAGGAGAAAATAGCTTCCGGGATATGCAATTGATGACTCTTTGCAAGCATAATATAATTGCTAATAGTAGCTTCTCTTGGTGGGGCGCATGGTTAAACCAAAATGTGAATAAAATAGTTATGGCTCCTGAAAAATGGTTGAATAAGACACTTTTAAAGGATCCTATTTGTGATAGTTGGATAAGAATCAGGTAATATAATTTTTATGAGTAATAAAATTGTAGCTTTTGTAGAGGTATTGATACCTATTACTCAATGTAATCTTAAATGTCATTATTGCTACGTGATACAAAGAGATAATAGAACGAATTCTAAACCTCTATTGCCAGAACCTGTTAAGATTCGTGAGGCATTGCGAAAAGAAAGGTTCGGTGGAGAAATGTATATCAGTTTGTGTGGGGCAGGTGAAACTACCATGACTCCTAACTTACTGGAAATAGTTCTGGAATTATTGAAAGAAGGCCATTTCGTTAATATAACAACCAATGGTACCATCTCTAGATTTTTTGATGCCTTTAAAGGATATGCAGAAAAATATCCAGAACTTATGAAGCACCTTAACTTTTCTTTTAGTTTGCATTATCTTGAAATGATAAGAACCAAGAGTTATGAAAAGTTTTGGAGAAATATTGAGATGGTAAGATCAGGGGGAGCATCTTTTGTCGTTCAAATAAACTTGTGTGATGAGTATGAACCTTATCTTGATACCATAAAGAAGGATTGTATTGAACATGTCGGAGCAATGCCGCAGGTTGCAGCTACAAGAGATGAAATTAGTGAAAAAAGACATAAGGAGGTTACTTTATATACAGAACATACTAGGGAAGAATACGTAAAAGCGGGTCAAGTGATGGATTCTCCACTTTTTGATTATACCATGAAGAATTTTATGGTAAAAAGAAAGGAATTCTGTTATGCTGGTAGATTAAGCTATGTCTTAAATTTGAGTACAGGTATTTTGAAGCCTTGCTATTGCAGCTTTAATTATCAGAATATTTATCACGACTTGTCTAAGCCAATTAAGCTATATCCTGTTGGGCATTATTGTCAATCTCCTTTCTGTATGAATAGCAGTCATTTTATGTCCTTTGGAGTTATACCAAAGTTAAAGAATGGACCAACATATGCTGGGTTAAGAAATAGAGTAACTGTTGATGGAAAAATGTGGTATCAAAAAGAGTTTGAAGATATGGCTTCGCAGAAGATCTGTGATAATGTGAACTTAAAACTCACTCTTGATGACAAACTTCATATTCATTATTTTGGTGTGAAGAGTTATATTGTTAAAGAGATATCTAAGATACTACCTAAAAAGGTGGTTAAAAATATAAAGACAAAAATACGTAAGAAGAATGAATAATGAAGAGGGTATAAAGGTATTAAAGAGTTTAATCTCAAAAACATTGTTGCCCCTAATAGGAAAAAAATGTGCATTGTATGATGTGCCTTTTTATAAAAATATTGGCGATGTTTTAATCTGGCAGGGTGAGTTAAGCTTCTTGTCAGAAAATAATATAGAAATATTAGACTTTGCAGATTATCATACTTATGTGAAGAAAAATCTGCCAGTTGATGTAACTATCTTTTTTCAAGGTGGAGGAAATATAGGTGATTTATATCATGAACACGTTGAGATGCTTTTGCAACTGGTTAGAGACTTTCCGAAGAATAGAATTATAGTATTCAGTCAGACAGTTTTCTATTGGGATAGAGATATGTTGTGTCATGATTTTGAAATGTTACGCAATCATGGAAATTTATTTTTTTGTGCACGTGATTATAATTCTTATGAAATTGTTAAGCCGTTTTTGAAGGATAAAGCTCTTGTATTGCCAGATATGGCATTCTATATCGATAAAGGCTTTCTAAGCCAATGGGCAAAAGTCGAATCTCTGGATGCTTTGTATATTAGAAGAAACGATATAGAGGCTAAACCTTCTACTTTGGTAAATTCCTTTAATACAATAACAGATTGGCCTTGTTTTGAACATAAGATCAAAGCTTCAAACTTGGTAAATACGCTGTATGACAGACTCTTCAGATATTTTCCTTTTATGCGATGCATATTAAGAGGTATCTGGAAAACTTATGCTCATAATCATTTCAGATTGCTTATGATTAAGGATGGGGTTTCTTTTATTAGCCCATTCAGAAAGGTAGCATCTGAACGACTACATGGCTGTATTCTTTCTATTTTACTGGGGAAAAAAGTAGTGGTGGTTAATAATTCTTATGGAAAAAATAAATCTTTCTATGAGGCTTGGTTGAAAAACTTTGATGATGTAGAATTATTTCAAGAATGACGTATAATATTTGCTATCTGATACTTTGCCATAAGAATCCTGAGAATGTGAAGAAAATCATAGATTTCTTATATGCAGATGATGCATTCTTTGCTATTCATGTGGATAGGAAATCAAATGAGGATTTTACAATAATCAAGGAAGATAACCACGTAAAATTTGTAAAAAATAGAATATCTACTACTTGGGGTAACATCTCGGTGGTTGATGCAGTTATTTCGTTATCTGAGTTTGCCCTCAAAACATTCAAGAATGCTCAACATTTTTGTCTGATATCGGGTGCTGATTTTCCGATGAAAAGTCATGCTTATATAAAGGGATTTCTATCAAGAAATTCTTGTTTGGATTTTATTCAAGGAATTACCCTTCCTTCTAAACAAACAGGGTGGTTGGAAGGTGGTAGAAGAAGAATTGAAGCCTATGTGTTGCCATTGACTGCACATCGGAATGCCACGATAGAACCTAGGAAACTATCTGTGGGAAATTTTAGGCAATTTGTAAAGGTGTTACTTACAAGTTTTGGTTCTCTGCCTAGGGCTCTTAAAATATGGTTGACTTATCCTAAGAGAATGGTTCCTTCTGGAATTAAAATGTATGGTGGTGAAATGTGGTGGATGCTTTCAAAGTCAACTTTGACTAAAGTCTTAGAATGGAATGTGGATAATCCTAATTATTATATCTACCATCAAGATAGTCAAGTTCCTGATGAAATGTATTTTAATACCTTAGTTTGGAATCTGTCTTCGAATGTAAATCCTGATATTATGAGGTATATTTCCTGGGTTAGCAAACAGGATTCCTCTCCAAGATGGATGAACTATAAGGAAGATAAGGCTGTTGTGGACAAGATGATAGATAATCCAAATATCCTTTTTGCTAGAAAAATTGAAGAGCCGTTGCTTATTAGGTATATTACTAGTAAGTTAGAAAGTAAGAAATAGCAAGGCTGCTTGAATAGGTAATATTTAAGTGCATTATTGGGGTATGAACAACATGAATTTTGATTTAAAAATCTTTATGTAAGTATTGCTGAATGTGATGTCTGCATAATATTGTATTTGTTTGTAAATGGATACACAATATTCAGTTTTACTCTCCTTGTATTATAAGGAGAAGCCGGAGTATTTAAGGGTATCGTTAGATTCCATCTTTAATCAGACTTTTGTATCGGATGATGTGGTGCTGGTAGAAGATGGCAGCCTAGGAGATGCTTTGGAGAGTGTAGTGAAGGAGTATGAGGAATGTTATCCTCAGCTCCATGTAGTAAGATTCGAAAAGAACCGAGGTCTTGGATTCGCACTGAATGATGGGCTGACCTATTGCAAGCATGAGCTTGTGGCCCGTATGGATACCGATGATATTGCCAAGCCGCATCGTATGGAGAAACAGTTTGCTTTTATGCAGGCTCATCCAGAAATCGGTATGATAGGCTCTTGGATAGATGAATTCATCACTGATATTCATCAGATAGAGAGTGTGAGAAAGGTGCCAGAATATCCTAGGGAAGTAATGGAATATGCTAAGAAGCGGTGTCCAGTGAATCATCCTACTGTAATGTATCGAAAGTCTGAGGTGCTAAAGGTGGATGGTTATCAAACTCAATATTTCCCAGAGGATTATTTCCTCTGGATTAAGATGCTGATGGCTGGATGTCAGGTCTATAATATGCAGGAAAGTCTTCTCTGGTTCAGGTATGATCCGGAAACATTCAAGAGAAGAGGAGGATGGAAATATGCTTGTGACGAGGCTATTACGCAGTATCATATTCTGAAAATGGGATTTATCTCTTTCCCGCGCTTCGTAAAGAATGTGTGTATCAGATTTATTGCACGTATCATTCCAAATACTCTAAGAACTTTGATTTACAAGAAATTGTTAAGAAGATAATAAGTAATTACTCTATCAACATTAATAATAAGTATAGATATATGATTCAGCCAATTCATTTTTATTTGCTGGGTGCCTTTATCGTGGCGATAATCATTGCCAATATCGTGTTGCCTAACATTCTGCTCATCTCTCATAAGAAGAGATTGTTTGACATGCCTGATAAGAGAAAGGTGCATCATGCTCCGATACCAAGGCTGGGTGGACTGTCGTTCTTCCCCGTGATGCTGATTACCATGGGTGGTCTGGTGCTGGTACATCATCTGATGGGTCTGAAGAGTGAGGGCATGCAGGGGGAGGCTCCCTATGAATACCTCGCACTGCTGGTGGGTAGCATGATGCTCTTTCTGGTGGGACTCGCCGATGATCTCATCGGCGTGGGGTATAAGAAGAAGTTCCTGGTGCAGATATTGGCGGCAAGCCTGCTCGTGGCTTCGGGCGTATGGATCAAGTCGCTCGACGGTCTCTTCGGGGTGTATCAGGTTTCACCATGGTTCGGCATGCCGTTTACCGTGCTCATCGTGGTGTATGTTACCAATGCCATCAACCTGATTGACGGCATCGACGGTCTGGCTTCGGGGCTCTGTGCCATCTCGCTGGTGGCTCTGGCGGGGCTGCATATCTGGCTGGGACTGTACTCCTATGCTCTGCTGTGTATCTCGGCTCTGGGTGTGATCATCCCGTTCTGGTATTATAATGTGTTTGGAAACGAGATGAGGGGCAGGAAGCTCTTCATGGGTGATTCGGGTTCGCTGTCGCTGGGATATATCATCAGCTTCCTGATGATTCACCTGAGTACGGTGGATGTGCATCCCCGTGCCGTGAGCGACTATAATATGGTGCTGGCGTTTACCACCATGCTGGTGCCGCTGCTCGACGTGGTGAGAGTGGTGGGCCACCGGCTGAGAACAAGGAAGAATCCGTTCTTGCCAGACAAGAACCATATCCACCACAAGCTGCTGAGATGTGGGCTGAAAGTGAGACAGGTGATGGTAAGCATCTGTCTGCTCTCGCTGATGTTTATCCTGATCAATGTGGCGCTGATTGGGGATGTGAACATCACGTATATCCTGGGTATTGACATCGTGGTATGGATTGTGTTCCACCTTATCCTGGACGTCATCCTGCACACCAGAAGGTCGAAACCGGAAATATAATTCTCTAAATCATTAGTGTCCAATAAAAATTGGACACGTTAATTAATTAATCAAATAGTCCCTT
>ERZ1026862.1090-NODE-1090-length-16996-cov-6.855498_pt1 | contig 16996 bp, 17 predicted proteins | sample MGYA00380161_ERZ1026862 | MGnify/ENA primary metagenome ERZ1026862 (study PRJEB33269, sample SAMEA4719797) | human gut metagenome | biome: human-associated habitat; feature: organic feature; material: feces | place: Cameroon | collected 2013-10 ... | reverse complement strand
GGAAAATGAACCATATTAGTACTGATATATATAAATAATTTAGATCACTTACTTATAATTAAATCATTATTTAAGCCCATAGCTTATGGTTTTGTCAAAAAAATAGCGTAAATTTGCATCACCTACTTAAATAACACATTTACCACTATGAACAGAAAACAAATCGGCAAATCATTGGCCATGATGGCATGCGCAGCCATGCTAAGTCTCAATGCGTCGGCACAGAAGGACGTGAAAGCTCCTGCCCCGATACTGCCTCTGCCCGAACAGAAGCAGATAGACTGGCAGAAGATGGAGACTTACGCCTTTATCCACTTCGGACTCAACACATTCAACGACCGCGAGTGGGGCTATGGCGACTCCGACCCTAAGACATTCAATCCTACACGACTCGACTGCGAGCAGTGGGTGAAGACCCTTATTGCTGCTGGCATGAAGGGCGTGATATTCACAGCCAAGCATCACGACGGATTCTGTCTGTGGCCTTTCGAAGGCAACGACTACAACGTGAGCAAGTCGCCATGGCGTGGCGGCAAGGGCAATGTGGTGCGCGAACTGGCTGACGCCTGCAAGAAGCACGGGCTGAAGTTTGCTGTATATCTCTCGCCGTGGGACCGCTCGCGTGCCGAGTATGCCACTCCCGACTATCTGCCTTACTTCTACGCTCAGCTGCGCGACCTCCTCACCAACTACGGCGAGGTGTTTGAGGTATGGTTTGACGGCGCAAATGGTGGCGACGGCTACTATGGCGGTGCCAAAGACCAGCGCACCATCGACCGCAAGAACTACTACAACTATCCACGCATATTCGAAATACTCAACGAGATACAGCCTAATGCCGTAGTATTCGGCGACGGCGGTCCCGGATGCCGATGGGTAGGCAACGAGAAGGGATTTGCCGGCGAGACCAACTGGTCGTTCCTGCGCAAGGGCGAGGTTTATCCTGGCTATCCAAGACATACCGAACTGACATACGGCCATGCCGACGGCAACCAGTGGACGGCTGCCGAGTGCGACGTATCGATACGTCCGGGATGGTTCTATCATCCCGAAGAGGACGGCAGGGTGAAGTCGCCCGAACAGCTTGTCGACCTATACTATCGCAGCGTAGGACACAACGCCACCTTCCTGCTCAACTTCCCCGTTGACCGCGACGGACTCATCCATCCTATCGACTCAGCCAACGCCATCACTTATCACAACATCATACAGCGCGAACTGAGCAACAACCTCGTGGCTGGCATGAAGGCACGTGTGAGCAGCGAGCGTGGCGGACAGTTCACAGCTAAGGCTCTTACCGACAACTCTTGGGACACTTACTGGGCTACTCCCGACGGTGTGACCACTGGCGACATCGAATTCCGATTCAAGAAGGCGCAGCGCATGAACCGCATCATGCTGCAGGAGTACATCCCACTGGGACAGCGCGTGAAGAAATTCAGCGTGGAATATCTCGACAACAAGGGACAATGGCAGACCGTAGAGCAACCTGAGGAGACCACAACCATAGGCTACAAGCGCTTGTTGCGCTTCGCTACTGTTGAGTCGAAGGGCATACGCGTGCGCATTCTCGACTCGCGCGGCCCGCTGTGTATCAACAATATCGGTGTGTACGATGGCGGCAAGGATGCCCAGCTCACATGGAGCAAGGCTGCCGAGAGCATCAAGTCGCTGCCGTTCACAGTTGTGAAGAAGACAGCCGACGAGATAATCATCGACCTTGGCGAGGCTAAGGACATCACAACCTTGCAATACCTGCCCGACCAGAGCGACCACCGCAAGGGACTGGTACACACCTACAGCATCAGCACATGCGACGCTAACGGCAACGTACAGAAGACTCTGAAGAAGGACGAGTTCTCAAACATACAGAACAACCCGATTCTGCAGACCGTGACATTCGCTTCCGTCAAGACACGCTACCTTAAGTTCAAGGCTGAGCGCATGGTCAAGGCTGGCGAGAAGATGAACTACGAGAAGTTGGGAATCAACTAAAAAGATATACAACAAAAATAAAGCGCCCTGCAAAGGAAAAGCATTTACGATTAACGCTTTTGCCTTTGCAGGGCGCTTTTATTTTTTATATCTTACCCCAGTTCGGGATAATGCCGGAAAAGCCGTGCCCAGAAGCATTATACAGATGAGCCGTGCAACAACAGCAGAATTTCCATCCAGTTCCATTGAGAAACCTTGACGACAGTAGGCGGCAAAAGTTCCTCGCAAGGTTCGAGGAATAATAATCCCTCACTCTACAAATGAAAGACAGCGCATTGCCAATGAATAACACTTGGCAGTGTGCTGTCTCTGTAATGAAGATTGATATGCGGCTCTACAAATTCCAGCCTTTTCCTTTGAGGTACTTTTTGCAGTTTGTGCAGAATGTCGGTGTATGTCCGAACTTGTTTTTTCCTTTTGCATCCTGCATGATGCAAGTCGAGACGGCGCAATGTTTAAGTCCGAAAGCGTGTCCCAGCTCATGCAGCATGAGACGGTTCAGATGGTCTTGGCTGAACATTTTGAAACGTGAGGTGGTGACAACCGACAGACCGCTGTTGAGATAACTCATACCCATACAGCGGTAATGGTTCAATACTTTGCCATCTGTTTTCTTTGTCTCACAGATGTCTTTGTCTGTGAAAGCAATGACCACATTGTCTTTGTCCTTCTTCGCTTTTTGGTAATTGAGAAGCAAAGTGGCTGTATAGCAACCTTTCGGAGCATATCGGGCTTTCTCTGGTAAGGTCAGCTCACCACCGTATTTCACTTTTGAGTAAAAATTGCGGAGATAGGCCATGGACGAGTTGATTTGCTTTGCGGAAAACTTCTCGTAGCGATATACGATAATGGTCTCTGTACCCCTTACCTGCGCTTGAACAATAGGCGCAGAAAAGAGCGACAGAAACAGTAACGTGAGTGTGATGTACCTTGCCGTTGTCTTATGAATTTCCTGTATTTTTGTCATTGTTTCCTATAAATAATGGATGTTGTGGTAGTTAAATTCCGTCAGTGGCGTATGGGCATCGTCCAACGCAAGCATCCTTTGCGGGATGTCGGAGTTACTGAAACCTTCATCAAACACCCTCGCTTCCGTCCCCTCATAGAGAGCCGAAAGCATGGCTGTAGTTCTGTCCTTAGGATGGATTACAAGCATGGTCTTAGCGTTTTGAGAGCCATCGGGTCAGTTCAATCACAAGCCCTGACAGTTGTTTGGGAGAGAGTGGGGTATTGCCGTCTCTGTCAACAAAAAGACCAATGGCATAACGGGGATTCTCGGCAGAGGAGAAACCGATGTAACTCAGTTCTTTCAACGGCTCATCACTCTTTATGTCAGTCTTGATGTCTCGTGCCATACCATACAGGCCAGCCAACTGGAAGTCTTTGGGCGCATAATTGAACTGAGAACCACCTTCTTTGTTCGCACCAATCACAATGCCTTTTACATAATCGCCAATATGGGGCACTGGGGTAGTTTCATACTCGGACTTTACTTTGTCTTCATTCAAAGTCGGTATTAGCATCTTCAGACTGTCACGGAACATGCCCGAGAATGCAATGGCCAAGGTCACAGCGTTATGCTCAGCCTTGTCGTTCTTTATTCCAAACCATAACTCGTTAGCTTTCTCTTTGCCAAAAGCTTCACAGGCTTTATACATCGCTACATTGGACTTTCTGGCTAAAGCCTGCAAGTGGGTCATTTTCCCATAGCCGCCCTTGCGCCAGTTGTGATCGCGAATGACATATTTGTCGTTCACTTCGTATATGCCCGAATCCATATCCACGCTGTCCTCGGGAGCAACCCCTGCCATAGAAAGAAAACAAGCGGCAGTCAATGGAGAAATGGCAGTCAATGTGCAAGACTTGCTCAGAAGTGGGCCGTCCGAGCATTTCCCGTTGTCACGATTCAGTGCCACCCAAGCCTTGAGGTGCCCAGTTTGGAAGTCGACCACAGCCACTTGCCCATATACGCCGTCTATGGAGTTCATCGCCTTCCCCAGTTCTTTACGGCACTTGGTCATAATGTCCTTGTCGATGGTTGTGCAAAACTTCAACGAAGCAATGGAGTCGGATTCGTAATCCTGCACAGTAAGGTCGGTTTTCGCTTGTCTTACATTTCCAATGTCTTGCGCTTTGGCAGAACAAGCGAAGAAAATATTTGACGCCGCAAGCAGAACACATGCAAGTAGCGTCTTTATTTCTCTATTATTTCCTTTCATGGTTCTCTGTTTATGTACGTTCATAATTCTGATGTATTCTCGCAGAGGAAGTCGAACATTTGCTATCGTTATAGCATCTTGTTCTCTGTACATATTTTCTACTTTTCTATTTCATAATTCTATTTTTCCACTTTCCGTCCTTGCTCATCGAGCATTACCTTTTCGTTCCATGCGAGGTGACAGAGGAAACGGTTGGGCGAAAGGGCTTCAATGCCCGTGTAAATGGCGGGTGTGAGAGGCTTACCGTCATCCGACATCAAACCACAATGATTGTCATCGGCAAAATATGCCCAGCAGCGCGACGGTTTTGTAATGGTCTCGCCATTCTTATCACGCTCATCCGTATCGTAAGCCAACGTGCCGACATCTGTCATCACAAAGTCCTCTATAACTTTACCATCGAAGTCGTACTTTTTGCGCCAACCTTGGCTGTCTGTGGCGTAGATGCCAGTTTCGTCAAAGTCGATATTAGAATACCACATCTCCATGGTTCTACCCAGTATCTCGTTAAGAACACCATCTTGTCCTGTTTGTGCGGTTATCACCCAATAGTATCTGCCAGCATGGTATTCGGAACGGATATTCTGATATCCGCAGCCATCCAGTTGCCACTCGCCATTCTTATCAATCAGCCCCCAGTCGTTTTCTTTCAAGGAGACAGCGCAATAGCCCTTATGGAACACATAGCCCTCACTCTTGGCAAGTGGCGGTGCAAACTGTTTATTGCATACAGGATTGCCGTTATGGTCAATGAAAAAAGCCACGTTGCTTTTCTGCACACAGGCCACACCGTCAGAGAATATCCAAGCATGGTCGTATTCGGCAGGTATCTGTATCTCGCCAGTAAAGCGATTGATGTAGCCACGCTTCTTGCCATCGCTGAATACCGCCAACGAATCGTCATCCTCAGAACGGATTATCCACGCTATCTTACCCTCGTGCATCTTCTTGCCTGTTGTATAGTTGTAAAGGTAGGAATCGTGCCATGTGTAGTAGTTCTGCATATAGGAAATATTCTGGCTGAGCTGATGTTCTGTCAATTCTGTCTTGCGGTATGCCTTTTCCTGAATATCCTCCTTTAGGGCTGTATATGCAGCATAGACCACGACTACCGCAAAGGCGAAAGCCACGATTGCTACACTGCCAGCGAAGATGCGTCGCACGACTTTACCATAGGTTGACTTGTCGTTATATCCAAACATACCAGCCACCCAGCAGACGGCCTGCCAAATGCCTCTTCCCAATATGGTGAAGAACATCTTAAAACTTACTTTCCCTTTCATATTCATTGTCTTTCAATCTTCGATCAATTCGTATGACGTGTATTCTGGAAACCATCTGTCAAGCAGCGAGTCTGCTTTGCGCTCCATTTCTGGAGTGATGTGGCGGCAGACTTTTTGGTATGCTACGGTCAGTGACACCACTTCATCCATCCACCCGATAATCGGCAACCGTTTGGCATCAATCAAGTCAACTGGCAGGACTAAGTAGGACAATGCTGAAAAGATCAGCAATTTGTCCGACCGTGGCGTTTCCTTGCTGACCATTACATACCATAGCAGTATCACAGGGCGTGTGGTGATGCGACCAGCCTTGCGACTCCATTCAGTTATCTTTGCCCAAAGTGCTTCTGTGTCGAAGTTGATTATCTTACTCATAACGTTCTTTTTGTTGATTACATAAGCATAGAGTGGTACAGCATCCAATTTATATCATTCCGACATAATTATTTTCATTCTTTCTTGGTAAGGAAGAGTTTGCATTGCATATTTGCCCTGTTTCTTTGGCATTTCATGCTTCTGAGAAAATAAGGAAACAAGGACCGAAGAGAACTGCTCTCATTTGCAACCTCTCATTTCCTTTAGATACTCACTAACGTCGCCAATACAAGTGAATGGCTTTACAATCTCAAGGCTTGTGTTGATAATGGCGTAGATGCTCTCTTCGTTGCAGCACTCTCCACCAAAACCATCTTCATCCTCGAAGTATCGGCCATCGGGATAGAGCATCCACGTCAAGGCGCACAACCCGTTCTTAAAGCCGTCCCAACGGTTCATGTTCGCATATTGCGTCAGCTTGCGTTGTGCATTGCTAAAGCCGTTACTGCATTTACTCCTGATTGTCTCCATATCGATGGCACTCATATCAACGAGCACATTACCCATCTTATCTACGAACTTGCGTACTTTGCCCGTTCTGGTGTTGGCTACATAAAACTCCTTGTTCCTAAAGCCATCACTAAAGAAGATAGCCATACCTTCGCCTGCGTACAAGCCCCTGCGCTCCACTAATTCGGGAAGCCCCGATGTGGTAACTTCTTTCTTCTTCTCATCAACCTTGAAAGAGGTCGGATCAATGTTCCAAATCGTCTTCATAATCATCTATTTAATTTGTCATTTTGTTATATAGAGTGGAATGAGGCAATGTTTCTATCAATAAATATTCTATTGTTCAATACATCGATTGGCAATATTCAATTCCTTTCTTGTCTAAAAACTTCTTTATCTCTTCAAAAGTAGAATATCCATAAGGCGCGAATCTATTGACTATTCGTTTTACCAATGTCTTGCCATCGCGAGCGGAAAACTTGCACGCAAGTTTCTGTACCGCATCGCCTTCTATCGTGAGAAAGTATTCCAAGTCATCGCCTCCATACTCTTCTTCCAAATCATGCCCACTTATGTTCTTACAAAACTGTACTCTGTGGAAACGGACATAGACCATTTCCACTTCAACACTCACACAGTCGTTACAGTTTTTGTCAATATTTGGCCATTCCGCAATCGTTTCATTGAAGAACGAATGAGTACGATATTCTTTCTTGTATGATGTTATAGATGCCATAATGTTTTGAATTCAAAATTGTCTGCTTGCTTTCAGCACTAAAAATAAAAGCGACGGAGTTTTCCCCGTCGCTTATATAGAGCATGATGTGTCCTTATTCCTATCAGTTAGAAAACATCATATGCATCCGTGGTGATTTTGTCATTGAATGACAATCGTCCGCTGTACTCAACAAGCAGAACACTGTCTTTACAGATATTTGAGAAGAACTGGTTCCGGTCGTAAGAATCTGCACGTGCCTCATACCCACTATATTCTTTATCTAGTTTGAATCTCATGGCTACATAGTCGAATTCTTTTACGAAACTATCAATGTTTGTCGTTCTGTTGAACTCCATCTTTACGTAGGAATTACTGTATTGAGAGTCCGTACCTACCCACATTTTCATGGCATTCACGAAAAGTTCTTTCTCGATACCAGCATACAACGCTTTTTTTTGCTTTATTGTCTCAATTAGCGCATTGGCATCATCAGCCTTCATAAACAGAACTAATACTGTCGGCTTTACTTTTTGAACAACTGTAGCTTCTTTGCGTTCTCTATCATGAGTTGAAACATTGACATTACTCTGTTTACGATGCTGTTTCAGTCTTTGGCTCTTGTCTCTTTTATCTTGTCCAGATATCTGGATGCGCGTACCTTTTTTTATAAGATACTCACCTATGCATATTAGTTTTTCTCCAAATTTTTCTTCTGTCCAACCCATAGTATCAAGATATTCTTCTTTCAGTAATTCTAAAATGTCTTCTTTAGTCATAATTCCATCAAGTTAAAATTTGACATACTTTGCACTTTATCACCCATTGTGTCGAATGCATTCATATCTATGGCAGCATTTGCGTTAACACTATTTATCTTGTCATCCAAAATGGATGATGTCATTTCTGCTACCTGTAGAGCCGATTCTCTAATGTTCTCCATGTACGATGCGACACTCTTCTTAATCCAGTCCATGATGATGACCCAAAATGGAGCAAAAGAACTGTCTATTCCAGCTTCCCATCTCGAATATACGGCTTTTGAGTTCTCGTATTTGTAGATGTAATATGTGTCATAAACAGTCTTGTATACTGCATCATTAGATCTGCAGCTGTGAGTTTCGTAATGGTCAAGGACGGAACGTTCTTCACTTATCTCATCACCAGTAGTCCCTTGTGGCGTAGTAAACATAAATAGAGTATCTGGCATTACAATTTTATGCTGCTTCACATTCATTAGGTTGTTGATGAGAACAGAAAGATCAGTATCACCAGCTCTCAATTTCGTCTTTAGTTCTTTTAGTATTTTGTTGAACTCAAGTCGCAGATATTTGTTCAGTACTTTTATAAAAGTATCTGTGTCAAGCTGAAAATAAAGATTAGTTTTCTTTGACAGCACATCACGCATTCTAACATCAACGGCGTCATATGTCGCTTTTGTCTGGTCTTCCCATTCTTTTGTGTAACTCTCCGAAGCTTTCTTGTACCAACACTTATCTTGCTTGTGTTCTTCAAAAGTCGAAAATCTTTCATAAAACAAAGCAAACAGTGCTGAATATTGACTGCCCAAACTTTCTGCCAACACAGTTGGCATGGTCTTGCTCGCCAATTCAATAAACTCACCCCTTGTCTTTTTGTTATCAATAGACGTACGGAATGGCGTGATGACCTCTGCTAACAATCTTTTTTTGATGTTATCAGGAATACTCGAAATTCCATTGAACACTCCGACTGAACGGTTATCGTCTTTAATCGAATTCAGATATTGGTTTACCTTATCCGCTCCTTGCAAACTTTGAAGATTCGTTGTAATTTCCCTTATAGAGTTATTTATGTCCTGTATTTGGGCATCAACATAGCCCAATGAGCGAGTTTCTATGTCCTGTCGCAATTTTGCAATAGTACTATTTATGTAATTTAATACGGCAACAGTTCTGTTGTCATTAGCAACTATCGTATTCAGATCAGTTGCGATGGCATCAAGTTCTTCGCCGATGGCATCAAATAATTCTTGTTTGCTTGTTCCCAATAGAAACATTTTCATCTTGAGTACACCTAAACGCTCGCTACACAAATCGAGCTTCGATGCTTTCTTGTTTATGTTGATATATGATGTAACATCGGCAACTAACTTCTTTAAGTTGTTGTTCAAGTCATACATAATGGGACGGATTATTATTTCCGCGAAAGAATCTCGAATACGATTTTTCAGTTCATCATAGAGTTCTGTGGCGTGGCTGAGACGGAGACACAACCTTTCAAAATCTTTTATGATTTCGAAAGGTATCTGTTTTTCATCTTCCAAACAGTCACGTACTGCCCTAAATGTTGTTTTTTCTTCATCCGTAAATGATTTTCTACATTTTTCGAAAGTTGCCGCACAATCAGAAAAAAGCTCTTCCATTTTTTGAGGATTGTAATCGGTCACATTCCCATTTTCATCTTTAGTAATGGCTTGCTCTAAATGATACAGAAGCAGACCTACAAATGGAATTATCTTTATGTCGGTTTCTTTCTCCAAAGACAAACGTTTACGGATTATATCGGTTAGTCCTATTACTTCAACCCCATCATGTACACCTCCATTTATGACGGTTTCAACAGGAACATCGACACTGGTTACAGAATCCACCTTGTTCAAGATGAATAGCAAAGATTCTGTATTCCCGTGCATCGCTTTGATGATAATTTTCAGTTCGTCTAATAATAGTTCAAGTCTATCATTGTTTACAGAATTAAAATCTATGGCAATCACACGAAACGACTTGTCCAATGCGCTCTGAATGACTTCAAGGTTCTTATAATCGGTCAATGTCTTCAGTCCAGGCAAATCTACGAACTCTACAGAAAGATTCTCTGGAAGATTGAGCAATTCTTTATTTGTTTGCCACAATAATGGACCCGATACCGTAATTTCGGGGGCAGCCGCTGTCTTAACAAACGTTTTATATTTGTCATACACATCCACAATCATGCGATAGATTTCTGCATCGCTAATGTTGTTGGTTGTGCCAACATTCCATCTCGCTCCTTGTGTTCTCTTTATTTTTATCGACCGAGAAGTGTTATGATACAACCTTAACACGCCTGCACTCGTTTCTTTCCTTTCCATAGGAGCAACTTTTCTCCCTGACAACGCATTGACAATAGTAGATTTGCCAGCAGAAGTTGTTCCCACCATCGCAATAGACAGGACAGGATTTTCCAACCCTTGTCTTGCCTTCTCTTGTGCAGAAAAGAAATCGGCAAAACTTTTTAAGAGCATTCTGTTGCCCTTAAAAGCGGCTTCGTTCATATTGAACAACTCGTGTGCAATGCTGCCGACTTCATTCACACGAGACAATGCCGCATCCAATGGTTGTTGATTGTTCAGCATAATCTTTTTAATCTTGAACGTTCAAGTATCTCGTTTGCTTCTTGGATGAATTCCTCGTCTTGCAAGTCGGGATTAGACTTCACTATAACATCGATAACATCGAGGTCTTTCAAGTTTTCATCGTCTATTGTTTGATCCCAATTTTTTATAAATAAGCCCAAAGCCTTAGTTGCAAAAGGCTCAATTATGTTCTCACGATTGACGAAAGAGAACTTCAATCTTGAAAATGCACATGCAACATCAAGGTACATCTGCGAAAGCAACGTCTTGTCGCTCTCTATTATTTCAAGACTGTTGAGAAGCGTATAGTAATAGTCCTTCAAAGACGGCATCATGAACTCTATACCAGGCAATGTGTGTAGTATGCTCGGTAACTTTGGCAGCGTTTTGTATTCCAACAGGTGATAGGCATCAGCATACATTCCCGCCATACAACAGAAAATTCCAGAAATTGTAGATTCCATCTTCACCTTGACGGCTTCGTTGATTTCAGGGGCTTCGTCCAAGAAAGAAAGCATTTTTGCTTTTTCCTCTCCAGTAACGCCCTTATCTTGTATCTCCTTGATAATAGATATATTGTGCAACAACTTCTTCGAGTAGAGATTAGTGGCATAGTTCATGTCTTGCGCCAACTTAACCATAGACAATGTTTCCTCATATACAGCCTTTATGTAAAGCGGTTTGAGTTCCAGTCTGCCGAACTCAAATCCAGCAGGATAGTTAAGCTCTTCACCTAAGCCCCACGACCACACCTTGAAGATAAAAGTCTTACCATCGTTGATAAGTGTGGGCGACAGCACCATTACGGGCTGTTTTTTCAGTCCTGCATACAGATAGTTCACTGAAGCATCGTTAGACGGCACATCGTCTTTCCATGCGCCTATTTCTGATACGACCGCATGAACGCTGTTCGTGGGATAAAAATTAACAATGAATGAAGATAAGTTGCCATTGATTGTCCGAGCAAAAGGATGATCTTTGTCTTTCAGTGAAGAAATCAGACGACATGGCACTATAATATTATTGTCGAAATAGGACTTGTCGTTAGATATAGGCTCGCAAATCTGCATCTCAAATGGATTGCGTAAAGGCCAACATCTTTCATAGTACGTCTTCTGCTGCCACAAATCTAAAGCATATTCGTGTGCCTTTTGTGCTTCGACAAGCCTCTGCTCGTGACTCATTCTTTGGAGTTCCAATTTGTTTTGGAACTCTTCTTGCTTTTCTTTGATGCGCTTTTCTTCCGCTTTCGCATCGGCATTGGTGATTTTTTTCCAGCCATCCTTTACGACAGGAGCTAATAGGCGAGAAATCATCACACCAGCCCATAAAGTTAGAGGGTCAATCATGTTTGTAATATTATGAGATTAGAAATGTTTATCATATCCATGGCCACAGTTCGTGCAAACCGTACCAAAAGTACCTTCAAATGAGCGACAGCCGCAATGATATTCTGTGCAATGGCAGCCCAGTCCAAATGAAATTTGAGAGTTTCTTGTAGGACGATATTGTGTATGCTGTTGTTCAACATCTTCTACCGCATTGGCATCGTCTGAAGAAGAATCAACAAATCCTTCAAAATCGTTGTCACTGTCAATACCCACCTCTTCGTCATTGGTAAACGTATCGTAGAAATTGCCTGTATCTTCGTGCAATTCCTCTTGAGAATCCACGTCTACACTATCGTCATTGGATACATCGACATCTTCAATCACGTTGGAATCCGAAGTATGTATACCATCGAATGTATCTAAATTTCCAAAAATTCCATCAAACATATACTTTCTTATTTAACGATTAGATTTTATTGCTTCTTGGAAGTTGGGGAGGACAGATTTGAAAATTCTTTATTATTCTTCCTATTTCCCTTTCCCATTATCATTCCTAATATGAACCCGGAAAGAAACTGAGACAACAGAGGTATAAAGGATGACGTTTGATTTGTCGATTTAACGTCTCGTCTGCCTTTTGTGTTGTTTCCAGATTCGAAAATTTCTTCTCTGTCTATATACATATTCCTAATGTTTTTAATTAATGCTTACCATGAAATTACCTGAATCATCCCAAGCATCCTCAAATTGATTGATGGGATAACCTGCACAATAATCACCAGTGCCAGGGTCTATGATGTTCACTATGCCGTCTGTGAAATCCTCGTTGAAGTCCATTCCACCGACAATTAAAGCATGGTCTGCTTGTTGTCCGCGGAGAAGATCCTCAAAGGTCTCATCTGGGCCAGGATTCCATAGCTCACCAGAGTCAACACCAACAATGACGGGATGCCCTTTGCTCAACTCACTTACGAGGTTGTACATTGAGCCATGCTCGATTTGCGTAACATCCATACCGTGGTTTTCTAATAGCTTACCTACATCTTCCATCGGTGTGCCTTGTCCAGGCTTATACCAACCATTTTGATACGCTTCGTTACGTAACTCATCTTCCGTCAAGTTCAAACCTGCCGAATTTAGGATGAGTTCTTGCGACTTGATGGCGCAAGTATCATCGTATTGCTGCTGCACATTCTCGGAAAACAGGTTCTCCGTTGGTAGTCCAAAGAGTGTTGTGGCATTTTCTGTTGTCATAAATCATTAGGATTAAAATCATCGAACGAATCATCACTATTGATGTCGTCATCTGTATCTATAGAGTCGTCATCATTCAGAAAACTATCATCATTGTCTGATGTAAAAACATCATTCACCGATACGAAATCGTCTGTAATGCCACAAAAAGCGGGGGATGCCACCGCTGCAACCATTCCGAAGTCATCTATGTTGGGCGTGATGTCAATATCGAAAGGATTAATTGCACCGCCCATTGGCACATTGGGCAAATCAATGTCATCTACGCCATCTATACCGTAGCCGAATGTGTACAGATTATCAGAACCCTGTGAATTATCCACGCTATCTACCAATTCGCCTATTTCCGCATCATTAGCAATGTAATTATCCATGGACGCTGCATCAATAGGGCTGAGCGTACCTTCGCAATATGCTCCCAGCATCTCTTCCGAGACGGGAAGGTCTTGCATGCTTTCTATACGGTTAATCAAATCGTTGTAGTCAATCATATCAAGCTCTCCTTTCTCAGCATTTCGCAAAACTGCGCTTTTGCACGCTTATGGACGTTATAGTAAACAGCCATAGTTATGGCGAGCAGTGCTGCAACTTCTTCGTTTGTCTTTTCCTCAACGTAGCGTAACTGTATGAGACGGCTGTATCGCTCACACGGCATCATTGAGAGTATCTTGTGCAGGTCTTGCATATTCAAAGTTTTTACTTCTGACTGTAAAGAGTCGCACTCAAAAGCGAATCTATCACTTGGGGTGATATTATCTTCTGATAAGTCCCTCTTCTTCGTGAAAAGTTGGTGGCAGAAGTTTTCTGCAACTATCTTTAACCACATAGTGAGTGAACAGCGATAACCAAAGTCTTGCAACTTGCAGTGTCCTGTCTCTTTATGTGGGAAAAGGATATATACATATATCTCGTTGATGAACTCAAATACGTTGTCGCAATCTGTGTAGTATTTGTTGTATATGGTAGAGAAGAGGGGGTAACATTGACGGTAGAGGAACTCCTTGGTTATATAGGAGTCTCTCCTAAGAATAGCCGAGACAATCTGTTGCTCGGTTACTTCTTGACCGTGTATCAACCACGTTTTGCTTGTCGTTTGTTTCACTGGGGTTTTGCGTCGGTTATTGATTGTTTATGATAAAGACAACTGTAACTCTTGTCTTGAAACAAAGGAAAAACACTTCCACAACGTTCCTGGTTATGGTGCATTTGTGATTTTCTCTATGGCAGAGATAGTATCTCAACCGCAAATTTATAAATTAAAAACCGACAAAAGGACATTTTTCCTAATTATTTTTTGAAATTCTGCAAAAATCTAAGATTTTGCTACACATATTGCCCTTCGTGCCAATCTAAGAAACTCTTCACTTGATCATTTAGAAATGTCCTTAGATACTTTGTCCTGACTATAGAAGATAATGAAAAGAGGGGCGGGATCTCTTTATAGCGATATGGATTACACCTACCTGGTACGAAATCTCCTCGCCCCTCAAGGCCTATTTCACTAACAAAGCTACGAGAAATAGGCCTCACTTCTGTTACCAGAAGTTAATTCTATAATCAGATGCAAAGGTAAGAGGAACAAAATATTTATGAGACGACCAACTTTTATGAACAAAATCTTATCCCGAATTGGGGTATATCTTATTCTGCTTGAAGCGATATTAGAACTTCACATCAAATTCGAGGTCAAACATGTTATAGTTCGGCTTGTTGAGACTGCGGTCGTTGACGCGAACATACTCAGCGGCAATCATGATGGATTTGCCTATCCAGTAGTTGGCACCAATCTCGTAGTTGGTCTTCGATGTGTTCCACTCGGCACGCGGACGATACATGTCGTAGCGTGCCTTGGCATAGAGTTTCTTGCTGATTACCGGTGCTATCATGAGCGCATAGAAACCGTCGGCCTTGTCGCCAGCAGCATAGTTGATGTTGCAATCGGTCTCCTTGCCTGTCTTATATGTTGTCTTGAATCCGTAGCCCTGGCTGTGTATGTACTCCGAACGGAACGTCCAGTCGTTGGCAGCATACTCGGCGCTGAAGGCATAACGGTTCTTCTTAAGCGAGCGCACGCCACTCTCAACAACGTTATTGCCCTGCTCGTCGAGCACAGGCTTATGATTGGCATCGGTAACGTTCCAAGTTCCCTTGCGGGCATACGAACCTGTCCATCCGAAAGCGCCGATACGCAATCCCTTAACAGGCATTACCCACAAGCCACCGATGATGTCCTTGCGCTGGTCGACATCCTTCTGACCTGTACCCTGGCCGTTGAACACGCCCACTTGATAATGCACGAGATTACGACCAGCCTGATTCTTGATGATATCGCCCTGAATCTGTACACCTATGTCACGTCCGTTGCTGGCATGCTCGCCCACACGGTCGCTGAATCCCGACAACTTGCTAACGTTTTGCGAATATCCCATAAATCCCTGTGTGATGGGGTGCATAGGGTTCTCGAATGTGAACGGACGCTTGAACTGTCCTGCCTTCACCTTGAACGCATCAAATTTCTGCCACTCGGCGAATGCGTCAACCATACGTGGCGATGATCCGAGGTCGCTTGTGTTGCCATTGGCCTGAAGCTGAACTTTCCAGTAGAAGTCCTGCATCAGTCGGCCCTCAAGTGCCATACGCACCATTCGGATGTTGAAGGTGTTGATGTCCTTGGTGCCGTCATTGGCCTCCTTGTCGCTGTACTGATACTGCGACATTACATAGCCGCTGAACTTGATGTCGCTTACAACCGAAATCTTCGGCTTGTCCTGCTGAGCCAACGCACCTGTTGTGGCAAGCGTAGCAAGAGCGAGAGATAATAGTTTTTTCATTTTATAGTTTAAATTAAGCCTTTTCTTCTAACAATACCACGTTCTCTACGTGCGGAGTATGCGGGAACATATCCACCGGCTGCACTTCCTTCACGCTATATGCCACGTCGAGAGCCTGCAAGTCGCGAGCCTGTGTGGCAGGGTTGCAGCTTACGTATACGATGCGCTTAGGATGAGCACGCAAGATGGTCTCGATAACGTCGGGGGGCATACCTGCGCGTGGCGGGTCGGTGATGATTACATCAGGACGTCCGTGCTCGGCAATGAACTCGTCGTTGAGAATATCCTTCATGTCGCCAGCATAGAACTTGGTGTTGGCGATGTTGTTGACATTAGAGTTGACCTTAGCGTCTTCGATAGCCTCAGGCACATACTCGATGCCGATAACCTCACGAGCCTGACGAGCCACGAAATTGGCAATAGTACCCGTACCGGTGTAGAGGTCGTAAACGAGCTCGTCGCCAGTGAGCTGTGCAAACTCGCGTGCTACCGAATAGAGATGATAAGCCTGCTCGGTATTGGTCTGATAGAAGCTCTTAGGTCCTACCTTGAAGCGCAGGTTCTCCATTGTCTCGAATATATGGTCGTTGCCCTTGAACACCGAGAGGTCGAGGTCACCGAAGGTGTCGTTGCACTTCTGGTTGTCGACATACATGAGCGAAGTAATCTCGGGGAACTTGTCGGCAATGTGCTGCAGCAATCCCTTGACACGCTGCTCGTCGCCCTCCTCGTCGTAGTGGAACTGTATGAGCACCATCCACTCGCCGGTGTTGGAGTTGCGTATCATAATGTCGCGCAACAGACCGTGCTGCTGACGCAGGTCGAAGAATGTCATGCCCGTCTCGAAAGCATAGTCGCGTATGGCATTGCGTATGCGGTTGTGCAAGTCGTCCATGAGCCAGCACTTCTCGATAGGCAGAATCTTGTCGAATGCGCCAGTGATGTGGAATCCGATGCCGTTCATGTTGTCAAACTGTGTACCCTCGGCTATCTGCTCGCGTGTGAGCCAGCGCTTGTTGCAGCATCCGAACTCAAGCTTGTTGCGGTATTCCTTGATGTGTACCGAACCCATGATGGGGCGGAACTCTGGCAATGGAATCTTGCCTATGCGACGGAGCTGGTCGTGCACCTGCTGCTGCTTAGCCTTGAGCTGCTCGGCATAGGGAA
>ERZ1026862.1087-NODE-1087-length-17022-cov-14.051335_pt1 | contig 17022 bp, 16 predicted proteins | sample MGYA00380161_ERZ1026862 | MGnify/ENA primary metagenome ERZ1026862 (study PRJEB33269, sample SAMEA4719797) | human gut metagenome | biome: human-associated habitat; feature: organic feature; material: feces | place: Cameroon | collected 2013-10 ... | reverse complement strand
GTTCTTGTCTGTCAAGAAATCCAAGAGTCCGACAGTCAACACACCGAGTTCGTCCAAGTATTTCTTACGTTCAAATATCATGTTAGAGTGCTTTTTGTGATATTGGTATCATATTTTACACCGCAAATATAGCGTCTTTATCTCGAAATACAGAATAAACAATAGAAAGACTGCGTTTATCAAGTAAAAAAACAGCAAAACGTAGCACCGTAAATTACACAAAAAAAATGCTTTTTAGAACAAAGGGTATGACATGTAATCGGAAGTTAAATACGTTAAATATTCACCTTTTCGTATCTAAAACCTCAAGAATGGGACACTAAGAATAAGTCGTTTCCTATTACTTGCCTATTTATCTTTCTTGCATACATATTATTATATAGCCCATATGGCGTAATGAAGGTTGGAATGAGAGTTTTGGTCGTCTTCGTCACCTTCTTAAACACATTTAAGCGGTGTGCCAGGTGGGCATCATATGCCTTACTGATTTCATATTCCCCATTACAATACTTCATTTCGCAGACAGAAATCGATCTATCAGAACGGTCTATCAGTAAGTCTATTTGCGTTCCATGTTTCAAATCTTCGTCAGTTTCCTCATCTGCCATGACTTTAGCAGTAGGACGATAAGACCATGAACAAGGAGTGTTGATGCTACCGTCTATGCCCAAAGCCTTGACTATTTCGTTGATGTGGTGAAGACATACGATTTCAAAAGCCTGACCACACCATGACTCATACTCAGCAGTGGTCTGCATCTTTAACCAATAGTTATCGAGGAATGAACCCTTGCTGTGCATGAATTTGAAATAAAACAGGCAGAATGGGTCTATCAGCTGATACATCATGTCTTTCTTCGACTTGCCGAATGGGGTATAGCTTCGGATGAAATCACATTGTTCTAACTCCTTAAGTATCAGACTAAATCTTCCATTGTTTGCCAAACCTGTAGCATCCAACAAGTCAAGTCGAGTCATACCCTTTCCCTTATTCTTTAGGGCAGTAACTATGGCAAGATGATTGTCGGCTTTCTTAAAAAGCGAATTGAACAGACGGTCAAACTCTTCGGAGAGTTCTCCGCCACGTGTGAAACAAAGTTGCTGAATATTTTGCGCTACGCTTTTGTTGTTCTCGAAAAGAGACAGGTAATAAGCCACACCGCCCATCGCCATATAACACTCTATAATTTCAGGTCGCTCATAATAGAAACCTTGCGATTTAAAATACTCTTCAACCTCATGCAGTTTGAATGGCGAGAGCAGAATATTGTGAGTAATGCGATTGTGTAGTCCTCCTCGTGAATTGATAACATGATTAAGCATCCAAGTGGTAGCACTTCCGCAAGCTATCAGTTTGATATCGCTACGATAGGAAGCCCAATCGTTCCAAAAATGTTCTAAGGCGCTGATAAAGTTGGATGCATAAGTGTCGAACCAAGGGAGTTCATCGAAGAAGATGATTTTAGTTCCGTCAGGCATCTTTTCCAATGCTTTCTGAAGAAGTCGAAAGGCTTCCGACCAATTGGTAACATCTGTATCTATGCCTAACTGGTCGTTAAGTGCGAAGCTGAAACTTGCAAGCTGTTCCTTGGTAGTTACATTGTCTTTACCAGTTACACGGAATGCAAACTGGTTTTCAAACAGTTCTTTCACAAGAAAAGTCTTGCCTACACGTCGTCTACCATAGATAGCAATAAATTCAGATTTACGACTTGAAATATAGTTTTCAAGCTTTTCTATCTCAAGTTCTCTGCCTATAATATTCTCCTTCATATCTATTTCATATTAATGGAACATGTCGCAAAGTTACAGAAAATACGAGATTACGACAACTTTTAAGCAAGAAATCTGTCATAATCTCACTTTTTTATTGAGATTACGACAGATTTTGATAATAGTAAGGTAATGTCAATATAAAGAATTAACTGACATTTTATTATTGCAGTCCGCTAAAACTATTTACAATTTACAGATAGTTAACAGTAAAAGTAGATTTCAGAACATATAGTTGAATCCTGCAAACTATATAAGTGGATAAAACAAGTATCCCAGTACCACTTTTAGTACCACTTAGGTGGTACTGGAGTTTACCTTAGGTGGTACTGGAGTTTCACCTAGGTGGTACTGGAGTTTCACCTAAGTGGTACTGACAATGAAACTAATAGTCTTTTTTAAGGAGGTTAAGAGCTATTTTTATCTATTGCTGTCCGCTAAATCCTTTTATGCTCAAATAGTTTTAGTAGACAGCAATAAGAAATAATAGAAGTACAACTTCGACAAAAGTAAACACCTGTTAACTCATTGAATGAAAGCCACTTACCGTACTTCTACACCTATCATCATCAATTTCTGCTTTAAGATAGGTTTGTTATTGCGATTATTAAGAAAATCCACTACAAATACTAAAAAACAAGTATAAGTATTTAATAGCGTATAATATTGATAACAAAAAAAGAGTGAAGATTCTAAAGGCTTGGTGCCTATAGAATCTTCACTCTTTTATTTTGTGTGCTTAGTTCTCTTATTACAAGAGAGCCTTGAACTTATCTTCGATCTTTGACTTAGAGGCAGCACCAACGAATTTGTCTACCAACTGTCCACCCTTGAAGAAAAGGATTGTAGGGATGTTGCGAACACCAAACTCCATAGCGATATCGTCGTTTTCTTCAACGTCGCATTTGCCTACTACCAATTTGCCAGCATACTCCTCAGCCAACTCGCTGATGATAGGTGCAATCTGGCGGCAAGGTCCACACCATGTAGCCCAAAGGTCTACTACCAATGGCAATTCGCCATTCTTATAGCTCTCGAAATTTTCGGTTGTAATTGTTACTTCCATGTTTATTTTTATTGTTTATGTTCTGTTTCTAGAGTAAATCAGCTGCAAAATTAGGCAAAATATTCCATATAGCGCCCTATTTACACATTTTTATTATATTTACCCACAATTAGCATCCCACCATGTGGCTGCCGAATGGTTTCTTCACTCTTTACTTAAGTGCGACAACCGAGTTGTCGCAAACCCAACCCGTGGGGCATAGGTTTTCTATCTTCACTCTTCATTCTTCACTCTTCACTCTTCATTCTTCACTCTTCACTTAATTCACTTTGTAGCTCAAATCCTCGTGGTTGTCTACATATTCTATGAACAGCTTAGAGAGTTCGATGCCGGCATTAGGCATGCGGAGAGTGATTGTAGAGTTGTGCTCGTTGTCGGTAATCTGGAAATAGAGTTGCACATTGCCAGGATGATCTTCTACGAGAGTAGAGATGTCGGTGGCTATTTCTTCGTCTATCTTGTCGGAGTCGGCGATGATGGTGAACTTCTCTATCTGCTTCTCCTTTACCGTTTGCATAAACTCTATGCTCTTTATCTGCAGGCTGATGAAGTTGCTCGTAGGGAACTTCTTGAAGCATTTGCAGGTCATGTATATCGAAGAGCCTGTGATGAACTTTCCGTTCCATTTACCCCACTCTTCTCCAAAGATGGCTATTTTGCCCGGACCTTCGTAGTCTTCGATAGTAACGAAGCCGAAAGGTTCGCCTCGCTTGGTAAACGATGGGCGCACCTCGGTGATGATACCTCCAACTACGATTTCTTCTCTATCCATAAGGCTGTCGAGATTTTCGAGCTCGCAACAATGAGTGTTGCACATCGACTTCAATACCACAGCATAGTCGTCGAGCGGATGTGCCGAGAGATAGATACCTACAAGGTCTTTCTCCTTGCCCAATCTTTCGATGGTGCTCCATTCTTCGCCCTTAGGCACAGGAGGATAAGTTACTTCCACTTCCTCTTCGCCAAATAGCGAGTTTACGGCTTGCGCCTTAGATAGCTGATAGTTCTGACCAAAACGCACAAGAGTATCGAGGAACATGTCGCCCTTAGAGTTCTTGCCGAAATAGTCTTCGCGACGGATATTGAAACAGTCGAGACCACCGCTGAGAGCAAGACTCTCTATAGCCTTACGGTTTACATCCTTAAGGCTGACACGCATCACGAAGTCGAAGACATCCTTATAAGGACCATTCTTCTGGCGCTCGTTAACAATAGCATCGGCAGCAGCACCACCCATCCCCTTGATAGCAGAAAGTCCGAAGCGAATCTCACCCTTCTTGTTAACACCAAAGCCCACGAAGCTCTCGTTGACATCAGGACCAAGTGTTTCGATATTCATAGCCTTACACTCTTCCATGAGCTTGGTAATCTCGGTAATCTGTGCAAAGCGGCGGGTCATAAGCGCAGCCATATATTCGGCAGGATAGTGAGCCTTCATATATGCTGTTTGGTAGGCTACCCAAGAATAGCAAGTGGCATGCGACTTGTTGAAGGCATACGAAGCAAACTTCTCCCAGTCAGCCCATATCTTTTCCAGCACCTTAGGGTCGTGACCATTCTTCTTTCCACCCTCGATAAACTTAGGCTTCATGGCATCTACGATATCCTTTTTCTTCTTACCCATGGCCTTACGCAAGGCATCACTCTCACCACGAGTGAAGTCGGCAAGCTGACGGCTAAGAAGCATCACCTGCTCCTGATATACCGTGATACCATAGGTATCTTTCAGATATTTCTCCATACAAGGAATATCGTAGGTAACAAGCGATGGGTCGTGCTTACGACGAATAAACTCTGGAATATAGTCCATAGGTCCTGGACGATACAGAGCATTCATGGCGATAAGGTCTTCGAATACCGTAGGGTGCAGATTGCGAAGGTGCTTCTGCATACCAGGCGACTCAAACTGGAAGGTACCAATGGTGCGTCCCTGCTGATAGAGCTGATATGTAAGTTCATCATCGATAGGCAGAGTGTCAAGGTCTATATCATGACCTGTGGTCTGCTTTACAACCTTACAAGCCTCCTTTAGCTCGGAGAGAGTCTTCAGTCCGAGGAAGTCCATCTTGATAAGACCAGTAGACTCGATGACATGACCATCATACTGTGTGACAGGAACTTTCACCCCCTTGAAGTCAGGGTCGTCGGCTGTAGACACAGGTACCCAGTCGCTGATGGCATTACGACAGATGATGAAGCCACAGGCGTGGATACCAGTACCACGCACAGTACCCTCAAGCATCTTTGCATATTTTATGGTGTTGCGCTCACGTGGGTCGGCAGACGATTCAGCTTCACGAAGCTCAGGTGTACACTTGATAGCATTCGTCAAGTTCATCTTCAAGCCATCAGGCAAACGCTCAGGGATAGCCTTACACAACGCATTCGAGATGTCGAGAGGCAGTTTCTCTACACGAGCCACATCCTTGATAGAGTTCTTGGTAGCCATACTGGCGTAGGTGATGATATGCGCACAGTTTTCATGTCCATATTTATCCATTACCCATTGCAGCACCCTACCTCGACCATCATCGTCGAAGTCGGTATCGATATCAGGGAGATTCACACGGTCAGGGTTCAAGAAACGCTCAAACAGCAAGTCGTATTTCAGAGGGTCAATCTTGGTGATACCCAAGCAATAAGCCACAACAGAACCTGCAGCCGAACCACGACCAGGACCAACCATCACGCCAAGTTCGGTGCGGGCAGCATTGATAAAGTCGGACACGATAAGGAAGTAGCCAGGGAAACCCATCGTCTTCATTACGTGAAGTTCGAAGTTGATATGCTCTTTCACCTCGTCTGAAAGATTCTCGCCATAGCGACTTGGGTCGCGAGCGCCATCATAGGCAAGCTTAGCAAGATAGTCGGCTTCAAATTTTATACGATATATCTTGTCGTAGCCACCAAGACGGTCGATAACCTTCTGACCTTCTTCTGGCGACAACTGGTTGTTGCCATTCTCGTCGGTAGTAAACTCACGGTATAGGTCGTCGGTAGAGAACTTCTGTCGCCATTCTTCCTCGGTACCAAAACTTTCAGGTATAGGGAAGAAAGGCATGATAGGGCCATGTTCGATGCTATACATCTCTACCTTATCAAGGATTTCGAGAGTATTTGAAAGAGCTTCTGGAATATCGCTAAAGACATCGTTCATCTCTTGTCGAGTCTTAAACCACTCCTGCTTAGTATATCGCATACGGTCAGGGTCGTTAAGATCCTTACCTGTAGACAAGCAGAGCAAATGGTCGTGAGCCTCAGCAGTTTCCTTATCCTCGAAGTGGCAGTCGTTGGTACACACAAGTTTGATCCCAAACTCTCGTGCCATTTCTATCAGCGCCTTGTTGGCTTGCTGCTGCAAAGGGAATGTCTCGCGATTAGCAATAAGCGTAGGGTCGGTAACCTCATGGCGCTGAAGCTCAAGATAATAGTCATCACCAAAAATGTTGTGATACCATTTACAAGCTTCGCGTGCACCTTCGATATCTCCCTTCAACACCTTAGCTGGCACCTCGCCTGCTATACAAGCCGAGCATACGATGAGACCCTCGTGGTATTTCTCAAGATCCTCACGGTCGGTACGTGGACGATAATAATAGCCATCCACCCATGCCCTTGATACAAGTTTGATAAGATTCTTGTAGCCTTCATAGTTTTTGGCAAGCACAATAAGGTGATGGCCCGACTTGTCGCCATTCTCGGCAACCTTGTCGAACTTGCTGTGGCGAGCCACATACATCTCACATCCGATAATAGGTTTGAAAGGCTCAAGTCCCTCCTTTTTTCTACCTTTATTTATCTTGGCACAATAATCGGTAAACTCCTTGATACCAAACATCACACCGTGGTCGGTGATGGCCATTCCCTTCATGCCGTCAGCCACCGCCTTGTCTACAATGCGGGGAATCTTTGACTGTCCGTCAAGGATGGAATAATGAGTGTGGACGTGTAAATGTATGAAATCTTCCATGTAGTTATGCGTTTTGAGCTGTAAAAGTACTACAAAAAAGGCGCATAGCCAAAAGAATGGGATAGAAAATTTTGTCAATAGATAAAAAACAATTAACTTTGCAAAAAATCTACTCTTAATATATACACTTACAATATATACATGGGCAACAGAATCAAGAAAATAAAGAAGATAAGAATACATCGTGAAGGAACAGATACTTTGTTGTATGGTTTGATGGGAATTATAGCAGTAGCTATTGTCCTATGGCAATCATTTGACAACAAGATTCCTTTCTGGCTCTTCGTGGCTGTATTCGGAACAGTATATGCAATAGTCCTCAATTTCTATAGGTGTCCGATTAGATATTATGGAAGCGAAGATACTGAGAAGATTGTTGTAGCTCCTGCCGATGGCAAGATTGTTGTTATCGAAGAAGTGGAGGAAAACACATATTTCCACGATCGTCGTCTCATGATTTCTATCTTTATGAGCCTCTTTAATGTTCATGCCAACTGGTTTCCTGTAGACGGAAAGGTGAAGTTCGTGAAGCATTTCGACGGCAACTATCATAAAGCATGGTTACCTAAGGCAAGCGAGGAAAACGAGCATGCAGATATCATGATTACCACTCCTGATGGTGTAGATGTGTTGTGTCGCCAGATTGCTGGTGCTGTGGCACGTCGTATCGTGACATACGCTAAAGATGGCGAGGATTGCTACATTGATGAGCACCTTGGTTTTATCAAGCTTGGCTCTCGAGTAGACGTATTCCTACCTATTGGCACCGAGGTTTGCGTAAAAATGGGACAAGCAACAACAGGCGACCTTACGGTGATAGCAAAACTGAAATAAAACAAAATATAAAGGCAGATCACCGTATCTGCCTTTTTTATTTTACACATTATTATATATATAACCATTAATAGAATTAAACTATGGCAAATATTATTGTTAGAAATATCCCAAACTCTATAACATGCTGCAACCTCATCTCTGGTTGTATAGCTACGTACAACGCCTTTCTTGGCGATATCCGCATGGCTCTATTGTGGATTATCGTTGGCGCAGTATTTGATTTCTTCGATGGCATGTCGGCACGCTTGCTCAAGGTGTCGTCGCCTATAGGCAAGGAGCTCGACTCTTTGGCCGACGACATAACCTTTGGTTTTGCTCCTTCAGCCATCATCTTCTATGAGCTTAGCATCATGGAATATCCTTCAGAGCTATTGATGCTGAAACCATATTTGCCATACTTCGCTTTCGTTATGGCAGCATATTCAGCTTTGCGTTTGGCTAAGTTTAATCTCGATGAGCGCCAGTCGTTGGGGTTCATCGGTTTGCCTACTCCTGCCAATGCCTTGTTCTGGGGAGCGCTGTTTGTAGGCGCACAGAATTTCATGGAGTCTACAGCCTATATGCTTCCTATAGTATTGCTGATGATATGCGTTAGCTGTTGGTTGCTTATTGCCGAGGTACCTATGTTTGCACTAAAGTTCAAGCAATGGGGATGGAAGGGCAACGAGGTGAAATATATTTTCCTTATCTCATGTTTGCCTTTGCTCATGATATTTGGCATCACAGCATTCTCTGTTATCATAGCATGGTATGTGGTGTTGTCGGTAGTTGTAAACTTACGTAATAAAAAGTAGCTCGAGCTTATGTTGAAGTCTTTATTGCTATTTATTATCCTCATCTTCGTTTTCTTCATAGCCATTATTGGTTTCGTGGTATTCAAGGCTATGGCACTCGTAAGAAGTTTGAAGAAGGGAGGCAAAGGAAAAAAGCAAACATCAGAATATAGCAATGGCTCTTACCAGAGTCATCGCACCACAAACACTTCTACTGGCGAGACCATCATCGACACTCGCGACCCTCAGACAGCAAACAGGAAGATTATTCCAAGCGACGAGGGTGAGTATGTAGACTATACCACCGAATAACAATCATGGCAGAACACAACAAGGTTGGAAAATGGGGAGAGCAACATGCTGCCGATGTGCTCGACCGCGAGGGATATATCATAGTGGAGACTAATTGGTCGCCACCAGGTAGCCATCGTGACATAGATGTTATTGCCTATACCCCCGACCATACCACAATAGTCTTTGTAGAAGTAAAAACCCGGTCGCACGACGAGGTTGTGCTACCCGAAGAGGCTGTGGATATAAAGAAGATACGCAACCTTGGTATCTGTGCCAACCAGTATATTAAGATGTTTAATATCGTAGATGATATCCGTTTTGATCTCGTGTGTATAATAGGTACCCAAAATAATGTAAAGCGATACGAGCATATCGTTGATGCCTTTAACCCAAATTTGATATAGAAGGAAACTGCTATGAAAAGAAATATTATAAAGCTCAACGAAATTGGTAGCACCAACGACTATATGCGCAAGTACGCTCTTGCCGATGATGACGAGATGGCTGTTGCCGTTGCAAGTTATCAGACTGCCGGACGTGGACAGGGTACTAATACTTGGGAGAGCGAACCAGGCAAAAACCTACTCTTCTCATTGAAGCTGAAACCAAAAAATGTAGAGGTGCGCACCCAGTTTCTTTTGTCTATGACCATGGCTGTAGCCATAAAAGAAGCCTTAGATTGCTATGCCGACGGCTTTAGCCTTAAATGGCCTAACGACATCTATTGGCACGACTACAAACTCTCGGGCACTCTCATCGAAACATCACTTAAAGCTGGCAACATCGACTCTTGCATCTATGGCATTGGTATCGATGTAAACCAACGAGAGTTTCATAGCGAAGCGCCAAACCCCATTTCGCTTTGCAGCATCACGCAGCATGAAGAAGACATCGATTTGCTACTACAGAGAATCCTCGACTCCTTCGAACGATATTACAACATCCTTATCGCTGGGGGCAAATCGACGATACTCGGCTTATATCACGACAGCCTATATCGTCGCAAAGGACTTTATCCATATCGAGATTCCAACGGCATCTTCATGGCGTCGATAGAAAAAGTAGAGGCTGATGGCCATCTTGTGCTAAGAGACGACGAAGACCGACTTCGTAGCTATGCCTTCAAGGAAGTGGCAATTGTTATCCCTAAACGATAGAATTTATATTTAGATTCTTGGATAGACTGGCTACACTCGGGAATAAAAAAGAAAACTTCGTATTTCTTTTGTTATTATATAAGATAGGCTACGCTCGGCAATGTGTGAGCAAGCTCACATTGCCCTCACTTGCACTATCTTTCCGCTCGTTTGAATAAATTTCTTACGCTCAAGAATGCAAATACATTTGCATTCTCTTCGCTTAATCGAAATTTTGCACTATCTTTAAATTAGATAGGCTGCACTCGGGAATAAAAAAGAAATCTTCGTATTTCTTTTGTTATTCCGCTCGTTTGCACTATCTTTGTAGAAATAAATTCATTACATTAATAATATTCTATTATGGCAAGATTTAAGAGAATACTTCTGAAGCTCAGCGGCGAGAGCCTTATGGGCAAGCAAGGTCATGGCATAGATCCTGAACGTTTGGAGGACTATGCTCGTCAGATAAAGGAAATAGCTGCTATGGGCGTGCAGATTGGTATCGTTATTGGTGGTGGCAACATTTTCCGTGGTTTGAGTGGTTCGCAGAAAGGTTTCGACCGTGTAAAGGGCGACCAGATGGGAATGTGTGCTACTATCATCAACTCTTTGGCTCTTAGCTCAGCTCTTGGTGCTTATGGCGTTAAGAACAAGGTGCTCACAGCTATTCGCATGGAGCCTATCGGCGAATTCTATAGCAAATGGAAGGCTATCGAGGCTATGGAAGCTGGCTATGTTTGTATCTTCTCTGCAGGTACTGGCAGCCCTTATTTCACCACAGATACTGGTTCTTCGCTCCGTGGTATTGAGATAGAGGCTGACGTTATGCTCAAGGGTACTCGCGTAGATGGTATCTATACAGCCGACCCTGAGAAAGACCCTACAGCAACTAAGTTTAACGACATCACATATTCTGAGGTGCTCGAAAAGGGCTTGAAGGTTATGGACCTTACTGCCATCTGCATGTGCCGCGAGAACAACCTTCCTATCTATGTCTTCAATATGGATATTGTAGGCAACTTGAAGAAGGTTATGGATGGCGAGGAGATTGGAACTTTGGTTCACAACTAATAGTTCCAAAAGAACTTTTGTTCACACATAATTCCATTCTGACTTTGGATAATAACGAAACTCTTCGCATAGACGAATCGTTTATGCGAATGGCTTTGAAAGAAGCCGAGAAGGCTGGCGCCAATGGTGAGATACCCATTGGCGCAGTTGTTGTTTGTAAGGGGCGCATCATAAGTCGTGCGCACAATCTTACAGAGACTCTCCACGATGTAACTGCTCATGCCGAGATGCAAGCCATTACGGCTGCTGCCAACATGCTTGGCGGCAAATATCTCACCGATTGCACATTATATGTAACAGTGGAGCCTTGCGTGATGTGCGCAGGTGCATTAGGCTGGAGCCAGATACCTCGTGTGGTATTTGGTGCGTCAGACGAGAAGCGTGGCTTTTTGCGTTATGCTCCTAATGCCCTTCATCCTAAAACTACCGTCACCTCCGGCATCCTCGAAGAAGAGTGTCGCACCATAATGCAAGAATTCTTTAAGGGGAAAAGGTAGAAAAGTAAAAAGGTAAAAAGGTAAAAAGGTAAAAAAGTAAAGAACGTCCTTTACTCTTTTACCTTTTTACCTTTTTACTTTTTTACCTTTAAACTACTTCACCAATACTACCAAGTATTTGCTTGTGCTCCAGAATAGCTGAGGATTTGTGATGCGCAATATATATTGCTTGTTAGCATCCTGAGTTAGAGTGTAGCTACTTGAAGGGTGAGTGGTGAGGAGCTTTGCTGACTTAGAGTATAGCTTAATCTCCTTGTCCACACGGATATCAATCTTGGTGAAATAACTCTTGTTGAAGTTAGACTGCAACACCTTGCCATCGTCCAAGATTCGTTGGGTCTTCAACTCCTTCTTAGTTCCGAAAACAAACCAAGCGGTGTTCAACTGCTTGTCTTGCTCGTTGATGGTCTGAGTTTTGCCAGCACTTTCGCTCTTCAAACTTGAAACAGAAGTATTCAAGTTGTTAATAGTCTCGTCAAGCTCTACGATATGTATATCTTTAGCATCAAGCTCTGCACGAAGTTGCTGCAACTGCTGATCTTTCTCGTCAAGTTGCTTTATCAGATTCTCTATAGTACGCTTCATCTCCTCGCCCTTAAAAGAACTTTCGCGGAGCTGGTTCTGAAGTTTCTTAATGAGCTCACGGTTTTGCGCCATTTTGCTAGAGATGAATTTCACATTCTCCTTAATTTGGCTTGCCTTGTTGGTGCCTTCACCATCCTTCACGATGTTCACTCTGTTTTCAGCCTCATTAATTTCTCTGAAGCCCTCCTGAATCTCGTTGAGCGTGCCCATCATGTCGTTGATTTCATTATCGCGCTGAGCAATAATACTCTTCAAACTGTCGGCTTGGGCCATACTCTCTACCGAAGGTCCTTTGCTCTTACTATCGCAGCCAGTCAGAAGTAATGCTCCTGCCATGGCAAAAAGGATAATTTTTCTCATAATTACTCTTGTTTTGAATCTTTGGTATTTTTTCCTGCCACTACTATGACGATCTCGCCCTTTGGAAGCGTTTGTGTGAAGTGGTCTACTAATTCATTTAATGTTCCTCTGACGCTTTCTTCAAACATCTTTGATATCTCTCGACATACGCTGGCTTGTCTATCTTCGCCAAACACCTCGGCAAACTGCTGTAGTGCTTTCACCAGTCTGTAAGGCGATTCATAGAATATCATTGTGCGAGTTTCGTCGGAGAGATTCTCCAATCTTGTCTTGCGTCCTTTCTTCTGAGGCAAAAAGCCCTCGAAGCAAAATCTGTCGCATGGCAGTCCTGATGATACTATCGCTGGTATGCAAGCTGTTGCTCCAGGTAGTGTCTGAACAGTTATTCCAGCCTTGGCAGCCTCACGAGCAAGGAAGAATCCTGGGTCGCTGATGCCTGGCGTACCAGCATCGCTGACCAAAGCTATGGTCTGTCCTGCCTTTAGTCGCTCAACGATAGATGCGGATGTGCCATGCTCGTTGAACTTATGATGCGACATCAAATGTGTGTGAATGTCGAAGTGCTTAAACAACTTTCCCGTTGTTCTTGTATCTTCGGCAAGCACCACGTCGGCTTCTTTTAATATGCGTATAGCACGAAGCGTCATGTCTTCCATGTTTCCCACAGGAGTGGGTACGATATATAGTGTCCCCATAACAATGAGCAAATTTAATGTAATTCCAAGACAACACAAAATTTATTCACATTTATTTTGAAATGCCACCTATATTTCATATAATAGCTATAGATTTTAATAAGGTAGTTCGCACTCAATATTGAAAAAGAAATACGAAGTTTTCTTTTGCCATTCCACTCTTTTGCACTACCTTTTGATAAGGTAGGCTGCATTCGGGAATGTCTAAAAGAAAACTTCGTATTTCTTTTGCCATTCCACTCTTTTGCACTACCTTTGTCGACATGATGGAAAATTTATATGGGGAGTCACACCGCCCAGGCAGAATAGAAGTTGTGTGTGGTTCGATGTTCTCTGGAAAGACAGAAGAACTAATACGCCGTATGAAACGTGCGAAGTTTGCTAAACAGAGGGTTGAGATTTTTAAGCCTTCTATAGATACAAGGTATTCCGACGAAGATGTGATAAGCCACGACCACAACGTGATACCAAGTACTCCTATCGACTCGTCGGCTTCTATATTGTTGCTGTCGAGCGAGACTGACGTTGTAGGCATCGACGAAGCACAATTCTTCGATGATGGCATAGTTGACGTTTGCAACCAGCTTGCTAACCGTGGTGTTCGTGTTATCATTGCAGGTTTGGATATGGACTTCCTTGGCAAACCATTCGGCCCTATGCCTGCCCTTTGTGCCATTGCCGACGATGTCACTAAGGTGCACGCCATCTGTGTGCGCTGTGGTGCCTTGGCTTATGTTAGCCATCGCCTCGTTGCTAATACCAAGACCGTGATGCTTGGTGAGCAGACAGAATACGAACCTCTCTGTCGCGAATGCTATCGCAAGGAGATGGAAGAGAGCGCAGAAGCTAAAGAATAGCTCTTGCTCCCTCTTCATAATTCCACCTGAATAAAAAACTTTAATTCCAAACGAATATGCCCGAGAAGATTACATTCGACTATTTCATCCGTAAGGCAGGCATCGTGACATTAGTGGTGCTGGCAATCCTTATTGTAAAATATCTCGGCGAAGTGTTGTTGCCATTTGTCGTAGCATGGCTCTTTGCCTATTTGCTTTATCCTATCGTACGCTTTGTGCAAGACAAGCTGCGAGTAAAGATAAGGGCGCTGGCTATCGTCATCACTTTATTTTTCGTTATCGGAATAATAGGCGGAATCATGTGGTTCATAATACCGCCTATGATAGAGCAGTTTGAGAAATTGGGTGATGTGCTTTCGCGTTGGGTGCAGCAAACCACACATTCCAATAGCCTCACAGCCTTGATACAATCGTGGATTCAAGACCATAGGGTAGAGGTGGAACGATTCTTCAATAGCAAAGACTTCTCTGATGCCATACGCAACAGCATGCCTAAGGTAGTGTCGTTTGTCGGGCAAACAGCAAACATATTGTTGAGTATCGTGGCGTCTATGATCACCTTATTATATATGTTCTTTATATTGCTCGATTATGAATTCCTTACTGCCAACTGGATACGCATATTCCCAGAAAAGAATCGTCCATTCTGGCGTGAGCTGATGAAGGATGTAGAATGTGAGCTAAATAAATATATTCGTGGTCAGGGTCTTGTGGCTCTTTGCATGGGCATCATGTTCTGTATCGGCTTTTCCATCATGGATTTCCCTATGGCTATCGGCTTAGGCATCCTTATCGGCATCATGGATCTTGTGCCATATCTCCATACCTTTGCCCTGATACCTACGGCTTTCCTTGCTATGCTCAAGGCTGCTGACACAGGACAAAACTTCTGGATGGTGTTCGGTATGGCTGTTGGCTTGTTCTGCGTAGTGCAGATTATTACCGATGCTATCGTTACTCCACGCATCATGGGCAAGACCATGGGACTCAATCCTGCCATCCTCTTGCTGTCGTTATCAGTATGGGGAGCACTCCTTGGCTTTATCGGACTTATCATAGCGTTGCCACTAACAACCCTCATCATGGCTTACTGGCAACGATATGTGACTAAAGAAAAGCAGCCTGCAACGGCACTCCATAAGCCTAAACAACCCTCCGACGACGACCAAAAACTATGATATTTACGAAAATTAGATAAAAAATCTTAGAATAATTTGCGAATATCAAATAATTGTCGTAACTTTGCACTCGCTTTATCAAAAGATGGTTTAGAGACTCGCTAGCTCAGCTGGTAGAGCACAACACTTTTAATGTTGGGGTCATGGGTTCGAGCCCCATGCGAGTCACAACCCAAGCAAATATAAAGAGGATATTACTTCGGTAATATCCTCTTTTTTTGTATTTATACTCATTTTATATGATAATTGTAAAGCATACTGAATAAATAGTATAATAACGATATATTTATTCATATATTTGTTTTGTTTCTCATGTTTTTTGTTATCTTTGCGAAGTCTATAGCAGAATTTGCTGCTTGATTTGCAACACCAAGATTAGTAAAGTCTGCAATATGGCAAAACCAAAGCTACTAAGCTCTATCCCCAGCCCTAAAGTTAGAGCTTTTTTGAATGTAGTTTGGGTCTTATGAAAATATGTTTTTAGTGTTGCAAAATTAAAATTGAGAGAGAATGAAAAAACTGTTATCTCTTCTTACATTATTAGTAGTGACGCTAACGGCGTCGGCAACCGCCTACCACAACACACTTTATGTGCAGGAGAATGGTGAAGTAGTTTCTAAGGCAGAGAATGCAGAGATTACTGTTGTTGATAAGTCCGATGGCAAGTTTGATGTAACATTGCCTGCCTTCTCAAGTGCAGACACAGATTTTGAGTCGTTTACCTTTGAGGCGACTGGCGCTGATGGTAAGCTTACAGCAACCAACGTGGTTGTTCCTGGAGCTTTCTCTGGCTTCTTTGATGCTACCGTTTCTATGGACGGTACCATTAAAGATGGTAAGCTCACAGCTACATTCGATGTTGACTATGATGGTATGTATACCTTCAAGCTTGGCTATGGCGTATCATTCTTTACTCCTATCACCACTCCTTATACCGATTGGGCAAACGTTAAGCAGGGCGAGACTGAACCTGTAAACTTTGAGAATGCAAAGGTAGATTGGACAGAATATGAAAAGGGAGTTTATAGCGTGACTTTCAAGAATCTCACTATTAATGGTGCTGAGATTGGCGACTTCGAAATCAAGGATATTACTGCCGACGAAAATGGCGCATTGACAACCTCTGCTTTCAATGGTACTTGGACACGCGTTGTCGAGGGCAATGCCGTAGGAGCTGCTGTAGACGATATCGTTGTTATCAGCGACTTCCAGGGTTCGCTTGCTAACGATAAGCTTGTTGTGAAGTATACCATGGATTTGGAGGGCACAACTGGTAACGTAGCTGTTGTATTTGGCGAGAAGTACGTAGCTCCTATCCTTCCAGTAATTTATAAGAACGATTTGATAGTTGTTCGTGGCGATGCTTCAAAGAGCTATGAAGATGCAGAAGTTTCTGTTCTTGACAAGGGCGAAGGTAAATACGAGGTTGTCCTCCCTGAATTCTCTGATATGGAAGTTTCTGATCCTGACGTTATAAAGCAGATTACTTTCGAGGCTAACGGCGAAGAAGTAGATGGCAACCTACACCTTACAGCAAAATCAGAATGGGGTAATACCACAGGTGATGGTGTATGGGGCGACGAAACATTCAGTGTAAATATGGACGCAACTGTAGCCGACGGCAAGCTCTCTGGTACCTTCACAGTTAAGCATCCTGAATATACATCATTCGATTTCACACTCTACTATGGTGTTCCTGTATCAAGTGTTGTTGGCGTTAATGCAGAGACTGCTAATGGTAAGACAGAAATCTTCACTCTTGATGGCGTTAAGCTCAACAGCCTTAAGAAGGGTCTGAACATTGTTCATACTACCAACGGCAAGGTTAAGAAAGTGATGGTTAAATAAAATCTACGAAGGTTCTAACCTTATCTCGAGAGTGTAAAATAAACTGTGTCAGGCTATAATAATAATAGTTTAACACAGTT
>ERZ1026862.1082-NODE-1082-length-17106-cov-11.640725_pt1 | contig 17106 bp, 14 predicted proteins | sample MGYA00380161_ERZ1026862 | MGnify/ENA primary metagenome ERZ1026862 (study PRJEB33269, sample SAMEA4719797) | human gut metagenome | biome: human-associated habitat; feature: organic feature; material: feces | place: Cameroon | collected 2013-10 ... | reverse complement strand
GAAGCGGAAAACAATACGGAAACAATACGGAATCGAACGAATGATGAACGAATGATGAACGAATGAGAATCGGTGGAACAAGGGTGGTTCATCTTACTATCATTGTAAATTCTTATGACAATGGTAAGACTCAAACAAACTATTTGGGTGTCAAAATGTCTCTATCGACGACGACAAAATCCGATAAATTACATGGATAAATGGGTCACCCCATTAGGGGTGAGGTTGGCGCGTGAAATATTAATATTAATCTAACTCAAATAATCAAACACGGGGTTTTACTGGTGACCCAAAAAGGTGGCTCTAAAAAATTTGATTTTTAGAACCACCCTAATGTATTTCAAAGCAATAGCCTTCTGTTTTTAAAAATTGATACCAAAATGATGGAACAATGCACGAATAGCAAAGAACACCATCGGCATAAATAGCGAGGGGAGCAAATTTATGGTCTTACAGTCTTTAATGTGTAACACACCTAAACCCGAAGCCGTGATAAGAATGCCACCCACAAGCGAGACTTCAGATATTAGTTCTGTGGATATAAAAGAACGAGAAAGCAAAGCAATGCCATATATCGACAACATCCACACGAATACGGCAATACCTGTAAGTGCTATACCAAATCCGTAAGACGAGGCTAAAACCAACACTGTAACAAGGTTTAGTGTGGCTGCTGTCATTAGGTAGGTGTTGTCGCCATAAAGCGCACTCATCACCGGACCCATCATGGCAAGTGTACCTACACAACAAAGCAATATCGCTGTAGTGATGCCCTCAGCAAGGTTGGTCGTAGAAATGCGACGCGTGGCACGCTCCATGCGTTGATCCATTTTAAGCAGTGTACCCGTAAGTCCACCCAACGACAAACAAAAAATAAAAAGCACGGGGTATTGCGTTTTTTGCATGCTATCTATGGCTACGTTCATGCCCAAAGCTATGGCACAAAGTCCCATAGCAGAGTTTAGCACATTTACATATTTTTCGCTAATGCCACGCTTAAAAAGCGCACCAATGGCGCTACCTACAATAATGGCTACAGCGTTAATGATAATTGCGTACATGGTGAGTGTGGAGAATTTTTATGTTAAAAAACTGAGCAAAATTAAAGTAAATTGGTCAATTTGCCAAATTTTAGAAGGCATAATATATTGCGTTTAAAACACGACATTGACCCATTTTATTGCTTTTAATGCAAAAACTCTGGCATTTTGTGTACACTCTATTGATATATTGATTAAATTTGTCGGCAAATTAAATAATAATTCAAGCATTATGGAAAATATTGATTGGGCTAACCTCAAGTTTGGTTACATGCCTACTGATTACAACGTACGTTGCTACTACCGTAATGGCAAGTGGGGCGAAATAGAGGTTTCATCATCCGACACCATCAACATACACATGGCGGCTACCGCATTACACTACGGACAAGAGGCTTTCGAAGGTATGAAGGCTTTCCGCTGCCCCGATGGAAAGATTCGCGCTTTCCGCATTAAGGATAATGCCGAACGCTTGCAAAGCACTTGCCGCGGTATTCTTATGCCCGAACTTCCCACCGAAATCTTTGAAGAGATGGTTAAGAAGGTGGTAAAACTGAACGAACGCTTTGTGCCTCCTTATGAAAGTGGTGCTTCGCTCTACATTCGTCCACTCCTTATTGGTACAGGCGCTCAGGTAGGTGTACATCCTGCCGATGAATATTTATTTATCATTTTTGTTTCGCCCGTAGGTCCATACTTCAAGGGTGGATTCGCTACAAATGATTACGTAATTATTCGCGAATTTGACCGTGCTGCTCCATTGGGAACAGGTCGTTACAAGGTGGGTGGTAACTATGCAGCAAGTTTGGCAGCTAACAAAATGGCACACGATGCAGGCTATGCTTCAGAATTCTATCTTGACGCAAAAGAAAAGAAATATATTGATGAATGTGGTGCAGCCAACTTCTTTGGCATTAAGGAGGGTAAATACATCACACCGAAATCATCTTCTATCCTCCCCTCTATCACCAACCGCAGCTTGCAGCAATTAGCTAAAGACTTGGGCATGGAGGTTGAAGTGCGCCCTATCCCCGAAGAAGAACTCACTACTTTCGAAGAGGCTGGAGCATGTGGCACTGCTGCCGTGATTAGTCCTATCCGCAAAATTGATGATCTTGAAAACCACAAGAGCTACGTCATTTCAAAGGATGGTAAACCCGGACCTTGGAGCGAGAAACTCTATACACTGCTCCGCGCCATTCAGTATGGCACTGAACCCGACGTACATGGTTGGACCACTGTGATTGAGTAAACATTGCCCTACCCCTCTATAATAGGAAGGACACATTTTAATACATATACATGAAAAAGTCAACTCAAACTCTCTTGTTTGCCTTCATTATTGCACTTGCAGGCATGATGGTTGCTTGTAATGGTGACAAGAAAAAACTCGAAGACAAAGAAAAGGAACTGGCTGAATTGCGCCAACTTGCTGAACTCGACAAAAAGGAAATGGAAAACCAATATGCAGAGTTTGCAAGTCAGTATGGTGAACTTAAACGTGGCGTTAAAGACGACTCGCTTATTAACCGACTGAATCAAGAACAAGCGCGCGCCGAAGAACTCTTAAAAGAGCTCAAACGCACTAAAGCCAATAATTCTGCCGAAATTCTACGTTTAAAAAACGAACTCGTCACAGTGCGTGCCGTTTTGCGCGACTATATCCGACAGGTTGACTCTTTGCAACAGGTTAACCAAGCCCTTATGGGCGAACGAGACATGGCACGCGCTGATGCCGAACGTGTGCGTCAAGAAAATACCAATATCCAGGCTGAAAATACGCATCTAAACGAACGTGTAGCTATTGCAGCACAATTAGATGCAACAGGTATTGCCATTTCACCCTTGAAGAAGAATGGAAAGAATGCCAAAAAGAGCAAGGATATTGCACGATTTGCCATTTCGTTTACCATAACACGTAATGTAACTGCTGCTGCTGGTAATCGCACAGTATACGTGCGTCTGCTTAAACCAGGACAACAGGTGGTTAACCAATCGGGTACCTTCCACTACGAGAACCGCAATATTGGATATTCGGCAGCCAAGACCATTGAATATTCAGGAAAAGAGGTGCGCACAACAGTATATGTGCCCGTTAGCGAATTCTTAGGCGGAGGCACTTATTCAGCCTACATCTTTGCCGACGGACAAATGATTGGCTCAGGCAGTATGACACTTAATAAATAAAAAATAAGTATTACGTAGTATTGCAGTAAGTATTAAGTATTACAAACTATGACTGTGGAATTTACGCTATTTTAAAGAAGGCGTTTTCCCTCTCATAGATTGTAATACTTAATTATTTCTTAATAAAAGCCCCTTACTGTCATATTTTGTAATACTTGAGATAAGTATTCTTTTGTCTGATGACGCATAAAAATGACTTTTACTACATAAAGCAAAAGTTTTTATGAAAAAAGTCAGTTTAAAAAGCGTATTTTGCATTTTAATGTATTATCTTTGCCACGTAATAAACGTAGCTATGCAAAAGTATGCGTAGCAAAACACTTGAAAATCAATCAATAAAATTTCTACAAACAATTAATTTTTACAACAATGGCAACTACAAATGCTAGCGCACCCAAGGGTGCACCCAAAAAACAATCAAAGGGCTTTACCGGCATCAAGTCAGGTTTCGCCGTAATCATCGTATGTGCAATCATCGCCGTATGTCTCTATCTCTTCGGTGCTGGTCACCTTTCAAACTTCAAGGGTGCTGAAGGTGATCCTGCAATGTTCTCAGTTTTCTCTGAAAATACTTACGAACCTGCAGGTATCATTGGTACAGTTTACAAAGGTGGTTTCGTTGTGCCTATCATTTGGACACTCTTCGTAACTGTTGTAGCTTTGGCTATCGAGCGTTTCTTCGCTATCCGTAATGCTTATGGTCGTTCAAGCTTGACTAAGTTCGTTGCAGACATTAAGGTTGCTCTTCGTCAGAACGACCTCGTTAAGGCTCAGCAGCTCTGCGACAAGCAGCGTGGTTCTGTAGCTAACGTTGTTGGCGCAACTCTTCGCAAGTACAAGGAAATGGAAGAGAATACTACTTTGACTAAGGAACAGAAGGTACTCTCAATCCAGAAGGAACTTGAAGAGGCTACAGCTCTCGAAATGCCTATGATGCAGGAAAACCTTCCTATCATCGGTACTATTGTAACACTCGGTACTTTGATGGGTCTTTTCGGTACTGTATTGGGTATGATTAAGTCGTTCTCAGCTATGGGTGCTGGCGAAGGTGGCGCTGACTCTTCAGCCCTTTCAGTAGGTATCTCTGAGGCACTTGTAAATACTGCCTCTGGTATCGCAACTGGTGCGCTCGCAGTTATTACTTACAACTACTACACTAACAAAATCGACCGCTTGACTTTCAGCCTCGACGAAGTTGGCTTTACTATCGTAGAAACTTTCTCTGCAACTCACTAATAGCATAAAAAGGTATTTAAGACATGGGACGTTTTAAAATTAAAAAACAAGATACGTTCATAGACATGACGCCTATGAGCGATGTCATGGTCCTGCTGCTTACCTTCTTTATGTTGACTGCTACTTTCGTTAAGGAAGAACCTATTAAGGTGGTAACACCTGGTTCGGTCTCTGAAATCAAGATTCCTTCTACCAACTTGCTTACCATCTTTGTCGAGAAGAATGGTAAGGTGTTCATGACAATGGACTCTCCCGAAGGCCTCACTAAGCTTGCTGAAGCTATGAATCAGGCTGATAAGTTGGATCTTTCTCCTCAGGAAGTGAAGGAATTTGCACAGGCTCCTACATTCGGTACACCTCTTAACACTATCAAGGGATGGCTTGCAAGTGGTGACAGAATGAATGAATTGCTCACTAAGAGCAAAGAAGCCGGTATTCCTTGCGACAGCGTAAACAATGAGCTGAAAACCTGGGTAAGCACAGCACGTGAAGCGTGTGGCGAGAATATGCGTATTGCAATTAAGGCTGATAAGTCTACTTCCTACGCTGTAATTAAAAGAGTTATGGATTCTCTGCGCGAGATTGAGGAAAATCGATACAATTTGATTACCTCACTTAAAGGCGTAGAAGACTAAAATTTGAATGTTATGGCAAAATTAGGTGGAAGTAAACAAAAGAAAATGAGCTCGCGCGTGGACTTCACGCCGATGGTGGATATGATCATGTTGCTCGTGACATTCTTTATGCTTTGTACAACTCTTCTCAAACCGCAGACAATGGAAATCTCTATGCCTTCGGATAAAGAAGATACAAATGAAGAGAATCAGAGCCAGGTGGCAGCTTCTAAGGCTATCACTATCCTCATTGATGAGAACAACACGCTCTACTATTTCAAGGGTAAACCCGACGGTGGTACCGACATCCCTGATGAAGGTAAACTGTTTGCCACTACTTACGGCAAAAATGGCTTGCGTAAGGTGCTTCTCGAAAGCAACCCCCAAGCTGTAAAGGCTGTCCAGGCATTGAAAGATAAGTATGCTCGCATGGCAACATCCAACGTGCAGCAAGAGCAAAAACAGAAAGCACAATATAAGGAAGAGCTTAACAAAATCAAGAATGCTGATTACACTCCTAGCGTAATCATCAAGGCTTCTGATAAAGCTACTTATGATAACCTTATCCAAGTGCTCGATGAAATGCAAATTTGCAGCATTGGACGTTATGTAATTGATAAGTTCGTAGACGGTGACAAAGCCAAAATAGATGCTTTGAAGAACGGCTCTGCGCAGTAATAACTATAAGCTAAGTATAACAATAAATTATGTCTAAAATAGATTTAGCATCAAAACAATGGTGTGACTTGGTCTTCGAAGGACGTAACAAGGAGTACGGAGCTTATCGTAACCGCGCCAATAAAGGCAAGTTCCAACTCCGTGCGATCATCATTGTTCTTATTCTTATCGCCGTAGCTGCTGCTGGTATCGCTCTTAAGAGCGCAGTAGAAGAAGCTATCGCTAAGAACAAAGACATGGCTTCTGAGGAAATCACCGAACTTCAGGAATTGAAGAAGGATGAACCTAAGAAGGAAGAAAAGAAGAAAGAACCCGAACTCAAATACGAGGAACCTAAGCAAGTTGAAAAGGTAAACGTTAGGTCTTCTATTCAGTTTACCGTTCCTAAAATCGTTGAAGACGATAAGGTAGACCATTCTAAGGAACTCAAAACTCAGGATGAAGTTACTAAGAATAAGTTCGCCATCGCCTCACAAGACTATGTGAACCCCAATGGTGATAACTCTGGTATCAACATCGATGACTTGAAGGAAAATCAACGTGCTGGTGGTACTGTCACTCCTCCCAAGGAACCCGAAGTGGTTGACAATGCCCTCGTAGAAGTACAGGCTACATACCCTGGTGGCGAATCTGCTTTGCTCCAGTTTGTAAGCAAGAACCTTAAGTATCCTGAAATTGCTCAGGAACAAGAATTGCAAGGTACAGTAGTACTCCGATTCAAGGTTGGTACCGACGGTTCTGTAAGCGATGTGAAGATTGAAAAATCACTCTCACGTGAGTGCGACCAGGCTGCTGCAGCCGTAGTTCGTAAACTTCCTCGCTTCGTTCCTGCCAAGCAGAATGGTCACCCTGTTCCTGTTTGGTTCCGTCTTCCCGTACGTTTCCGCATCCAGTAATCATATTTGTTACTTGATGTAAGAAATAACTGATAATTTGACAGGCAACAATGCCACACTACATAGTGTAGCTTGTTGCCTGTCTCTTTTTTATCTCGTTTTTGTTTCTTTTTATCGAATTTTGAGATAAAATGCAGCAAAACATTTTGTTCTTTATAAGCCTTGCACTAACTTTGCTACTACAATCAATAATCACACAAAGAAATGAAATTCAATAAATTAGTAAAGTATGCACTTATCATAGCCGTTTGCCTTATGGCATCGTGCAAGAATAACAGAAAAGCGAACTCTAATTGGATGCAAGAAGATGATGTAAAGGTAGCCGTAGACGAAACATTTAAACCTATCCTCGACAACATCATACAAAGCTTTGGCATGGCACATCCTGAAGCTAACATGAAACCACAATATGTGAGTGAGGACGAAGCCATACGCATGCTTGTGAATGATAGCATACGTTGTATTGTGGTAACTCGCAAACTTAACCCCAATGAACGCACCCTTATAGAAAGTCACCGATTGGGAGTAACTCAATCTATGATTGCCTCTGATGCTATTGCGTTGATTGTGAATAAAGAATGCAAAGACTCGCTAATCACACTCGATGAAATCAAAGGTATTGTGACAGGTAAAATAACACGTTGGGAACAATTAAGCAACTCAAAACATCAGAAAGGCGAGCTTAAACTTGTTTTCGACAATTCTGGTTCAAGCACGGTACGCTACATGAAAGATTCACTCTGTAACGGACAAGACTTAAAAGGAAACGTCTATGCATCAGAGGGAAAAACGAACCAGTCTGTAATAGATATGGTAGAGGCTGATCCTAAAATTATTGGAATTGTAGGAGCGAATTGGCTTAAAGGTGCTAATGACAATGCTTTGGCTGATTTCTCAAAACTCGCCTTCAACGTAATGCGCGTAACACGTTACAGCGATATTGAACGATCAAAGTATGTGCGTCCCTACCAATATTATATTGCCACCGCAGACTATCCCCTACTGCGTTCTGTATATATCATACACACAGACCCTCGTAGTCGATCGATGTTGAAAAACTTTTTCTTCTACACCAAAGGACAAAAAGGTCAAACCATTATCTGTAACAATTCTCAGTTACTCCCCATTACACCTGTAGAAGTTAAGGATGTAAGCATTAAATAAGAGATAGTTTTCCCTATTATCTGAACTTTAAAATTGAAAAAATATGGCTGGATTAAAAGATAGATACATACGTTTTGACTGGGCCATAAAACGCTTGCTCAGACAAAAGGCAAACTTCGATGTATTAGATGGTTTTCTTACTGTGTTTCTAAACCAAAAAGTAAAGGTTATAGAAATATTAGAGAGTGAGTCAAACCAACAAGATGCCACCGATAAATTTAATCGTGTGGACATCAAAGCTAAAGATGAAAAGGGCGACATTATTATTGTCGAGGTACAGAATACTACCGAACTCTATTATTTGGAACGTATTCTTTACGGCGTTGCCAAAGCCATTACCGAACATATCGACTTAGGAAACTCTTATAAAGAAGTTAAGAAGATTTATTCAATCAGTATTCTATACTTTGATTTGGGCAAAGGCTCTGACTACCTTTATGTGGGGCAAAACAACTTTGTGGGCGTACACACTAAGGATCAACTACAAGTTAACGCCAAAGAAAGAGGCACCATAGTCAAAAAATCGCCTTCCGACATTTTCCCCGAGTACATTTTGGTTCGCGTCAACGAATTCAACAAAGTAGCCGTAACCCCACTCGAAGAATGGATTGAATACTTAAAGAATGGGGAAATACGTCCTGACACCCAAGCACCAGGTTTGCAAGAAGCACGCAAAAAATTGCAATATTATTCAATGAACGATGCGGATCGCTTAGCCTACGACAAACATATTGACTCTGTAATGATTCAAAATGACGTTCTTGAGTCAGCTCGCGATGAAGGCTTAGCGCAAGGAATGGCGCAGGGAATTGAAAAAGGAATAGCTCAGGGCATTGAAAAAGGAATGGCGCAGGGAATTGAAAAAGGAATGGCGCAGGGCATTGAAAAAGGAATAGCGCAGGGCATTGAAAAAGGAATAGCGAAAGGAATTGAGCAAGGTGCCCAACGCGAAAAAATAGCTTTAGCTAAAAAGTTGATAGCCAAAGGTCTTTCGATACCAGAGATTAGCGAAATCACGAATTTATCGACGAAAGACTTACAAGAGTTAACTTCTAACTGACGAAAGAAGACTAAAAGTGTGGTGCTTCGACAAATAAATAGCAAACAAAAGGCATAATCTCTTGAATATTTGCTATATTTGCACGGAATTTTCGCATAACATGATAAATTCACGCACAAAAAACCAAATTAACAACGAATAAAACAGCAACACAATATATGAAAAAGAACATCTTTCGCGTAGCAGCGTTCTCAGCGCTTCTCGCTTTGGGCGTTAGCGGAGCACAGGCTCAAACTCGTAATTACGATTGCCCTCCTTTGAATCCTGAGTACCAGGCTCAAGCCGAACAAATTGTTAGCTTGCAGATGGACGATCCCGATAAGGCTGGCAAAGTGTATATGGCTCTTGAAAAGAAAATCAAGAAAAACAAGGAAGACCTTGTAGCTGTAGGTACATACTTTCTTGAAAACAATGAGCTTCAGGGTGCAAGTCAGTGTGCCAAGTTGGTTTATACACTCGATCCTACCTATATTCCCGGACTCATGTTCTCTGCAGAAGTGTTCATGAAGTTCCAAAAGTGGGGTGAAGCTGGTGCACGTTATGACGAAGTTCTCGCCAACGACCCTACAAACGTAGGAGCCATGAAGCGTAATGCTTTCGTATATAAAAACATCAACCCCCACGCTGCTATCGACTACTTGAACAAGATTAAAGAAATTGATTCTTCGTTCACAGAAGCCGACCTTGAATTGGGTAATATCTATTACAAGCTCGATGATTATGCCAAGGCTATCGAAAGCTACAAGGTATATTATGCAGCAACTCCCAAGGATACAACACACCTTGACATTCGTGCATGCGAAAACTACTTGCAAGCACTCTTCTCTATGTCTGTAAAGAATGAGGATTATCTCGATACAATCATCCAGATTGCCAACGAGGTTAAGCCTCTTGCTCCCAAAGACATTATCATTCCTCGTATGGAGTTCTTTGCTAAATACAACAAAGTTGAAACAGCAATGGACTATGATGGAGCCTTGAAGAATGCAAACGATGCTGCTGCTTATATCCGCGACAAGCAGTTCCCCGATTCTGTATACTTCTACATGGACTTTGATTATGCAGCAAAGCTTGCTAAGGAAAATCGCAATTATCCTGAAGCTATCACTTACTACGAAGCAGCTGTAAAAGATCTTGAGGAAAAATTCCCTACCATCGAAGAAGATAAGAAGAAGGAAGAGAACATCAATAAACGTGGTTCTTACTACTACGAAATTTCAAACCTCTACGTTCGTAACAAGCAGGCTGACAAGGGTATCGAAGTATTCGAAAAATACCTTGCACTCCTTGGCGACAAAGCCGATATCTCTGACAAATATCAGCTTGGTACCAAGTATTTGGCAGGTTGGCAGCAAGAAAACAATACTCCCGAACAAAAGAAAGCTTACCACGACAAGGCTGAACAAGCTTTTAAGGACGTACTTGCTACTGAAACAGAGAATAAACTGCCTAAGGTTCTCGCATACCAAATGTTGGCACGTCTCAACAACACTGATACCAACAAACCTATCGATGCTGTACGCGACAACTATGTAAACGTTATCAACGAGAGCGAAGACGATGCTATCAAGGCTAAGGCACGTAATGCACGTTACGAGGCTTGCCGCTACCTCTTCTTCTACTACGTTGCTATCAATACACCTAATAAGGCAGAAGCAACTAAATATGCTACAATTGCTAAGGAAATTGATCCTGAAAGCGACTTTGTGAAGGCTGCTTTCGAGCACTTGAAGACAATGAAATAATTAATTATTATTTAGCAAGTACCTACACACAAAATATTATGTGTGTAGTACAAGCAAAATAATAAACATCACAAAATGTGGTTCTAATAATTCTATTTCGGAATTTTTAGAACCACTTTTTTTGAAAAAACAAAAATAGAGTAAGCATTGAACCACAATTTTAGGGCTACGACACATGCTTTTCACAGTAGTATAGTCCACACACATTATGCCATACAATTCTAAAAAAGCCCAAAGCCATGTTTTTAAGGACTTTAATAAGATGAAATGTTTGCAATTTTAATCACTTTATGCTACCTTTGCACTGCAAACATTGAAAATATAATCATCTTTTAAAAATAAATTCATCTATCTATGAAAATGGTAAAGTGTATTGCTTTTGCCTTCGCTGCTCTCCTCACTATGGGTAGCTCATTGGCACAAGCACAATCTCTTTCTCCTTCTACCAAATGGCATTGGAACAAGGGAAGCATCGAAATTGAAACTCCTGCTCGCCCTGCTGGTCAGAAGGACGTAATCGGTCTTAAACTTCCTAAGATTAAGAAAGTACGTATTGGTCTCGTAGGTCTCGGTATGCGTGGTCCTGGTGCTGTAGAAAACTTCTGCGTTATTCCTGGTGTAGAAGTAGTAGCTCTTTGCGACTATGTTCCCGAACGTGCTGAAGCTTGTCAACAATATTTGCGTAAGGCTGGTCTCGCTCCCGCAGCCATCTACTCTGGTGAGAATGGTTACAAGGAACTCTGCGCACGTCCCGATATCGACCTCGTTTACGTAGCTACCGACTGGGAACACCACTTCCCCGTAGCTGAATGCGCTTTGCAGCATGGCAAGAATGTAGCTGACGAAGTTCCCTCAGCAATGAACCTCGAAGAATGCTGGAAGCTTGTAAACCTTTCAGAAAAAATGCAAAAGAACTGTATGATTCTTGAAAACTGCTGCTACGACTGGTTCGAAATGCGTACACTCAACATGGCACAGCATGGTGTGTTTGGTGAAATCATCCGCGCTCAGGGTGCTTACATCCACAACCTCGACGATTTCTGGGATTACTATTGGAAAAACCCCAATGGTTCAGATCCTGAACAACTTGGTTGGCGTTTAAAGTACAACCGTGAAAATCGTGGTGACGTTTATGCAACTCACGGCCTTGGTCCTGTAGCTCAAGCACTCGACATTCACCGTGGCGACCGCATGAAGACACTCGTTGCTATGGATACCAAGAGCGTACATGGTAAAGAACTCGTTGAAAAGAAGACAGGTAAGCCCTGCAACGATTTCCGTAATGGTGACCATACCACAACATTGATTCGTACAGAAAAAGCTAAAGTTATTGAACTTCAGCACGACGTAATGAATCCTCAGCCCTACAACCGTCTCTACCAGCTCACTGGTACTAAGGGCTTTGCTAACAAGTATCCTGTTGAAGGTTATGCTGTAGATAGCAAGCAGTTAGCTGCTAGCGGTCATAAACCCCAGGTTGACAACCTCAGTTCACACAGCTTTATGCCTGAAGCCGAAAAGCAGGCTCTCGAAAAGCAATACGAATCACCCATCCTTGCCAAGTTTGGTGAATTAGCTAAGAAGGTAGGTGGTCACGGTGGTATGGACTTCATCATGTGTGCTCGTCTCATCTACTGCCTCCAACACGGTCTTCCCCTCGACATGGACGTATACGACCTTGCAGAGTGGTGCTGCATTGCTGAACTCGGTGCCATCTCAATGGACAACAACTGCGCAAGCGTATCATTCCCCGACTTTACTCGCGGTTTGTGGAACAAAGAAAAGGGTTACAAGCACGCTTATGCTACTCCCGCTGAAGAAGCTGCTGTAGAAGCATACTCAAGCAAGATTACTTCTATTCAGAAAGAAGCTGCTGCTAAGTTTAACCTTTGGACTCTCTACGATGCCGTAAAGGCTGCTAAGACCCCTGCAGACAAGGCTAAGGCTCAGAAGGTTTACGACAAAGCTGCTGCCAAGGCTAAGGCACAAGTTGCTAAAGCAGAAAAAGCTATCAAGTAATTTTTTGACATAGTCAAGAAATCACAAATGCATAAAAAAGGCTGTGTTGCTCCACGCTTATTGTGGTCAACACAGCCTTTCTCTCATTACTTTCCCTACGTTTTAACTCTAAGTGCGCAAACATATCCCCTAAAGCACTACAAAGAATCATATTCACCCTCACATTTACCCACTGCACCATGTTTCCCAAACTTCATACTTTCTCCTACTCACAAATATGGAAGATAGCCTTCCCCATCCTCATCAGCACTTTGATGGAGCAACTCATTGGCATCACTGACACCGCCTTCCTTGGTCGTGTAGGCGAGGTAGAATTAGGCGCATCAGCCCTTGGTGGCATCTTCTTTATCACCGTGTTTATGCTTGGATTAGGATTCAGCATCGGAGCACAAATACTCATGGGGCGTCGCAATGGTGAAGGGAACTATCCCCGCATAGGTAGCATATTTTATCACAGTCTTGGTTTCCTACTTGTGTTAGCAACTGTATTATTTGTGCTCACCCGCCAGTTCTCGCCCTACATCATGGAGCAACTCATTAGTTCACACCGTGTCTATGAGGCTGCAAACAGTTACCTACATTGGCGTGTCTATGGTTTCTTTTTTGCCTTCATCAACCTCATGTTTCGTGCCTTTTTCGTTGCTACCACCCACACCCGTACCCTTACACTCAATTCCGTGATAATGGTATTAAGCAATGTGGTGTTCAACTACACCCTCATCTTTGGTAACTTCGGTTTCCCTGCATTAGGCATTGCTGGTGCTGCCATAGGTAGTAGTATGGCAGAAGCCGTTTCTACCCTATTTTTTATCATTTATACATGGCGTAGCATTCCTTACAGCCGTTATGCACTGAACGTACTTCCTCATTTCAAATTCCACCTTTTAGGTCGCATTTTAGGTCTTAGCGTGTGGACTATGGTACAAAATTTCCTCTCACTTGGCACTTGGTTTATCTTCTTCCTCAGCATTGAGCACTTAGGCGAACAACCTTTAGCCGCCACCAACATCATTCGCAACATATCGTCGTTCACCTTTATGGCTGTAGTAGCTTTAGCCTCTACCGCCAGCACCTTAGTGAGCAATCTCATGGGGCAAGGTGAACCCCAATCAGTGCGTCCTATGTTGCGGCGCACCATTATTATGGCATACGGCATTCTTACCCCCATATTACTTCTTATTGCCATTTTTCCCACCGAGGTCATGCGTATCTTTACCACCGATGCACCACTTATGGAGGCAGCACGTGTAGCGCTTTATGTGCAACTCTGTTCTTACTTTTTTTCCATCCCTGCACAAATACTCTTCCACGCTGTCAGTGGCACTGGCAATACGCGCATCGCATTTGTCATTGAAATTGGCACCCTCATAGTCTACACTTGCTATGTCGCTATAGCCATCTTTCACCTACGTCTTTCGTTGCCTTGGTGTTGGGCAAGCGAAATTGTGTATAGCAGCATCGTCCTTGTATTATGCTACCTTTATATGCGTTCAGGCAAATGGCAGAGTAAACAAATTTAATACAGTTTATTCCATCGAACAAACCAATATCACTATATTTGCATTCACAAACACAACAGAAACGACTTAGCAAAATTATTAAAGTTACCCCAAAAACTATAGAAAAAAATGATTATAGAGAAAACATATCCCGTTAAAGGCATGAGTTGTGCTTCATGTTCTGCCCACGTAGGCAAAGCGCTACGTAGTGTAGAAGGAGTGGTCGAAGTGAATGTAAATCTTCCCATGAACCGAGCCACCGTAAAGTTTGATGATGCAGCATGCACGGCACAACAACTACAGCAATCCGTAGAACGCATGGGGTTTGAACTCATTATTGACCAAACAGACGACGAGGAAACCCACATTTTTGCAGACGAAGAAGTAGCTTCCGAAAAAAATTCTGCAAACGAATTAAACCAAACCACCCCCAATACATCAAATAAAAAGAGTACCTCAAAGAAGTGCGTCGCCAATCACAACGAAGCACTAAAACAAATGCAACGCAATGCGTGGGGAGCATTGGCTATAGCCATACCACTATTGGTATTAGGCATTATCCCCCATCTATTTGCAGGACAAGAGGTAGCCTCATGTTTTTTAGCAGCCTTTTCATTGTGGAAATACGGCAGACTGTTTTATACCCCCGCATGGAAACTCCTAAAACATGGTACCTCCAATATGGACACACTTGTAGCACTGAGCATCAGTGTGTCGTTCATTTACAGTTTCTGCAACCTTTTCTTTCCACAATGGTTCATCTCTCACGGCATGCAACCTCACCTCTACTTCGATAGCGTGGGTGTTATTACCGCATTTATCTTGTTAGGTCGTATGCTTGAGGCTCGTGCCAAACATCGCACCACCAATAGCATTCGCAAACTCATGCAGCTACAGCCCAAGCAAGTAGTTTGTGTGTTTCCCAATGGAAAGGAGGTTACAAAGCATGTAAACGACGTAAAAACAGGAGACGTTCTATTAGCACGACCAGGCGACCGCATCGCTGTGGATGGCGAAGTTATTACAGGTGCCTCTAATGTAGACGAGAGTAGTCTGAGCGGAGAACCTATCCCTGTTGAAAAAAACATCGGTGATAAGGTTATGGCAGGCACCATCAACAAGAATGGCACATTGCACTATCGAGCCGAAAAACGTGCCACCGATACACTTTTAGCCCAAATTGTACGTATGGTGCAAGAGGCACAAGGCAGCAAAGTCCCCGTACAGGCATTGGTCGACCGCATTGCAGCCGTGTTTGTGCCCACCATCATTGGCATTTCACTTATCACATTGATAGCTTGGATTCTACTCGATTCCGCTAATGGTCTAACCCACGGCTTAATTGCCATGGTTTCTGTATTGGTTATTGCATGTCCTTGTTCGTTAGGTCTTGCAACCCCTACAGCCATCATCGTAGGCATTGGGCGTGGAGCCTCTTCTGGCATACTTATTAAAGACGCTACCTGTTTAGAAGTTGCCGAGAAAATAAATGCCGTAGTACTCGATAAAACAGGAACCATCACTGTGGGACACCCTGAAGTAAAAGCCGCATGGTTTGAGTCCGACTCTGAAAGTAAATGGCGCAACATCCTACTATCTCTCGAACGACAGTCTGAACATCCCCTTGCCGAGGCGGTTTGCACATTCTTAAAAGACGAAACAACCTGCAAGGTTGAAAATTTCACCGCACTAGCCGGAAATGGTGTAAGCGGATGTATAAATGGTTGCACATATTATGTAGGCAGTTTAAAGTGGATGCAAGAAAAGAACATCCCTCTTACCGCCACACAACATCAGTTTGCCAATAACTATACGCATCAAGCGTGCAGCTTAGTAGCGTTGACCGACGGCACAAAGATTTTAGCCTTATTAGCTCTGACCGACGAAGTTAAATCTACCTCTGCCACTGCCATCAAACAACTTAAAGCTTTAGGCATCGAAACCTACATGCTTACAGGCGACAATGCACAAACAGCAGCAGTGGTAGCAAGCGAGGTTGGTATCGACCATTACGTAGCACACACCCTACCTGCCGACAAAGCTAACTTTGTAAAACAATTACAAGCCGAAGGTAAAAAGGTTGCCATGGTAGGCGATGGCATTAACGACAGTGCAGCATTAGCTGTTGCCGACTTAAGCATTGCCATGGGACGTGGTAGCGATATTGCCATAGATACCGCTATGCTCACTTTGCTTACTTCCGATTTGCTACGTCTGCCTCAAGCCATTCGACTGTCTGCTCGTACAGTTCGAACCATACGCCAAAACCTATTTTGGGCCTTCTTCTACAACGTCGTGAGCGTTCCTATTGCAGCTGGTGTGCTCTACCCTATTTGTGGTTTTATGCTAAGTCCTATGATAGCTGGAGCTGCTATGGCGTTGAGCAGTGTAAGCGTTGTAACAAACTCGCTGCGCAGTGGACTTAAACGCATTTAGGACGAACTCAATAAGACTAATTTTTAAACAATAAATACAACTTGATTATGAAAAAAATGCTTTCACTTTTATGCCTTGTGATGTTCAGTGTCACAATGGCATTGGCAGACGATGTAAAGCCCTGCAACAAGGCTTGTCCTGACACCTGCGAACAAAGCAAGCCATGCTGCAAAATGAACAAAGCACGCAAAGACGCTTGCAACAAGGTTTGCAATAAAACTTGCCAAAAGAAGTGCGAACAAAGCAAGCAATGCTGCAAAATGAACAAAGCATGCAAAGACTCTTGCAAGAAGGCTTGCCAAAAGAAATGCAAGAAAAACAAGCAGTGCTCTAAAAAGAATAAGTCGTGCAAAAAAGTCTGCGACAAAGATTACAAAAAAACCTGCAAAAGCAAGTGCCAAAAATAATAAGTTCTAAGCAACAATATCTTTTCCCATTAAGGTAGGGTGTTCAAAATTCATGATTTTTTTCGGCATGGTTTTGATAAAAAATTGATATCGTAAATAGTTGAGATTCAACAATAACAAACGCA
>ERZ1026862.1079-NODE-1079-length-17129-cov-11.028054_pt1 | contig 17129 bp, 9 predicted proteins | sample MGYA00380161_ERZ1026862 | MGnify/ENA primary metagenome ERZ1026862 (study PRJEB33269, sample SAMEA4719797) | human gut metagenome | biome: human-associated habitat; feature: organic feature; material: feces | place: Cameroon | collected 2013-10 ... | reverse complement strand
GCAACGCTCTCGTAAAGCCCATTCGCCAAACGATATCATGAACCCGTAGGGTGTGCCAACAAAAGGCATGTGGATAAAGGTTTTTGTCAAAGCCCTGCCTACCACAGCTAACACTACAAGGCTGCGGGGCTACGGCGAGACGCCATAGCCTCCTTGGTTTGCCTCGTCTGCTTTCGCTTGCGAAACTTGAGTAAGTAACAAAAAAAGGGAGCGCTTCACAGCGTTCCCTTTTTTAATAATACGATAAGATTTTTCTTTATTGTTTAGTTCTTGTGCGTGCGATAGTTATCTCACCACAATCTTGAATGTCTCCGTACGGTCCTCCTTTGTCGTGGCCTTCACGACGTAGATGCCCGACTTCGGTACGTTGAGCTGGCAGCGACCGCCGTTTACACTGTGGTTGCTTGTTACCAGAGCACCCGAGATGTCGTATACCATCACTCGCTTCATGTCGCCCTTCAGCGTTGCCACCACGATGGTGTTCTCCGTCGGTGAGAAGCAGTCGATGGTGTTGATGTCCGTTGTGTTGAGTGACGACTGGTTGGTGATGTAGTAGCGACCGTGGTCATTGGCCATCATCTTCACCGTCATGCCGTCCTTAATCTCTGAGAACGTCTTTGTTGTAGCGTCGAAGAGGAAGAGCTGCGAGCCTTCGTTGTTCATCTTGATAAGCATCTTGCTGTTAAGGCTGATGTTCACGTCGATGTCCTTGCTCTTTGGTGCCACTACACCCACCGGCATCCAGTTGATGTCGTCGGAAGCGTTGAGCGCCACAGCCTGCGAACCGGCTACAGAGTAGACCTGTGCAATCTCGGCAATGTTGCCCTCACCGAGCATCTCAACATCCTCACCCTCCACGTAGTCACGGCTTGCCTCGTCGTTGACGATAAGCTCAGACTGGCTGCTTCTCTCGCCGTTGACGGTGGTCAGCGTAACGGTCGGACGGATGATGAGAGCCTTCTCGCCTGGAGTAACATCCTTGTTGATGAGCATCGTTGCATTGAATGTTACGTTGGTAGGAGCGGTCTCGCCCTCCTTCACCTTTACAAAGAACGCCTGAGTGGGATTCACTATTACGTCTGTCTTCTTGTCGTAGTCCAGATCCACTGGTACGCTGTGGGTCTTCATAACGCCGTTGTCGAGAGTCCAGATGCTGTTCTCGAAGGCTGTGTTAGCCTTGAGGAAGCGATACATACTCAACGATGAGGTGTAAGGATTGCCTACGAGATGGTAGCGGTTGTCGCGGTGCAGGTTCTCCTTCAGCGGCTGAGTCATTGCCATTGTCTTGTCGCCGGCAACGTCGCCCTGCAGCATTCGGTAGCTATTAGCGTCGCGGTTGACAGTTACATTCACCGGCTTCTGGCTCTCGCTGTCGTAATAGCTGAACTGGGTGTCAGCCTTCGGCAGACGGATTACGGCTGTAGCGTTGGCGCCCTGCGCACCTGCGGTGTACTTATCGCCCGCCTTTACAGCGAACGCCTGTCCCTTAGTGTACAGCTCGTCCACCTTGTTATATACGTGCGACCAGTAGCCAGAGTTGATTGACAGTTCGTTGTCTGTGGTTACGTCCACTGTGCCGTCGTGGTTGGCGCTGTAATTGGTGACGTTGTCCTTCACCTCTTGAGCGTTGCCGTCCCAGCTGCGCTGATAAACGGGATAAGCGCTGCGGTCGTTCACATTCTCGTCGTATGTCATCGGCTTGAATGCCTCCGACTGCTCCTGTCCGTTGTTCTTCGGAACGTAGAGGTCGCCGGCGTAGGTCTGCTGCAGCGGTGAAGACATTATGCTCCACGTATTAGGCGTCAGCTCCTTCTCCACATAAGCCTTGTTGTAGGTCAGGTAGTTGGCGTAGAGAAGCTCTGCCTCCGGCTTGAAGTAGATCTGGTCACAGAAGTTGCCAGCCCATTTCTCGCAAGAGAAGGTTCCGTTGCCATTGTCCGAACCGTCAGCCGTATTGCTCCACTTTGCCACGAAGTCGTAAGCAAAGCTCTTCATCTTCGTTGAGGAAGCGATGCCGTTACTTCTGTAGCTTATCTCGTCGAGGTTAGGATAAACCTTGCCCTTGTCCTTCTGATTAGCCACGGTCACCTTAGTGAACTTCATCGGCATGAATGCCGTGGTGGTGTTATAGTCAGTGTATGAGTCCTTGAAGATCTCAGCCTTCGTAGAGCGCAGCCAGTTGTTGTCGTCGTTCCAGTTTGTGCTGGCAGTTCTTGGCGACGAGTTCCATGTGGCATACTCAGGCACGATGCACATCTTGATGAATGTCTCGCCCGGACAGCTTGCCGTAGAAGCGGAAGCGTTGTTATAGCTGAAGTTTATCTCATACCAGTAGCCTTCCTTCAGGATTGTAGCGGCATTGCTGTTGAAGCGGATGCCTACAGTCTTATCGGAATTCTTGATGATGTTTGATGTCACCACGCCAATCACATACGTTGTGGTTTTGAAGTTCGGGTCCGGGTCGTTGGTGTTAGAGATAAACACCTGAGCATCGTGGATCATCTTTACGCTTGGGTCTTTGTCTGTGATTCCTTCGATGCCTGTCATCGGCAGATTCAGAGCGCCGTTCTTTTCGGCTATCGCCTTTATCTGCGGCAGACCTACACGTACTGTTCGTGCGTCGTTCGGATAGATGACGTCAGAGAAACCGAAGTTGATGTTCGGTCCGTCGGTCACCACGCGCAGATCCACTAACATCGGGTCGGCACAGATTTCGTATTCCTGACCGTTGATGGTGGCTTTGGCTTGCACTGGGATGACAGCAATCTTGTAAAGACCCATCTCGTCGGAAGCAAACGTACGGTTGCCCATAGTGTTGCTGGCATTCAGAATCAGCTGCTTGCTGTCCACATACTTCTTCAAGAGAGTGTACTGGTCGAGGTTTGTGCGCTGGAATGCTGTGCTCAATCCATTGTATGAAGGATACGCTTTACGATAAGCGTGTAATGCCTCCAACAATCCTGTTGTAGTGTAAAGCTCGTTCTCTGCGTTAGGCTTTGAGAGGAACCAGTCGAACTTGACATTGTCGATGGTCACCTTACCGCCGTTCACTGGGTCAGCCGTCTCTATCTTGGCTATCATCTCCACGGTCGGAGTTTTGGTGTTACAGTCCACTCTCAGAGCTGTGAGCACGTTACTGTTCTTGTCGGTCAGCTTGATGTTCTGCTCCACCACCTGGAATAAATCACTATACGTAGAGCAGACGTCTGTGCTCTTGCCCCATTTGCCCGGTACATTCGGGTTGTCGTCGCTCGGATAAGCGATGGAGAAGTAATAGTCCTTGCCCGGTACGATGTTGAAGTTGCGGTTGGCGATAACCAAGCATCGGTTGCCACTGTTGTCGTTCTCGAACATCGGAACTGTCTCGCCGTCAGCGGCAGCCGGAGGAAGAACTAATCCTGCATTGTAAGACGCAGGAATGGTGGCTGTGCCGTAATCGTCAGGCAGTTTGTCGCCGTCATAGTCGATGTTTTCCACCGGTTTGCCTGTAGCGTCACAGATACGATAGAAGAGTTTCGACTCCTTCATATCCACCATCGCTTGGAATGTCTCGTAAATGCCGCGGAGCTTCAGTGTGATGTCCGAGGGAGCTGTCTCATAACCTGTCTCGTTAGGACAGAGCGGCTTGTTCTGCAGCACGTCCAGCTTGGATGTCTGGGTGTAGAGGCAAAGGTCGTCAACACAGTAGTCGGCACCCCATGTATCCTGACACATATTGTCAAGCACAATGCGGAAGTCGGTGTAGTTGTCGGCAGCAGCAGACTTCTGAAGCACCTGCTTACTGTAAATCTGATACCACTTACCGTATTCGTGAGACTTTGTATTAGTCTTAAAGTCGCCTGACGAGAACGACTGGATAAGCTTCTGGTCGGTCACGTTGCCGTTTTCGTCCTTATTGATACCATAAAGGCGGAACATCACCTGCGGTGCAGTTGAGTTCATTGCTGCGGTATACTCGGCAACGGCTCCACTAAAAATCAGCTGTGAACCTGTACAGAGGTTAGCCTTAAAGTCGGCAGATGCAATCTGACGGCTCTCGTTCGAAGCGTCCACATACAGGAAGTGTCCGTACTGCTTGCCGCTGGTTTTTGCGTAGGTACGATCGAAGATAGTAGGAGAACCTTCTGCCCACCATTTGTATCCGTTTTGATCAGTATACGAAATGCCACGTAGGTTACCCGATTTATAGAGACCATAATCACCGTGGATAGGTGACTTACCGTTGTGTGTGCCACCTTTATAATAATCATTACTTGCAAGATCCGCATAGGTGAATCCGTATGCACGTGATTTGAAGTCGGACGGCTTATGACTCATGTTGTTCTCTGGCGTTGTCGGCGCATCCAATGTCAGACCAGGATTGTCGTCATCGAACGAGATGTCCATCTGCTGCTTATACTTATCCTCAAAATATGAGATCGTACGGTCTACGTCGCCGTCAGCAGTCAGCTCGTCCTTCATCTTCGGATAACCCTTATGTATAAACACCTCAAAGTTAGCAACGGGACACATATCGGTCGTGCCGTTTACTGCCCATGCCACTACATAAACAGTATGTTCGAAGCCTATATCTGTAGGTTTTGTAGTTGTAGCGTCATTAGAGACATTATACCAAGTCGCGTTGTTGAGAGCACTAATGGTCAAGTCACAGAACTGCGGAGAAATGGGAGTTTGGGGATTAATGGGAGTACTGGGTGGAAGTTGGCAATATTTTGTCTTGTCCTCATTGTAGAACGTCCACACTATATTGTCAGCCTGCTTCATAGTGGTATTGAAGTCTGCTGCCATTATCTTCTGACTCTCTGTAGTAGGATAAACCGACTTACCAACAGTATTTTTCAAAGGATAGAACCAATAGCTTTGTCCACCAGAATTCTTAAGATTTGTACGCAGCGTCATCTTTGCGTTTGCGTCCTTTGCACCGAACACGATACGCTTGTTGTCCTCAAGAGTCAGGTCAGCAGCCCTGCTGTGATCACATAAAGCATCCTTGATTCGCTTTGCCAGATATGCTGCAGACTTGATGTGGAAGATGTATCGGATGGAGAGGGTTGGCTCATATTCAACATAATTTGTATATTTAGGATAATACCCTCGTTTAGTAAGATTATAATCATTGTATCGGCTTACGTCACAAGCGATAGTTTCTCCAGCCCAATCTTCTGCATCTGCTCCCGTCGGTTTATTGTATTTGACTCCTGCATAATCTCTTGCAGAATTTCCGAGACTACCGGCAATAAGTCCTATATCCTTTTTGCTGTCGTTGTCCTTCGAATTATACAAACTTGTAGAACTTGAATTATATACTGTCAGTCTATCTGACTTTAGGTCTGTAGTATAGTCATACCAACGAATCCATCCGTAAGGCTCAAGGTCATTGGTTGAGCTATCCCCCCATCCTGCAAAAGGCAACTCAAGCTCCATTGTGCTGCTACCCGTCGGCAGATAATAATAGTAATGCCATTCTGCAGTCTGCTGCATGCCGCGGCTGTCAAGCGGCAATCCGCTTTGGCCATTCTTGTGGAAGCCTAAGCTCTGCGCATACACACTGCTTGGCGCTGCGGTAAGTGCCATCATCGTTAGGAGCTGCAGCAGCAGTCTTCTTGACGGTGCGGGTCTGTTTATGTTGTTTTTGCGAATTTTCATATCTCAAAGGTGTTATGTTCGTACTTGTTTATTCGAAAAGTGGGTATGGCAGGAATGCCATACCCACCTATTATTAAATGTTATTCCTTGTTTATCTGCAAGCGATATGGGATTGTTACGCCGTTAATCTCGACGTTGATTTCGTGGATGGCGTATCCCTTACGCGGGCTGATATATCCTTCAAAGGTCTTGGTGCGCTTCTCGAAGTAAGGCTCCTCGTCGTAGATGGAAGTTCCTTCTGCTCCGGCAGGATCAGCCTCGAGCGTTCTTATGCTCTTGAAGGTCCAGTTGGTCAGCTCCGTGTCGTTGCTGCGCTTATAGACATGCAGCTTAAGATGGAACTCGCCGTACGACTTGAATGTGGCTGTGATGCGGTCGCCTCTGTAGCTCAGCTCTGGAATGACACCGATACCGGTGAATACCTGCGGCTCCAGCTCTATGCGATAGTCAACCAGCTTGACGGGGATAATCAAGTAGTCGTTTCGCGCTATCTTGCTCCATTCTGTCATTGCGATGCGCTGCGTCACTGTTCCCTTGTCGGTGTTGATGCTGAGAACGAAGTATTTAGGATTGCGGGCGACGCTCTCGTTCACGTAGAACGTGGTCTGGAGCGTGCCGCCGTTCTTCACCTGAGTGCCTGACGTGCCGCCGATCATCACCTCATAGTCCTTGTATGTGGCAGCGGCATTGATGTTCGGCACCACATTGCCCGAGGCGTCCTTCAGAGGCAGCAGGCTTACGTTGTTAGCAACGTTGTCGGTGATGTCGGTCAGCTTGACGCTCTTGATATTCAGGTCGTAGCCCGTGTCGTTGGTGAAGTTAAGCTCCACCTTTGCCATCATACGGATTACCTCCAGGTCCACCTGCTGTTTCTTGCTGGTGATGTTGACGATCTGCTTGTTGCTCATCGGAATGCCTTTGGTGCTGAGTTGGGCTGTATTGCCCTCCACCTTATAGTATTTGCTTTCTATCTCAGCGGGCGTTGTCGTCATTGTTATTCCGAGTTCTGCGGGCGTGATATTGGCAAACGAATAGAACGTGGCGTTGCCCAATTCGGCTTTCGCCTTAAGACTGGTCTGCTCTACTTCCTCCGTGAAGTCGTTCTTCTCCACTATGTCCTGTATCTTGCCGTTCTGGACGATGACAACAAAGCAATTGTGCATCATCTCTCCTTCTCGGGCAGCGTTTGTGTCCACCCATGACGCTCTCGTTACGCCGTCGGAGGTGCTGCAGGAACGTGTCAGCGAGTTAGCCGAAGCGGTGAGCCTTAGCTCCACCTGCATCTTCTCGCCCTCACCCTTCCCTTGGCAATCGGCGTGGTCTTCCTCAAAGCTACATCCTACGATGGCGAGCGTTGAGAAAAGCGCAAGCATGTATGTGAAAATGTTCTTGGCGTGAGTCATCGCTATTTTAGTTTTTGTGTAAATACTCTATGTTGTTACATTATAATCTCAGAGTGGTTGCGCTTGTTCCACTTCTGCACCTTCAGTGTGACGTTCAGTCTGTCGTCCTTGTTCACCGTGTATTCGTAGTAGTGGTTGCGCTGGATGTTGTAGAGTGTGGAAGGATCTGCCACACCGTCCACGTAGTTACAGAACTGCAATGTGTAAGTTCCGTCGTCCGTGCCGTCGCACTTGAGGTTTAAGGTTATCGATGCTTTCCTGTCGGCAGCGGCTGCCTTGTTGTCATACTCAGGAATGTAGAGCATGATACTCTCTTCGTCGGTGTTGGTCATCGTTACGGACTGGCTCCACGAAGGCTTTGCGTTGAGCGATCCGCTGAACAGAATCTCCTTTGTGTTCTTCGACGTGTTGTAGGTCACTGGCAGCGTATAGCCCTCGGTGTTGTAGTTGTTGAAGGTTATGTTGCCCAAGGCATAGCCTCTGGCTTTCATGCCTTCAGCCATCTTCACCTTCACCTTAGCGAGAGAGCGGAGCAGGTCGATGGTGCCGAGATTGTTCTGCTTTCCGACAACGAGGTCTTTGGTCAGCGTTGTTACGCCCCACATCGGAATATACTGCTTGGTTTCGTCCACGCGGAAAGCGAGCGATGCGATGTTGCCTTGCGTGACGTTGGCGGTTCCGCAGTTGGCAAACACCATAATCTTGTTGGCCTGCTTGAGCAGGTCTCCTGCCTTTTCCCATGTTCCGGTGATCTGATCGTCTATCACTCTCACGTCCTGCACGTCGCCAATGATGTTTCCGTCCTTGTCGCAGACCTTAATCTGCAGCTGGTCAGCGTTGATGGCGTTTTCGTAGGTATCGCCCGGGTCAGTCGGATTGTAGTCCTCCCAACCGTCGTTTACAGCTCTTGTGTTGTCGTTGACGAAGGCCATCCTGAATGCCACCTTCACATTATCGTCGCCCGTGTCCTCCTTGTCGTAGCCGTCATCGAAGCCGCACGACGTTGTGGACAGCAGACCCAACAGGAGCGAAACTGTCAGCGCGGAGGTATTGCGGTTTATTCTAAGCATAGTCAGTTTCTTTTGGTGTTTAGTTTTTGTGTTATTAAGTCTCTCTCCCTTTCGGGGATGTGGCGCTTAAAGCTCTGTTTCGTTCAGCACCACTCTCCAGGAATTGATGAATATATGTGATGACAGCCAGTTGTTGTTGGCGTCCAGGAAGAAGATGAAGCTGTATTCGTCCTGGCGGTCAAGATATTCCTGATTTGACATCGCCCTGTTGTATTTGCCCTTTACGAGGAGCACGTAGTCGATAAGCGGAATCTGGAAAATCTTTTCTCCCGTCTCATGCTTCAGAACGCAGAGCTGCGGGTTCTTGCCTGTAAAGAGTCGGTTGACGGTCATCTCCGCCACCACTGCCGAAGCCTGTGTGGTTCCTTCGGCGCGTGTTACGGTGCGGTTCTGTCCGACGATGCCGTCATACTTCGACCATGGCACGTAGCGTATTGAGTCTTCCGGCAGCTCCTCATTGTCTGCCATCGAGGCACGTGTGAGCGCGGCGTTGTCGAATCCGAGGTAACTGTTGTCGTCATCGATGTAGAAGTCGAAGTCGTCGGCTTTAATCTGCTTGCCCGATGTGTTCTGGAGCACCACGCGAATGACGTTGGTGTTCTTCATCAAGTCCACTGTGGCAGTCTTGACGCCGAATCCCTCCAGATTGAGGTCAGCCTTCTTCACGAGTCCGTGATAAAGGCCGTTGATGTCATGGTCCAAGGTGCGGCTGGTTCTGTTGATGCGGCTTGTGAGCACGCTGATGTCGTCAGCACGAGTTGCCGTCTCGGGTTTTCCGAAGACATACGATCCTGTGTATCTCTCCTCGCCCTCAGCCCATACCTTAAGCGTATAGTCGCCGGGCTTCAGCTCGTCCACGTTCATATATCCGCCACGCTTCTTAATGTCGTCCACGCGGTCCTGCTTTTCGAGGGCCAGACGTCCGTTTTCGTCGAAAGCGTAGAGCGTAACGGTCTTCACCTCGTTAGGAAAAGCGTCCGCGAACTTCATGTTCATGTCATACTTGAAGTTGACGCGCAGCGCCTGTGGACAGTCCGACTGGTCGTCCTCCATCATTCCGCACGAGGTAACGGTGAACATCATTGCCATCACAGCTGCGATGGCCTTGAGGTCGCTTATTATTTGGCGCTTGTTGTGTTTCATATTGCTTAGCTTTTGTTTTCTGTTCGTGATATTGTGAGATTGTCTCTTATATATATAATGTATATGTAGTCGTCTTATTAAGTCTTCTTTTAGTGGGCTTATCACCTTGTTAAGTGTCTCGCCATGCCGACCTCTCTTTTGTATCTGTCGGCGCGATACCTCCTCTATAGGGAACAATAATCAGCTGTACGCCCTCATTGTGCGGAGCGTCTTTTGTCTGAGAAAAAATATGAGGGAGAGCTTATCGGGTGAGCCGACAGCCTCCCCCTCATATTTCTATTTAGAGTGTCCGGCATCAGCCGGAACAGGTGTCACAATATTATGTGTCAGTGATGTCGTTGTGAGATTACTTACCGAGCTCTACAGTCTGGCCAACAACTCTCCAAGAGAGAACGTTGATACGAGCTGCAAGATAAGTCATAGGCTCATCTTCCGGAGTAACGGGAACGAACTCATTATCCTTGTCGTATACTGCAGTACCGAAACCGGTAATCTTAGTAACGTCAACCTTGTAGAAGTGGTTACGAACCATACCGAACTCACCAGTCTTGCCAGCAGCGCCGAGGTGCTTAACTGAAGTCCAGTAGTAAGTCATACCTTCCTTGTAGATAACTGCATTGTTGGCACCGTAAGCAGTGTTAGCTGCGTCTGTAGCTACAACGTAAGTTTCGCCAGTCTTCTGGTAAACCACAACACCGTCCTTAACCTGAGCCTTAACCTCATAAGGCTTATCTGCGTCAACTACAAAAACAAGATCAGCTGGGTCAAGACTTTCGTATGTAGTGCCTGCGTCAGTAGTTGAAACCACCTTGAAGAAATTCTTGTTCTCATTCAGAATGACCTTCTTAACATCATTCTCAGAAAGATACTGAACGCCCTTATACTTAGAAATCTCAAGAGGATTGCCATTGACGTCAACGAGCTGAGCAGCAGCTACATAGATAGGTCTATTGGTCTCTGCATAGCTTGTGTTAGGAGCGGTGTAGTAAACATCACCAATGTGTGTGTTGGTGTAAGCATTCCATGACTTGTAAGTGCCATCGTTATTAGGAGTTGTCTCCCAGTAGCTACGATAGAAGTTAGCATCGTTCCAGTTAAAGCCAATTGCAGTTTCTGTCCAAGTAGGCTCAATTACCTTGATGAGATTAGCCTTTGTGTTCTCCTTGGCAATACCCCAACCCTTGATCATAGCATAAACCGGAGTACCTGTTGCAGTCTCACCTACCTTGAACTTAGACTCAGTAGCGCCACTTGCAGTAGAAGTAATCTTGGCAGCAACACGCTCTACATAAATGTCAACCGGATCGTTCTTAGCAGCTTCTTCTGACAAGGCAACGTGACCAGAAATGTCTGATGTCCAAACCTTATCTTTACCATTAGCGTACACAGAGCTTGTCATAACGAAGTCAGAAGCAGTAGCACTCTGACCATTGAAGTTCTGAGCTGTAACAACACCCTCAACTTGAGACTTTGTCATGAAATCGGCAAGTTTACCATCCTCGATTGTCTCAGGATTTACGACAGCCATCATAGACTGAGGATAAGACATGTCTTTGCCCTTGATTACAAGCATTGAGTTGGTAATGTTCTCAACGTTACCAGTAGAAGCTGTCATCTGCTCAGGTGCAAGCTCCAACCAGTTCTTGCCTTCTGCCAACTTGTAAGGAGCACCATCCGATGTGAAGAAGTAGAAGCGGATTGTGTTGATCTTGCTCTCTGCAGCGGTTCCGTTCTCATACACAGCTCCGTCAGCACGTGTACCACCAACACCAACATTATTGATGTTTACGGCTACATAACTCTTAGCGCCTTCCACGTTAGGATTGTTCTCTACAGCGTCTTCTGATGTACAAGCGCTGAATGCAAAGGCAGCAAGTGCCAATGGGAATAATTTAAACTTGTTCATACTTGTGAAGTTTAAGTGATTAATAATTTTTGTGTTTAGTAAAAATATTTCTTTTTTAAAGAGTTTCTGTGTTTGGCTTGTCTTTGTGTTTGTGAAGCCGAGTTTAGTCTTTGTGTTGTAAGGGTGTATGGTTGTTTATGTCTTTTTATTGTAGGTCGTCATAGTTCTGCTTGGCAATCTCGCATCCCTTGTCGGAAGCAATTCTGAAGCACTCGATGGCTTTCTCGTCGTTGCCGATGTGCCAGTAGCAGATGCCCCTTGCGTTGTAAGCCTCAGCGGAGTCGCCAGCCTTGTCCAGCTTGCGGAGCGCCTCAGCGAATCTGTCCTCATTGATGTCAGCGCAGGCAGCGTTCAGATTGGCAGTCTCGTCGTTGGGATACATGAGGGCTGCGATGGCGAACACCTCGTTAAACTCCTTCGATCCCGGCTCGTAAGTCTGAGCCACCATATACATCTCGTTCTGCGAGAGCAGCTGCGGCTTGGTCTTGATAAGCTCCTTAGCCTCCTCCACTGAGAACGGGCGCACGTTGCAGGTGATGACGTAGTCAGAATGGCGGAGAGCCGGATACCATGAGGCGAGCATTGTGCGATACTCCTCAGGATACTGCGACTTGATGAGCCATTCGCGGCGGTCGGGTTCTATAGAGTTGTCTTCCGCAATCTTGAGGATGGCGCTTCGGTTGTCAAGGTTGCTCTCCTTGACATACTTGCAGAGACCGTCCCAGTCCTCCGGCGTAGCGTTTACGGTGAAGAGGCGGTCGTCCAGATGGACGAGCTGACGCACGTAGTTCTTCAGCGTAGCGGCACGGTTAGTGGCGAGGTATTCGTTGTGGGCGTAAGGAGCCTCCGGTGAGGCATAGCCATGAATCTCAATCTTGGTGATTGTCATATTGGCGTCCTTCTTGATGACGTTGATGGTGTCGACAATCTTCGCCAGCTCACGCGGGTTGTTGCGGTAGTTGGGATGCAGCTCAGTGCGGTCTACGGGGAAGTCGATGAAGGCTCTTCCTGACATCTCGTATGTCTTCTGCTCCACAGCGACGGGCTGTATGAACGCCACCTTGGGCTGTCTCATCTTCTTTACGGTCTCCTGCTCCTGATCGTCAATCTTGCCGCATCCGCAGAGGTCTTCCTTTATTACGACGTCAGCGGAGCGCATCCATTCGGCAAACTCGGTCTGTGTCTGGTAAGCGAACATCTGTTCCTTGCCGTTCTTCCTTGTCACGTCATAAGCACCGGGATATTGCTTGGCGTCCCTTCTGTCGTACATAACCTTCTGTCTCTTGCCGTTGATGACGATGGGCTGTAGAGCCACGCTGTTCTCTCCCGACTCGATAACCGGCGTAAGGACGATGCGTCTGTTGGCAGGCATACGTAGCGAGTCAAGGCGGAGGTCCATTCCTACGAAGAACTGGTCGTCAGCTCTTGTCGCCTTGATGTTCTCCACCGCCACCTGACGGTTAAGAATCTTGGTCGACCTCTTCGTCTGTGCCGACGCATTGACGGCGCTGATGGCGAGGGCTGCTGATAGTATAATGTAGTATTTCATAATGGTGGATCTTATTGTTAGTGAAAATGTGTGGTGAATGGTGGGCTGTCTTCTTTATTTAGAATACGTAGATCAGCTCCACGGCTGCCTTGGTAGGACCGACATAGTTGCGATGTCCCTCACCCTTCTTGTTTCCGCACGTCTTACATTCGAATTTCTTATAGTGGATGTAGTCGTAACCCAGTCCGAGGGAAGTCTCGAGGTTCCAGTGCTTTGAGAGTGGCCATTGGTAGCCTGCGGTCAGACCGCCTCCTACGAACCATCCTTCATATCTATGGTCCTTAAACTCCTTGAACATTCCGAACGGCAGTTCGATGCCACCAGCGTTGAACTGTCCTCCCATAGCGTGTACTCCGAGGAACCATCCATTGAAAGTCTGGCAGAACCAGTAGCGGTATTCGGGTTGTACCACCCAGTGGCGTATGCTCTTGTTGTCATTGAATTTCCAGGGGTTGATGCCATAGAAGGCCTGAACGGAGTGCTTTCTGCCGGTCTGAAGTTCGAGACCGACGTTCGGGGTTGTGGTAGCCCAGTAGAGTAAGTTGGTCTTGAGTCCCAGTTGCTGGGCGTTAGCCGATACAGCCACGAGCATAGCTACGATGAGCAGTCTCAATCTGTATGTTACGTTTTTAGCCATATTATTATTCTATTTAGTTCGTTGTTTAAATGTTCCGTGAAAATACGTATCTTATCTAATAATGTAATAAGTGGGGTTGTGGGGCTGTAATGTTGTGTTAAGTCGTCTTCTAAACCTTATTATATACGTTATAGATAGTCGGTTTTTTAGTTTTGCGTCGTTTAAGCGTCTTAGTTTAGCGTCGTCGTTGTGTTGTCGTTACGACTTTGTGTTTAGCGTCATTGTCCTTTTTTATTTTGGACATTGCAAAGGTACATCAAATTTTCGGAAATCTTTTGTGAATATAGCATAAAAATTAAACAAATCGTAAATTTCTATGATTTTTTTACCGTTTGAGCGTTTTTCTGCAACATTTTACATATTTTTCTCAAGTTTTTGTAAATTTAGGCAGGGTAAAAATCTCACAAATCCATCCCAAATCAGATATTCACAAGAGGATTGGACAATATTTACTGTCCGATTCGTGCAGTAATAAGGAATCGGACACAAGGGAGTTTGGCTTATACCCACAGCGGCGCTGCTTCGCAGCTTGCAGTGGGGGGCGGATGGTCGGTCCCGCTACGCGGAACCTTTAGGGGAGATGGGAGGTTTGCTTATACCCACAGCGGCGCTGCTTCGCAGCTTGCAGTGGGTTTCAGACGGTCGGTCCCGCTACGCGGAACCTTTGGGGAGATGGGAGGTTTGCTTATGCCCCACAGCTGCGCTGCTTCGCAGCTTGCAGTGGGTTTCAGATGGTCGGTCCCGCTATGCGGAACCTATGAGGTGCGATGGGAGATGACTGCGTCATGTGGAGATGCGCAGTGTCCTGAAGGGACACGTCTATATGAAACCCACTGCAAGCTGCGGAGCAGCGCAGCTGTGGGTACGAACGAACTTCCCCTCCTACCCTATCGTTCCCCGAAGGGGGACGTATGGTTATTCATCTGGAAGGAAGTACTGGTCAATAGGCAACCCACACTGTATGTATATATTCTTTAGCTCATCCTTAAAGCTCAACTTGGTGTGGTGTGCCTTTTGACCCTTTATATATTGTTTTATGACATTCTTTTGTGACAAACTATGCGTTTCGCAGAAATATCCTCTTGCCCAACGTTCAAAATATGGGAATAACGAATGGTTATAGGTTAGAAATTTGCTTGTGGATGTTTTTAGGTCTCGCACAAAATCCGCTACAGCTATGTTTGCAGGCAACTCCACCAACATATGGATGTGGTCAGGCATACCGCCTACAGCATGAAGAAAACCTTTTTTTTCCGTGACATATCGCCAGATGTATCTATATAGACATTCCTCGTGGGCGATGTCTATAACTGGTCTACTGTTCTTAGGACGGAATACAATGTGATAAATGATAACTGTGGCGCTCATAGGGTTAATAGTTTGAAAGTGGATGTTATAGTCCCGCTACGCGGAACCTGTGGGGAGATGGGAGGTTTGCTATACCCCACAGCTGCGCTGCTTCGCAGCTTGCAGTGGGTTTCAGATGGTCGGTCCCGCTACGCGGAACCTGTGGGGGATATGGGAGGATGGCTTATACCCCACAGCGGCGCTGCTTCGCAGCTTGCAGTGGGTTTCGGATGGTCGGTCCCGCTACGCGGAACCTAGGGGGTGTGGGGGGATTGCTCGACCCACAGCGGCGCTGCTTCGCAGCTTGCAGTGGGTTTCTGATGGTCGGTCCCGCGTCGCGGAACCTATGGGGGTGTGGGGGGATTGCTCGACCCACAGCGGCGCTGCTTTGCAGCTTGCAGTGGGTTTCGGATAGTCGGTCCCGCGTCGCGGAACCTTTGTGGAGATGGGAGGTTTGCTAATACCCACAGCGGCGCTGCTTCGCAGCTTGCAGTGGGTTTCTGATGGTCGGTCCCGCGTCGCGGAACCTGTGGGGAGATGGGAGATGCGCAGTGTCATGCGTGAGCTGCGCAGTGTCCTGGAGGGACACGTCTATATGAAACCCACTGCAAGCTGCGGAGCAGCGCAGCTGTGGGCATATGCGTACACCACCACACTTTGTTCCCCGAAGGGGGACTAACATTGCTTAATGTCGTGCCTATACACCGACGGAGGGATTCCTTCTATTGACTTGAAGATTTTGGAGAGGGAGGCGGAGTCGGAGAAACCCATTTCGTATGCTATTTCGCCTAAGGGACGGGAGCGATCCTCGAGGAGGACACGCTTCGTCTCCTCCACCTTCAGGAAGTTAATCCATGCGTTGAAGTTTCTGCCCTTTACATTATTAATATAGTTGGAGAGGAGGCGGGTGCTCAACCCCATCTGGTCTGCCACCTGCATGATGGTGATGCTCTCCTTGAGGTATGGCTTGTCGGGGCGCCCTGTCCACTCCGTCACAATCCTGTCGATGGTGCTTTCGGTGCCCTCCTGCTCCTGCTGCTGCGACTCCGGGAGCTTGCGGTTGGCAATGTCGGTGAGATCCGTAGAGACACTGACATTGGGGTTATTTGGGGATGGATTGGCGGGACGTGGCTTCGGCGACGGCTCGAAGATGTAGCCGTGGTCCACCTCCATATCGGCGAAGGCGGGCTTGATGTCCCAGTAGACAGTACGACACATTATGAAGGCTATGCTGTTGAGCAGCACCACAAACGACCTTATCCACATGAATATGTTGTCGAGCATGCGATTGGAGAGGGCGATGTCGATGATGCAGACTACGTAATATAAGATGATGGAGAGGCCCACGGCGATGAGCCAGCGGCTGCGACTCTTGTTCTCTCCGATGTAATAATTGTCGATGTGCTGACGGAAGACGGTTATCTGCTTCGATACAAACCACAGTATGCCGAGTCCCTCGATGACGAGGGTGATGTAGAGCATGTAGCAGGTGAAGATGGCTGGCGGTGTCTCGAGGAAGCCATTATATACGCTTGGCGAGATGTTGAGTCCGTGGAGGGGTATATACACCAGGATATGCGTCAGCCATATACATACCACGGGCATTATGAACGCTATGATGGTGCGTACGGAGAGGCGCTTACCGTGGAGCAGATAGATGCAGGCGGTAAGGTCAAAGCAGATGCCGAAAAAGAGGAACAACGGGTTCGTGAAGTAGTTGAGCGGGAGATAGTCATATCCGTTAAGGATGCGGAATATGGTGAAAAAGCTGAGTACGCCCTCAAGTAATGAGGAGCCAGCAAGGCACATGCGTGCCATACTGAATGATTCGATCTTTCCTTCTGATGTCTTCTGTGCAGGAGTGAGAAGAAACATTAGGCTTATAGTGAAGCATACGGAGCAGTTAACAACGTATGCAATAAGTGTAGTCGTATCCATAGTTGTGTTTGCAAATGTTTTGGAATACAAAGTTATGGAATTTGTATAATTTTCACAATGATTTTACAAATTATTTTCAAGAAATTACAAAAATGAGTCCCGCTTTGCGGAACCAAGAGAGGATGAGAGGATGCCTATCCCACAGCTGCGCTCCTTCGGAGCTTGCAGTGGGTTTCTGATAGATACGTGTCCCCTCGGGACACGGCGCTGATTGATGAAAAGGTAATCGTAGGAGGCTATGGCGTCCCGCCGTAGCCACGCAGCCTTGGACTACAGAGTGTTAGGAATAATATTAGTCAGGGCTTTGACAAAAACCTTTATCCACAATCCGCTTATGGGCGCAAATCCTATCGGATTTAAATAAAAGACTTTACATTAGGTCTTACGAGAACAAGTTCTCGACAACCTAACGTAAAGTCTTTTATTTGTGCACAGCACGCACCCATAAGCGGAAAAAACAAAGAAAAACACAAGGTTATATAAAACAACA
>ERZ1026862.1077-NODE-1077-length-17148-cov-57.359913_pt1 | contig 17148 bp, 17 predicted proteins | sample MGYA00380161_ERZ1026862 | MGnify/ENA primary metagenome ERZ1026862 (study PRJEB33269, sample SAMEA4719797) | human gut metagenome | biome: human-associated habitat; feature: organic feature; material: feces | place: Cameroon | collected 2013-10 ... | reverse complement strand
CACCAGTGTGCCTAATATCATGAAGGTAATCAATCCGCTCTTTATGGATGATTTGCGTGCTGAATACAAGAAGCTGACGGACTTTTACGATCAGAAGAAAAACCTGTATGACATGAGCGTATTGTCCATCAATCAGTTTGTGACGGAATGCAAGCCTATTGTCAGGGGTTGCGACCGCTTGCTGTTGCGTATGAGTAAGATGAAGTTCTTCGATCCAGCGTGTGGAAGTGGCAACTTCTTGATTATCACCTATAAGCAGTTGCGTTTGTTGGAAATAGACATCTTGCATCTTCGCAAGAAGTGCCAGCCTGAGCAGATGATAGACTTCATAGATGGTTCTTGCATCCACTTGGATCAATTCTACGGAATAGAGCTTCTCGACTTCCCTCACGAGGTAGCTATGCTTTCCCTTTGGCTTGCCGAGCATCAGATGAACAACAAGTTTCACGCCGATTTCGGTGTGAATGTTGCCGCCTTACCTTTGCATAATATCAACCAGATAAAATGTGGTAATGCTTGTAGAATGGATTGGGAGGTAGTATGCCCACATACCAAGGATGAAGAAGTGTTTGTATTTGGAAATCCGCCGTATCTGGGAAGCAGAAACCAAGACGCAGACCAAAAAGCTGATATGCATCTTATTTTTAATGATAGAGGAAAAAGTTTGGATTATATTTGTTGTTGGTTTGAAAAAGGAAATCGGTTTATTCACAATTATCCTAAAGCAAAGTTTGCATTTGTTTCGACAAATTCTATTTGCCAAGGTGAACAGGTTGCTTTGCTTTGGGAATCAATCTTACAGAATTCAGAAATAGCTTTTGCATACAAATCTTTTAAATGGACTAATAATGCAAAGTATCAGGCTGCGGTAATATGCGTAATTATTGGAGTTCAGCAAATGGGAACAGCTAAAATTAAACGCTTATTTAGTGAAGAGAATGAAGAAAAGGTTTATAATATAAATCCTTATCTGACATCTGGGCCTTCTTTATTTTTTCATCGATTGTCTAAGCCAATCTCTGAAGGCTTTCAGGAATTAAGATTTGGTAGTATGCCGAATGATGGAGGTAATTTGATATTAGACAAGAATGAGAAGGAACATTTGGTAGAATTGAACTCTTCACTTGCAGAAGTAATAAAAGGATTTATTGGTTCTTATGAATTCATAAATGGTCAGAGACGTTGGTGTATATTTATTAATGATTCGGAAATGCAAAGATATTGTGATGTTCCCGAAATTGCTTCTCGTTTGGAAAAGGTAAAACAGCATAGGGAGAAAAGTACAGAGAAAAGTACTCGTCTACTAGCTGATAAGCCTAATCATTTTTATTTTAGCGCTTATAAACCAACGGATGCTATCATAATACCTCGTGTATCTTCTGAAAGACGAAAATATATTCCTATGGGATTCTTAGGTAAGGAAGATATTATTTCTGATTCAGCCTTCGCCATCTATGATGCATCATTATGGCTCTTTGGTATCCTCACCAGCGAGATGCACATGGTATGGGTTCGTACTGTAGGAGGCAGATTAAAGACTGATTACAGATATTCCGCAGGTCTCTGTTACAACACTTTCCCCTTCCCATCCATCTCCGACACAAAGAAGTCCGAGATAGAAGAGGCGGCAACGAATGTGCTTCTGGCTCGTGAAAACTATCCCGAGAAGACGCTTGCAGATCTTTACGACCCGGAAAAGATGCCGGAGGATTTGCGTGCAGCACATGAGGAATTGGATGCCATCGTAGAAAGCTGCTATCCTGGCGCTCCGTTTCCAAATGATGAGGCTCGATTGGAATGCCTCTTCAAACTCTATGAGAAAATGACAGCTAACAAGTAATAATTAGAATGGCTTATGAACAAGATAAATGATAACATCGTTGATATTTCGTATCAGCAAACGGGTAAATCGAGTAATACAAATGAACTCGGTATGCGAGAGATGCAAGCCAAGGCTTACGAAGCTCGCAACCATCGCTTTCTGCTTATCAAGGCGCCACCAGCATCTGGTAAGAGTCGCGCCTTGATGTTCATCGCCTTGGATAAGCTGATGAATCAGGGCATCAAGAAGGTTGTGGTGGCTGTGCCGGAGAAGAGTATCGGCCGCTCTTTCCAAGATACTGACCTGATGAAGTATGGCTTCTTTGCCGATTGGAGGTGGCGCAACAGTATAACCTTTGCGATACTACCGACGAGAAAGAGAAGGCAGTACGCTTTAAGAAATTCTTCCATCAAGATAAAAACAATATCCTGGTTTGCGCCCATGCCACACTCAGAAACGGCATGAAGGAAATAAGCGACGAGGAGTTTAATGATTGTCTCTTGGCGATAGATGAGTTTCATCATACAAGTGCTGATGTGAACAGCGGATTGGGCGATATCGTGCGTCGAGTGATGAACAATTCCACCGGTCATATTGTTGCCATGACAGGCAGTTACTTCCGAGGTGATGGTGTTCCGGTGTTGAGGGCAGAGGATGAGGCCCGTTTCTTCCCGGTTACTTATAACTATTATCAGCAACTCAACGGTTATCGCTATCTCAAGAACCTCGTCTTGGGCTATCACTTCTATCACGGCAGTTATCTCGACCATATTGCCGAGGTGCTGGATACTACTAAGAAGACCATCATTCATATTCCGAGTGTCAACTCCCGTGCATCCAGCGGTTTGGGCAAATATACGGAGGTGGATGAAATCATCAAGATTATCGGTAAGGTAGAAGAACGTGATTACAACAATGGCGGCATCTATTATGTCAGAACCAAGGACGGCAGACTGCTGAAGGTTGCCGATTTGGTAGAAGACCACGCTGAGACCCGCAACCTGGTGCAGGGATATTTGCAGAAGATAAAGAAACGTGATGATGTAGATATTATCATCGCCCTGGGTACTGCCAAGGAAGGTTTCGACTGGCAATGGTGTGAGGAATGTCTGACCATCGGCGTGCGTGGTTCGCTGACCGAAGTGGTGCAGATTATAGGAAGATGCACCCGTGATTGCGAGGGCAAGGAGACGGCTAAGTTTGTAAACATGATAGGAATGCCTGATGCCAATCAGCCTGATGTGAAGGTGGCGGTGAACGACTTTCTGAAAGCTATTACCGCTTCGCTTCTGATGGAGCAGGTGATGGCACCTAGTTGGCATTTCAAGACGGTGAAGGATGTGGATAATGATGAGGGTAATCCGTTGGATGCCCGTACCCTGGTGATTGAGGGATTGAAACCTTTGTCGAGCGAGAAGACGAAGATGATTGTAGAGGAACAATTGGATGATCTGAAGGCTTCTATCTTACAAGACGAACTGGTGGTGAAAGCCATCAGCGGAAGTACTACGGCTGAAACCATCACCAAGACGCTGATTCCGAAGGTGATTCGTGAAAAGTATCCGGATTTGAGCGAGGACGAAGTGGAAGAAGTTCGTCAGCGCCTGCTGCTTGATACCCTTGTCAAGGGTGGTGATGTGGTGGATGATAAGGGAAATCCTGTCGACTTCGATGCTTCGGCAAACGACGAAGAGAAGGAGTCGGAAGGCAATCGCCTCATCAAACTGGCAAACCGAATGATTAATATCAACCAGTTGAGCATCAATCTGATTGATTCCATCAACCCTTTCCAGCGTGCTTACGAGGTGCTGTCGAAGAATGTGGATAAGCAGACTCTGAAGATTATCCAGGACACGATGGCTGAACAGAAATTCAATATGACCATCGAACAGGCGATGATGCTGTTTAAGGGACCCTATAAGCAATGGGTGGCAGAGCATGACGGTCTGCGCCCAGACATCAACGACCCGGATCCGAAGGTAAGGGAACTGGCTGCTGCATTCCAGAAACTCAAGAACCTGAAGATTCGAAAGATGATGGGATTGGAGTATGAGCCGGAAAAGTAATTCGGGCATTTATAATTCAACATTTAACATTCAACATTTAAAAAGATGGATTGGCCAGAAGAATTATTAGAAATATTTGATGACCCCTTGTTGGCGGATGTGCGTCCGAAACCGAAGGCACCGACGCCCGATGACAGGCTGGCACAGAAATTGCTTGAAGTCAACAAGTGGGTGGCAGAGCATGGAAGCGAACCCACATCAGATGGTGGCTTGAAAGAAAAGCTGCTTGCAGCATCGCTCAAGGCTCTGCGAACCAAGGCAACGGATAGCCTCAGGCAGTATGATGAGTATCATCTGTTGGGATAGGCTATAGTTTTTCACCTTATTATATATATAGTGATATGGATATTGATAAAGAATTAGAAGATATATTCAGCGACCCTTTGATGGATGTTTCCTATCAGGAGGCAAAGCTCTTCGATGTGCCTGCTGACATGAAAGGCGTGATGGCTCAGAAGAAGGATGCGCCCGACCATGTGGCGCAAAGAAAACTATGTGAGGATTTCTCACAGTTTAAGCCGCTCTTCGAACAGGTGCATCAGGATTTGAAGACCGGGAAGCGACAGTTGCAGAGAATCTCGAAGACGACAAGCTTATTGGCTGGACGCTATTATTTTGTAGATGGTCAGATGGTTTTGTTATATGAGATTATTGAGAAGAAAAAGGGTACTAATGGTTTGCCCGATGGCAGAACCCGTTGTATCTATGAAAATGGTACGGAGTCGGATATCTATCTCCAGACGCTTCGCAAGAGTGTGGTGGCAAGTGGTTATGCCATTACCGAAACTCTGGAGGAGACGGATGCTCATTTCTTCAATCCAGAGGATGTGAAGCAGGAAGACCAGGTGACGGGTTATATCTACGTGCTTCGTTCGAAATCTGAGAATCCGGATATTCGGAATATCAAGAATCTCTATAAGATTGGTTTCTCAACGAATCGGGTGGAGGAGCGTGTGGCAAATGCCGAGCACGAGCCTACTTATCTGATGGCACCTGTAGAGATAGTAAGTACTTACAAGATCGTGAACATGCACTCTCAAAAGTTTGAGGACCTAGTGCATCAGGTGTTGCAGGCGGTAAACTTCCGTTTCAAGGTAGCTGATGATAAGGGAGAGATGCATGAGGCTACGGAATGGTACCAGGTGCCGCTGGAAATCATCGACAGTATCATTCAGAAAATCATGAATGGCACTATCATCTACTTTGCCTACAACAAGGAACAGCAATGTCTGGAGCAGCGGATAGAGAAAAAGCCATCGCAGTTAAATTTGTCGGGCTTGAAGGTTTTGACGCTGATTATCGAGAAACAGTATTTCGAGGAGATTGTATCTGGTGTGAAGACCGAGGAGTATCGTTCGTTGAAGCAGACCACGCTTAACAAATATACTTATATTGATGAGGCTGACGGCAAGCGTTATCTCCGTCGTTTTGATGCTATAAGGTTTTATGTGGGTTATCATTCGGATAGGGATAGTGCCGTGGTTCAGGTATTGGATACTACCTATGAGGATGGCTTGGTAACTTATCATCTCGGAAAGGTATTGGAGGTGATAAGGGGAAAGGAAAATAAATAAAACATAGAAATAGGGTAGGGGGATTGCAAATCCCCCGGCTTTAATAGGTCGAACCTTTTTTGACGCCGGATTGCAAATCCGTCGGAACGCCTAACGGAATACTTTCTGTTGATTTACAGGGTGCTAAGCTTAGTGACCACCTGCAAAAAATCAGAAAGAATCTTTATCCTCGAAGTGCATTATAAGTTAAATTCCATTCTTTGTCAAGAACAGCGATTTCAGCTTGTAGCTTTTCTCTATTAGCTTTTCGCTGTTCTGGAGTTAAACTCTCAACACGCTTCATTTCTTCAACAAAGCGTTCTGCGTCTTTACCATATAATATTGGCGTTTCTCTAATTGGTCTTGCCATAATTTTATCCTCCTATTAATTATATTGTTATTTATGTTGCTGCAAATATACGATTATTATTTTAATGGTGCAAGGAATACGGGAGAAAAGTTTGAAAAACAACGTATTTTTAAGCTTTTGCCCTTGCAGGGCGCATTGCTGACTACGAGTGTACCCAGGGCGCTGCCCTGGGCTAAGAGCTTTTGGACCTTCAGCCCGTTCTTGAACCACCTGCAATGTTCTATTTTATGTTCGATCTTTCGAGTATTGTGCGCATAGCCCGATAGCGAGGATCTTTTTTGATGTCTCGCTTGGGACTAACATCATATTTGCGCTCTGTTTCGTCTGCCATATCTTGGAAACGACGAGCCGCCTCACCATAGAGTGTTGGTATTGCTTTTATTGGATGAGCCATAATCCTTCTGACTTTAATTCTTCTATAAATTCTTCAAAATCTGTAGCCTTGCCTGTCCTTTCATATTCCGCTTCAATAGCTTCAATCCTAGCCACGGCTTCTTCTTCATTAGCCGGATGCCAGCCAACTGGATATCTTTTCTCCTTCATAAACTTGTGTATTTAATTTCTTCATCATATCATTCTCTCAGATAGTGTCCTTCTATCCAATTATTAGATATATGCTTTACCAATATGAGATTGTCTCTTTGTTCAAAAAATACATACCATGTTGTTTTGGGAGACGATTTGCGTCTGAAACGGGCATACTGCAGGTTGTTTCCATATCTTTCAAAATGATATAGAAACTCTTTCGGTATAGAATGGTGTTGCACATTCGGTATCTCATAGACAAAATCAAGAATCTCATCTACCATCTTTGAGGCAAAAGCATAGCTATTTTTATATCCTTCTCTTAACAGATTGTCTGCGAGATATTCAAAGTATTCTTCAGCCTCAGGAAGAATTTGTATGGTATAGTTATTACTCATATTTTTCCTTTAGCTTACTTTTGCATCTTTGTCTAAACTCTTCTATACTAATAGAACGTTTCCATTCCTCTTCAAAAGAATCGGGCTTGTTCAATATGTTTTGATCAACATACACGATTAGAGACTGGAGTATCTCTGGATTTTGGATTGTCATCACTCTGTTTACGAGAGAGTTATGCAATTCTTTAATTCTAGAAGCATTTACTGCTGGCTCTGCTGCGAAAGCAGCATCTTTCTGCTCTTCTGGCAATGTATATCTTTTCTCTTTCATAAGCTTGCGTATTTTATCTGCTGCAAAAATACGATTATTATCTGAATCATGCAAGAAAAACGGGAGAAAAGTTTTATAAAGTATCTTATAATCAAGGTTTTTGCTCTTTATTGGGCTTGGGATGGATTTTGAAAAAAAGTCACAATACCCGGCAGATGATGCTGAATATTGTGACTTTTCTTTTCTTTTTATATGAGTTTACTCGATACTCTCTTCTATCGACTTCAATACGTAGTCGAGAATCTCATCGGTGTGGCAGAGGGAGATGAAGTTGCCCTCAAACTGCGATGGACTTACGTAGATGCCACGGTCAAGCATGTTGCGGAAATAGCGGGCGAAACGCTCCTGGTCGCTCTTCTTCGTGTCCTGGAAGTTGCGCACAGGCTGGTCGTTGAAGAACATCGTGAACATGGTGCCCACGTGGTTTACCTGGATGCCCTTGCCTTCTACTATCTTCTCCAAACGGGAGAGGAAGCGGTTGCTGCGCTCTTCGAGGAGTTCGTAAACACCCGGTTCGCCCAACTGCTTCAGGGTTTCATAACCGGCTGCCATTGCTACTGGGTTACCGCTCAGGGTGCCTGCCTGATAAACAGGACCCTCAGGAGCCAGGACGCTCATGATGTCGGCTCTACCTCCGAAGGCTGCGGCAGGGAATCCGCCACCAACAATCTTTCCTACGGTAGTCATATCCGGCGTGATGCCGAATCGCTTCTGGGCACCGCCATAGGAGAGACGGAAACCGGTGATGACTTCATCGAATATCAGGATGGCGCCATGCTCCTGGGTTACCTTGCGGGTTGCCTCGATAAACTCACGGGTTGGAGGAACCACGCCCATGTTGCAGGCCACCGGTTCGATGATGAGTGCTGCTACTTTGTCGCCATTCACGGCGAAATATTTCTCCAAAGCCTCGGTATCATTGTAGGGCAGTACCACGGTGTATTGGGTGAATCCGGCTGGTACTCCGGCAGAGGATGCATTGTTGAGCTTGGCTACGGCTGATCCGGCGCTTACCAGGAGATGGTCGGCATGACCATGGTAGCAGCCCTCGAACTTGACGAGGATATCGCGACCGGTGAAGCCGCGTGCCACACGGATGGCTGACATGGTAGCCTCGGTTCCGCTGTTGACGAAGCGCAGGCGCTCCATCGATGGGAAGGATTCTCTTACCTTCTCGGCAAGAGTGGTTTCGGCGAGGGTTGGGATGCCGAAACTGCTTCCGTGGAAGATGGCATCGGATGCTGCCTGGCTCACCTTGTCGTTGTTATGACCTAGAATAAAGACGCCCCATGACATGCAGAAATCGATAAACTTGTTGTCATCGATATCGTAGATGTATGGACCCTTGGCGTCACGGACGAAGAGCGGGGTGGTTCCTACGCTCTTCAGGGCTCTTACTGGGGAATTGACTCCGCCAGGGATTATCTGTTTTGCCTGCTCGAAAGCGGCGGCTGAGTTTTTTCTTTCTTTCATGTTCTTGGTTCTTTTTTGGAGGGGGACCAGCGATGGAATCGCTGGGAACGGGGACGAGAGGGGGACTTGGTTCTCTTTCCTTTTCCTCTTTCCTCTTTTTTTCTCTTTTTCTTTATTTTATTTCGAGGTGCCAATCTGCTGCTTTTTCTATAATCTCCTTGGCATAATAGGTGATGATGTACTGGGCACCGGCACGCTTGATGGCGATGAGGCTCTCGAATGCTACACGGCTCTCATCGAGATAACCGAGCTTGGCGGCTGCCTTCAGCATCGAATACTCACCGCTTACCTGATAGGCTACCATCGGGATGTTTGGGAACTTCTCTACGCCGCGGGCTATCATGTCGAGATATGGCATCGCTGGCTTCACCATCGTCCAGTCGGCTCCTTCTTCTATATCGGCTGCAATCTCATCGAGCCCCTGGTCGTGGGTGCGGAAGTCCATCTGGTAGCTCTTTCTGTCTCCGAAACTTGGGGCTGAATCGGCTGCATCTCGGAATGGACCATAGAAGGCTGAGGCGTATTTGGCAGAATATGCCAATACCTTGCACTGCTTGTCGAGACCACCTTCGCGAAGACGGTTCTTGATGGCTTCTACCTGTCCGTCCATCATGGCTGATGGTGCTACGAAGTCGGCGCCTGCCTTGGCATGAACGTAGGCTTCCTCGGCGAGCAATGGGAGGGTGGAATCGTTATCTACATCGTGGTGATGCAGGAGTCCGCAATGACCATGACTGGTGTATTCGCAGAGGCAGACGTCGGTGAAGACGATGATGTCCTTGCCAAACTCAGCCTTGATGGCCTTCACGGCACGGGCGATGAGGGCATCATCGGCATAGGCAGCGCTGCCTCGCTCATCCTTCTGCTCATCTGGAATCACTCCGAAGAGGAGCACCTTGTTGATGCCGAGGTTCTTGATTTCCTTGATGTCCTTCAGAAGGGTATCGATGCTGAAGCGATAGATGCCTGGCATGGTGGAAATCTCCTCCTTCTGGTTCTCGCCCTCTACTACGAAGTAAGGGTAGATGAAGTCTGCGGCACTCAATGATACATCGGCATACTTGTCGCGAGTAGTCTGGTCTTTACGTAATTCTCTAAATCTTTTCATATCTATGTCGGGGGTTATTTAATGTTTAATGTTGAATGTTGAATGTTGAATTAGGCTTGCGCCCTTCTAACACTTGAATTCTTCACTTTTTACTTTTTGTTCTTCACTTTCATCACTTCTTCCAGATGCGCCTGGGTGATAGGACCACGGGTGATGAACTCGGTGTTCTCAGGCAACTTGCCATACAACTTGATGAAGTTGTCGATGGTAGAAGGCGATGTGAAGACGATGCGCTTGAAGTGGTTGAGATTCACACGGCGCGGATTCTTCGGGAGTTCATTGTTATAGACAACAGCGCTTAACACGTCGAAACCTAATTCCTGCAAAGCCAAAGGAATATCTTCTGGTGATAGGGATGAATGAGGATAGAAAACTAATCTATTTTCATACCGTGTCACGGACTCTTCTAACTCGTAATCATAATTATCAAAATCCATCTTTTCAAACAATTCAAGAGAATGCTCGTATTGTGGTCTTGCAGCATCAAGTCTTTCTTTCTCTTTTTTGAACCATTCTATCACTCCATAGCGATTGTCTTGCTCTACCTGTATGACATTTTTGACGCCAGCCTTATGTAAAGCCTCTGTCGTAGTATCACCAATGGAGATAAACACATGCTTTTCTTGCTCTTTGAATATCAAATCGTAGTCTTCAAGTGTTGCTTCAACGCCATATTGGCTTGTAAAGATATAATATAAAGCTTGACTTTCATCCCACTCACAATACTTGGTAAAACATTTTCCATCGTATTGCTTACAATAATTATCTTCGAGGATTTTCGTAAAATAACTTGGGTGATAACTAATCTCTATCAGCGGCGTATAGGTGTAATCTGCCTTGCGCTTTTCTATCGCTGGGAGTGTACCTGTATAGAGGGTTGGCTTGATATCCGATGCCTGATGATGCTTCAATCCTGCCACGTTGCCGATGAGGGCAATCAATGGGGTTGGGAGATTCTGCATCTCGCCGTTTCTCAGATTCCAAAGCGTGGTCTCGAAGGTCTGCTCATCTGGACGGCTCACGTTGTAGGTGAGGAGTGCAGGGGTGTTGAATGCCCAGCCTTCTTTGTCGATGAGTTGGGTTGCGATAGCCTGCAGCTGTTTGGCGCCCATGTAATATACCAATGTCTCTGCATCGGGAGTTACAGGCTGTGGAGTATGACCGCTGACCAGGGCAACGCTTGATGAGAAGTCGCGATGGGTGAGACTGATTTTCTGGGATGCGGCGAGGGCTGAGGCTGTGGTGATGCCAGGGATGACATTCACTTTTATCAGATTACTCTGCAGGTACTCGATTTCCTCGCTGCCATGGGCGAAGATCATCGGATCGCCACCTTTCAGACGAACTACGTTCTTGCCCTCTCGTGCTGCATCGAGCAGAAGACGGTTGATGTCTGCCTGCTCCTTGTGGTGATAGCCTGCACGCTTGCCCACGTAGATCTTCTCGGCTTTCTTATCTGCCAGATAGGAATCGTCGATGAGGTCGTCGTAGAAGATGATGTCGGCGGCATCGATGGCCTTTGCTGCCTTGATGGTAAGGAGTTCTGGGTCGCCGGGACCGAAGCCAACGAGGGATACGGAGCCTTGCTTATCGAGAATGCTCTTGGAAGCGAATGCCTGCTTCAAGGCACTTCCTTTCAATGCGGTGATGGCAAGGAAACCTTGAAGAGGATGGGTTGGGAAAGGGAGTACTTCGGCGATTTCATCCTCCATGCCGAGTCGCTTCAGGGCACAGGTAGCAACGATGGCAGCATCGTATTTGCCATCTTTTACCTGTTGAACTCTTTCTTCAATACAGCCACGTATTCCTTTGATAGTCAGGTCTGGACGTAATTCGTTTAAACCTTTCTTGCGGAGCGGACTGCTGGTTCCGATGATACTGCCGGCAGGGAGTTCTGCCAGTTTCTTGTGGTCTCTGCTTACGAGCGAATCGGTGGTGTCGAAAGCAGGGAAGAGGGCGATGACCTCAATGTCCTCGGGCAGAGGATAGGGCAGGTCTTTCGCCGAATGGATGGCGATGTCGGCATCTCCCTGACGGATGGCATCGTCAAGCTCTCTCGTAAAGATATCAGCAGGAGCTTCACCGTTCAGGAGTGAAATCTGCTGGTTCTTGTCGCCGTAAGATTCCAAGTATTTAATCTCGTAGGCGAGTTCCGGGAAGTTCTTGAAAACCTCCTCTACTTGCAGTCGGGAGAGACGACTGCCTCTTGCAATAACTCTAATCTTTTTATTCATCTTTTAAAAATGTCGGTTATGTTTATGAATAAAATTATTATGAAATATATTTCTTTCTCCTTTCCAAAGCCTCCTGCATCTCCAGAATCTCTTCTTCGATGATGGCTTCGGATTTTTCTACTTCGGCTCCTCTCACTTCGATGTTTTCACGCACCTTCTTCTCCACGTCTCTGATGTTGTAAAGCTGGACGTTGGGGAGTTCACTGAGGCGGGAATCGATGTCGCGAGGGAAGGCGAGGTCGATGGCGAGCAGGGATTTCTGCTCTGGGATGTCTTCCTTGCGGATGATGAGATGAGGGGCTGAGGTGGCGCTGATGAGGATATCGGTCTGTGCCAGGAACTCCTGCTTCTCATCCAGCGTATATACCTTGATGCCGAGCGGGTCGGCGAGGTAATGTGCCTTGATCTGGCTGCGGTTGGCGAGGAACACCATTCTGGCTCCCTTATTCTGCAGGAATTTCAGAATGTCGGCAGTCAGTTTGTTTACGCCGATAATCGTGATTCTTGCATTCCTTAAATCTACATTTCCCAAAGATTCGATAATCTCGAGGGCTGCAAGACTGTGGGATACGGCACCATGAGAAATCTCGGTTTCGTTGCGAACCCGCTTGCCAACCTGCAATGCGCTTTGGAAAAGGCGATGGAGTTCGGCGGTCAACGGGCGCTGAGCCTTGGCAGTATAGTATGCTTCCTTCACCTGTCCCTGAACGGCTCTTTCGCCAACGATGGCTGATTCCAAGCCCGATACCACACGGAAGAGATGGCGGGCTACCTCATCGGGAACTTCGCCTTCGCCGTAGTATATCTCGCTACGGTTGCACGTTTTCAGGAAGATATAAGGAACTTCCTCGTCGGGCTGGTTGCTGTTGATATGAACCTTCTGGGCGGCTCCATTTGTTTTGCTGATATGAACATTATGGGGAATTCTGTTTGTCTTATTGATATGACTTCCTTGTATTTCCAAGAGTGTATCTTGTAGAAAATCATCGAAGACTCTTTCCTGCTCCTTGATGTCGGTTCCTTCAGCGAACTGGCTTTGGTCAATCGATTTGTAATGTATCATTTTCTATCAACTCTTTTATTCTGTTTCTTACTCGGATGCTTCGTTTCACATCCCTCGAATCGCTTCCCACGGCAATGGTGAGGTTGTCGTTGCGATAGATGGCGGGCGAGATGAAGTCGCATTGTGCCGGATCATCGCAGACGCTGGTCAGAATATGCCGCTCGGCAGCGAGCTGTTTGATGTGATGGTTCAACTCATGGTCGCCTGTGCAGACGAAGAGGAGTTGAACGCCATCCAGGTCGCTCGGCTCGAAAGCCTTCTCTTTTGTTTGGAAGGGTAGTGCCTTGAGCTCATCTGTAATCTCTGGTGCCACCACCGTAGCTTGGTCGGTGAAGCGTGCGAGAATCTGAGCCTTGTGGGTCGCTACCTTCCCTCCGCCAACGATGAGTATGTTGGCGGAGACGATTTTAATCGTTATGGGAAGATAGTCCATTTAGACATAGATTGAATTTTATTTCTTTTTGATGAGGACCTTCCAGTAGTTCTCTACTTTCTCGGTAGAGAGGATGGTGTGGTCCTCGTTTTTCACGCTGCCCGGTACGTTCTCGATAGGAGCACCGTCGTCGAGGAGAATCTCCAGAATCTGTCCGCTCTGCATTGGGGTGAGAGCAATCTTCGTCTTCACGAAGTTCATCGGACACATCACGCCACGGAAATCCTTCTTCACATCAGGGGAAATTGCTTCTGGTTCTCCCGCAGATGATTTTTGTTCATTCTCGCTTGTGTCTTTTTGTCCCACAGATTTCACAGATGACACAGATTTTTGTTCATTCTCGCTTGTGTTTTTTTGTCCCACAGATTTCACAGATGACACAGATTTTTCTTCTTTCGAATTTGATTCCGCAGATTTTTCTTTTGAATCTGTGTTTTCTGTGAAATCTGTGGGACTTTGAGCAGCAGGGAGCTTGAACTGGAGCGAATCATCCATGTTCTGATAGAGATCATTCAGCAAATCGGCGAGCTCGTCGATAAGCGGTTTCTCAGCTATCAATGATTCGTTGTTTCTAGCCTTATCGGTCAGTACCTTGAACTTCTGCGGGATGATGCCGGCTGCGATGAATTCCTTCTCGAAACCATTATATACATCTTCATCAGTACGAGGGGCGAGGCCACGGGTAACGAGAAGCATTCGGTTCTCGGAAAAGACGATATCGTGGAGAAGCTTCTCTATCTTGCTGGTTGCTTGCTTGCCGTCGGATTGCAAATCCGCCGGAACGCCTTGCGGGATATTTCCCATCAATAGCTCCACTTCCTTCCGCTTCTCTCTGATGGTATCTTGGTCGATTTCGATGATGTCGAAGAGTCCGGCTGAGCACTCAGCCATACCATATTTGATGAGCGAGAATTTCTCGTCGTCGCCGAAATCGAAGAAGGTATCAGGTTCTTCTGAATACGGAGCCACCTCCTTGTATTTCGCAATCAGATCCTTCACGATGTTCACGCCTCTCTTCGCCACATACTCGTAATAATCGGTATAGTTGGCTTGTTCGGCAATCACATCACGGAGATAATCTTCAACAAATGCCGGAATCTTCTTGGCAGCGATATAACCCTGCTGCAGGTCGATCTCGTGCTTGCCCTTTACTGGAAGCCAGATGGTGTAGGCAGGATATGGATCATCACCTACACGTCCTACACGTCCGCTGAATCCTAAATCTCCCCAGGTAGCAAGTGCACAGATGTTGGTACAGCCGTTCATGCGGAGTTCGAAGTCTGGGATGGCATCGAGGTTCAGATCGCTATTAAGAAGTTGCTTGGCGATACCGTCGATGGCGCCCTTTGGCAAACAGATGCCGAGGCGGCAGGTATCGGCTCCTGTACAGCAGGTGAGGTTGGTAACCACCACAGGATAATCTATCTGATAGACGCCCAGTTTCTTGAAGAAGGCGTAGATGTTGGTGAGATATTCCTCCGGGATGTTGCGCACCTGAATCTGCTCTTTCTTGGTGAAGCGGATTACATCGTTGCCATAGTTGCCCAGGTATTCGGCTACTTCTGCGAAGAAATCCGTGGAGTTATTGCCGTGGCGCAATGGGATGTAAGCATACCAGAGGTTCTCCTTCAAGCCCTCGGCATTGGTCTGCTTGTGGGCGTAACGGTGCTTCCATGTTTCAAAATCGGTTGATGCGTTAAGTGCAGGGAAGTTGGGCTTATGGTGTTCCAATGGCAAAGTCGGAGCCTCGAAATCGATTGAACCATCTTTCTTAAGTTCCTCAAACTCTTCGAGATACAATCGTTTGGCTTCTTCTGTGCCGTATTTGTAGAACACGTATCTCATGCGCGCCTTGTGGCGGTTTCTTCTGTTTCCGTATTTATGGAACCAGTTTTTCAAAGCCTTGGCAGCACGATAGAGATCCTTCTCTGGAAGGAAGTCGAATACCTCCCAACCGGTGTGGGCATTGCTGGCTGCACTACCGGCGATGAGCACTCTGAAACCTCGCTGTCCGTCCTTGATACGTGCCTGCAGACCCAGGTCGGCGATGTAGGAGTAGTTGGCTGTAGCCACACTGATATCTATTGCCACCTTGTATTTTCTAGGCATCGTGAACGAATCTTTCTCGGCGATGAGTCGGGAGGTGAGTTCCTCTACGTAAGGATAGACATCGAATTCCTCATCGGCAGTGAGTCCGCTCCGGTCATCCACCATCATGTTTCTTACGGTGTTTCCACCGCCACCTGCGCTGGAGATGCCCACCTTTTCCAGTTTCTTCAGTGCCGGAATGGCATCTTCGATATCAACATTGTGAATCTGAATCTCCTGTCGGGTGGTAACGTGGAGATGCGAAGTGGAGAGCTGGTGACCCACAAAGGCTATCTTGGCAAGCTGCTCTGGGGTGACAAGACCGCCGGCACAGCGAAGGCGAAGCATATAGTGCTGGTTCTTGCGCTGCTCGTAGATGCCCATAGGTACACGGTTCGACTTCAACTGACCAGCCTGAATCTTGCCCGCCTTGAATTGGTCGATGAGTGACTGGGTATAATCCAAGTCTCCATTTAATGTAGAAGGTATTCTGTACATGTTCTTGTATCGTTTTATAAGTGAACTTCCTTATCCACCACCTCTCCATTTAGAACCTTAAATGAATTGAGGTGAATCTTTCCGTCGAGCAATGAGATGATGGCATAACGGATGTTTGGATCGTTAGCCAGCCGAAGGTCTTCCTGCGATGGGCGGGAAGGCGATGCCGGGTGACTGTGCCAGTTGGCGAGAATCTTCAAGCCCTTGCTTCGGGCATATTTCAGAGCCGCAAACTGGTCTTTCGGAGCAAAGGCAAAATGCTCCTCGCTATGGTCGATGTTCTCCATCCAGTAGCTTTCCGTCACCACATCATCCTTGCCTAACAGAAGTCCGCAACTCTCGATAGGTGCGTCCTTCTTAGCTTGCTCGATAATAACTTTGATTACGTCGTCGTTAATCTTCATAAGCTATAGCAAAAATAATCACTAATAAATAATCACTAAATCTTAGTGTTGTTTCAAATCGCAGGCAGCCTGCTCGTAATCGATGAGATGGTCGATAGTAGGGTGGTCGCCGCAGATTTCGCAGGATGCACGCTTCTTTACCTTGATGGTTCGGAAGTTCATCGTCTTGGCATCGAAGGTAAGCAGACGGTCGGTAAGCAGTTCGCCTACACCGAGGAAGTACTTCAAAGCCTCTGCTGCCTGAATGGTTCCGAGCATACCGGCGATGGCTCCCAAAACGCCAGCCTGACTACAGGTAGGAACTGCGCCTGCTGGAGGTGGTTCCTTGAAGAAGCAACGGTAACATGCCGTGCCTGGCAAGTGGGTAAATGTCTGGCCCTGGAATCTCAGGATGCCGCCATGCGAGAAGGCTTTGCCCAGACGTACACAGGCATCATTGATGAGGAACTTCACAGGGAAATTGTCTGTTCCGTCGATGACGAAATCCCATGGTTTGATAATTTCCTCGGCATTGTGAGAATCGAGGAAGTCGTGATAGGTGGTTACTTCCACGTCCGGATTGATGGCAATCATCTTCTCCTTGGCACTCTCCACCTTTGGAGTACCCAGGTCCTTGGTCTGATGAATCACCTGGCGCTGCAGGTTGCTGAGGTCTACCACGTCAGCATCCACGATACCGATATGTCCCACACCTGCTGCAGCGAGGTAAAGGGCAACTGGAGAGCCCAAGCCACCGGCACCTACGATGAGTACCTTGGCATTGAGAAGCTTCTCCTGACCTTCGAGTCCTACATCCTGAAGGAGGATGTGGCGGCTGTATCTCTCTATCTGTTCTTCTGTTA
>ERZ1026862.1076-NODE-1076-length-17157-cov-4.230324_pt1 | contig 17157 bp, 16 predicted proteins | sample MGYA00380161_ERZ1026862 | MGnify/ENA primary metagenome ERZ1026862 (study PRJEB33269, sample SAMEA4719797) | human gut metagenome | biome: human-associated habitat; feature: organic feature; material: feces | place: Cameroon | collected 2013-10 ... | reverse complement strand
TCCATGCGCCGCACGGCGGAGCCTGCGCGGGGGAGTTCCTCGGTTTCCTCCGTGGGCGGGTCCCCGGTCAGGGACATTCCGGGCAGCGTTACCGCTTGTCCGGTATCGGGTCTTTCAGGCAGCGGCACGGTGTACGGCTTCGCCGGGAACGCGGCGCGGCTGTCTGGTTCGAGCAGGGCAGTGTTATCCATGATGAATTCTCCAATTCAGGTATTTTACTGACGCATATTGTGTGATACGTTCCGGGTCAATACAATGTATGCGTTCCGGACAGGTTTTATGCGGCAGGAACAGAGGTGTGCCATGACAAAGGAAAATTCCGTCCTCGGCAGGGTGCTAGCAGTATCCCGGGAGGCGTATTCCGCCATCGCAAGGGGCGATGAAGAGCTGAATCAGGTCGCGCTTCTGGACGCGCTTTCCGCTGCGCTGTCGCACTACGGCAACGAGAAGAAGCCGCTGGCGAAGTGCACCCGGCAGCTGAAATCCGAGATTAAGCGCGCCGGAAAGGGATTCTACGACCGGGTGAAGCCGCAGTTCTCGATGCTGGTCCCGGTCCCGGAGTTCAACGCGGACAGGGCGGCGGAGCACATTCCTGCGATTATATACGGCAACGACAGGATATGCGCCAAGCTGGTGAGCGGCGAAACGGACAAGGCGAGGTCCATGGCGGACGCGATGAGGAGCTATCCGGGATTCCTCTACGGGGAGTTCGAGGCGCTCACGCCGGGGCAGTTCTACGACCTGGTTTTCGGGTACTACCCGAAGCTGTTTGACGAGCCGTTCATGGAAGAAATGAAGGATAAATTCAGATAAGCGAGGTAAATGACATGATCAGACATATCGTAATGTGGAAGTTCAGAGAGGGCGAGGAGGAGAACATGCTGATATTCCGCGACAGGCTCCTGGCGCTGCGCGGAAAGATCCCGGAGATTCGCTCCATGGAGGTGGGGATAAACATGAATCCCTCCGACCGCAGCTTTGACGCGGTGCTTGTCAGCGAGTTCGACAGCCTGGAGGCGCTGAAGGCGTATTCCACAAATCCGCTGCATGTGGAGGTTTCGAAGTTCTGCAAGTCTATCCGCACCGCTTCGCACAGCGTGGACTATGAGATCTGAGCCGGTTCGTGTGAAGCACGGATTCCCACCGGTGTACGACGGGAACTCCAAAGTACTGGTGCTGGGAAGCATGCCGTCGCCCAAGTCCCGGGAGCGCGGATTCTACTACATGCACCCCCAGAACCGCTTCTGGCGCATGCTGGCGGAGGTTCTCGGGGAGGAACTCCCGGCGGATATCCCCGGCAGGAGGGATATGTGCATTTCCCACGGCGTGGCGTTGTGGGACGTCCTGGCGGAGTGTACCATTTCCGGTGCCTCCGACAGCAGTATTACGGACCCGGTGCCGAATCCCCTGGAGGAGGTGTTCCGGGCGGCGGATATCCGCGCGGTGTTCACCACCGGAAAGAAGGCGCAGGCGCTGTACGAGCGTTTCTTCCCGGGGCTTCCGCCGGCGGTGTGCCTTCCGTCCACAAGCCCTGCAAACCGGACTATCTCCGAGGAGCGAATGCTCGCGGAATACCGCAGGATTGCCACGGCGCTGGAATCCCAGATATAAAAAAATCAGACGGCTCATCACCGTCTGATTTCTTTTTGCGAGTTGATCAATAGTTCTATAAGAAATTTTGCTATGAAAATGCTAGTTTCCTGTGAGAAAATACCAACCAATCCGGGCGAAATTACTCGCCTCTCATCTTTGCGAAGCAGTCGCTGCAGTATACAGGTCTGTCTTCCTTCGGCTCGAAGGGAACTCTTGCGATACCGCCACAACCAGCGCAAGTAGCCTCGTAGAAGGTTCTGCCGCTCTTGCCAGCGTTCTTCTTAGCGTCGCGGCAAGCCTTGCATCTCTGGGGCTGGTTTGTGAAGCCCTTCTCAGCGTAGAATTCCTGCTCGCCAGCGGTGAACACGAAGTCAGCTCCGCAGTCCTTGCACTTTAAAGTGATGTCTGTGTACATAGTCCATACCTCATAAAAAAATATTTGCCCTGGTCGGACTTACACCGACACCTTTGATAAACAACGCTCTGGTAATTAAGCTACCGGGTCATATATGGTCACAGCTTCGGGAAAACTGCCCTCAGCTTTGCGCGCGCCCTTGTAACGGCATTGTCCACGGATTTCACGCCAATGGACAGCCGGTCGGCGATCTCGGAATATGGCATACCGAGAATGACTCCCTCGATGCAGCTAAGCTCCAGAGGGGAGAGCAGATTCTTCATTTTACTGGTGATCTCGGCGGCGTTTTCACGGCTGATGACAAGCTCCTCGGGGGTGGGGGCGCTGTCGGGAATATCCTCGTCGTCCAGTTCGGACAGCCTGGAATTCCGCCTGTCGGCGCGGCTCACCACGTTCTTCATGCGGTTGGAAACGCACACGGAAGAGAATGCGGCGAAGCTGCCCCTCTCCGGGTCATAACCGGAAGCAGCGGCGATGAGCGCGTCAAGCCCCTCGCTCACCAACTCCTCATAATCCGCGCTGGAACTGAATTTGCCGGCGAGAGCCAGGACAAGCCCGGTATATCTCGACACGACCTCTGCCACGGCGTCGCCGTTTTTCGCGGAGGAAACACAGCCCGCAAGCTGCTCGTCAGTCATCTGTGAATAATCAGCCATAATTCGAAATTACTTTAAATGTAAAAATCCATCTGCTACGCATAATTATAGCACCTGTTTTTCTTTTTGTCAAGGAAAAATCGCAATTTTTCCAAAGTCAAGCACTTTAGATGAAAAATCATGTCGCCGTTTATGCAAAAACACTACAGTTTGTAAAGTTTTTTTCAGGCTTCCCGGGAGTACTCCGCCCTGCCTGTTCTGAACAGATTTCCGCCCACGCAGTCGATGGTCACGATCAGGGGGAACTTCTCGAAATGCAGGCGCTTTACGCTCTCGCAGCCGAGGTCCTCAAAGGCGATTACTTCGCACTCGGTGATACATTTGCAGGCGAGTGCGCCGGCGCCGCCGATCGCGCAGAAATATACCGCGCCGTTGCGCTCGATTGCGTCGCATACCGCCTGGGAGCGCTCTCCCTTGCCGATCATTGCGGAGAGTCCCATGTCAAGCAGCAGGGGAGAGTATACGTCCATTCTGCTGGAGGTGGTGGGACCGCAGGAGCCTATCGCCATGCCCTCCTTTGCCTGCGTCGGACCTGCATAGTATATCGCGGCTCCGTCCAGGTCGTAGGGCAGCGGCTCGCCGTTGTCTATGCACGCCTTTATGCGTTTGTGCGCCGCGTCCCGGGAGGTGTACACGGTGCCGGTCAGGAGTACCTTGTCGCCTGCCCGGAGGGTCTTTGCCTTTTCCTTGAGTTCGCTGGTGTTGAGTTCTATTTCCATATCTTCTGTCCTAAATCAGTTTAGTATATTGAATGCACATGGGCGGATTCGCGATCCGCCCTTTGTTATTGCACGATCAGAATCCGCTGAATCCGCCGAAATCTGAGCTCATGTCGTCATCGTCGCTGCTGCTGCCGAAGTTCCAGATGGAGGAGTCGTCGGCTGAGGGAGGAGCCACCTGCGGATCCTCTGCCGGGTCTTCCTGAACGGGGTCAGGCTCCGGCTCGTCGTAGGTCACTGCGGATCCTGCGCCGTTCGCGCTCTCCATAGCTTCGAGCTGCTTCTGGAGCGCAGCCCAGGGATCCTCGGCGGAAGCGTCGTCTTCCTCGCTGGAGTCGCTGGAATCCTCATCATCGGAGGAGGTGTTGCCGAATGCCGCTTCAGCCTCGCGCAGTGCCTTCATCAGGTCGTCCTCCTCGGAGGCGCCGGAAGCCTGTGCGGATTCCTCGTCCATGTCTATATCGGAAACATCGCTGGGCTTGACTGCCGCAGCTTCCTCCGCCGCCCGTACAGCCGCCAGCAGATCATCGTCTGCGTCCGCGCCCAGGGAGCTTGAGGGGAGGGTCTGCGCCAGCAGGTCCTTGGTGAAGTCGTGGTCGTATGCGGCTTCTGCGTGATCGGATACGTCAAGCGGAGAGATCGCGTCCACGCTCTCCTCCTGCTCGGGCTCGTCGTGCTTGTCTTCCATTGCGAAGCCAGTCATGTCGTCGTGATGATCGTTCATGCTGAACATGTCACCGCCGAAAGGATCGCTCGTTGTTTCGGGGTTGACCAGCGGAATATCCTTCTTCGCAGCTTCTGCCATCTGTCTTTCAGCGGCGGCAACTGCGTCTGCCATCTCGTTTCCGCTCCACTCGCCGTCGAACACTGCCGGGGATTCCTCTTCCTCTGCGGTGGGAGCTTCTTCGTATACAGGCTCCGGCTCTTCAGCAGGCTGCTCCGGTTCCTCTGCGGCTGCCTCGTATTCCGGCTGCTCCTCTTCGGCAGGCTCCGGCTCGGGCTGCTCTTCCTCTTCGGGAACTGCGTCGAACACGGACATGTCGGGAACCTCCGCAGGCTCCTCCGGCTGTGTGAATACCGGGGCAGGTGCTGCTACCGGCTCAGGCTCGGGGAGTGTGACTGCCGGCGCGGATTCTGTTCCCAGGATCTCCGCCGCAGACCTGTTGATGGAGTTGAACCCTGCGTTCATGGATTCGATCTGCTCGCGCAGCTGCGCCATGAATGCTTCGGTCTTTTCGGAGATCGTGTTTCTGTGCTGCTGTGCCGCTTCGATTATCTGCTGAGCCTGCTGCTTTGCGTTCTCGATTATTGCAGCGGCCTCCTCGTTTGCCTTGTCGAGCACCTCGTTGAACGCGCGGGTGGCTTCCTGGGAAACTCCCTTGCCGCTCTTGAGCATGTCGGTCATCTTTTTCTTTTCGGTGTCAAGACGCTCCTTGAGGTTGCGTATCTCTATGAGCTGTCTGGAGGTGGTGGATTTCTCCTCCTCCAGCTGGGAGGTGACCTCCTCTACCTTCTTGTCGGCTTCTTCCTGGGCTGCCTTTATTCTGCTGTCAGCCTCTTCCGCCAGCTTTTCAGCCTCGCGCGTTTTTTCGTCGTTGGCGCGCATATCCGCTTCCAGAGCGTTCATTTTCTTGCGGAGATCGCTGATGTATGTATTTACTTCGTTCTTGTCAAACCCGAAAGGGACCTGCTTGAATCCATCGCCTGCTGCCATCTGTGATTCCTCCTGAAAAATGTGAGATTACAAAACAAATTGGTTTGCAGGGCACAAATTACCAGATATGCCCTGATACACAACTGCATTACTAACTATTATTATAGCACAAAAAACTGAATTATACAAGTGTTTTAGCGAATTTTATATATACCGCGGCACGCAGTGCATATTTTTTGTGAGAATATCCAAAGTCGGGAAATTGTTTTTGTAACAATTATAGATTTTATGTGGTAATAATGACTAAACTCTTCAAAGATAGTTGTAATTTCAGAAGAACTCGTGTATAATTGATACTGTAACCGATTTGTAACATTTTGGACAAGGAAGGATTGATGTTATGCACGACAAGACTATGACTTTTTCTGTACACGACGACAGAGAAAACGAGATGAAGGAGATCCTTACTACTGTCTATGACGCACTCAAGCAGAAGGGCTACAACCCGATAAACCAGCTTGTTGGCTACATTCTCTCAGAGGATCCTACTTACATTACGACATTCAATAACGCACGCGGACTTATCCGCCACATCGACCGTGATGAACTTCTCCAGGTGCTTGTGAAGTCCTATCTGTCGGACTGAAAACGGAAAACATACGACTAACGACCCCACCCTAGCAGTGGGGCTGTTTGTTGTTATAGACAAAGGGAAAACGCTATATGACTTACACCAAGAAAATGACCGAGGGCAGCGAGCTGAAGCACATCATACTCTTCACTCTGCCGCTCTTTGCCGGAAACGTATTCCAGCAGCTCTACAACATCGTGGATTCCATCATCGTCGGGAAGTTCCTGGGGTCGGACAAACTGGCGGCGGTCGGGACTACCGGCTCGCTGACCTACCTGTTCAGCACCCTGTGCATAGGACTTTCCGTCGGCGCCGGGATACTCATTTCGCAGCGATTCGGCGCAGGAATGCACAAGGAGGTCAAGAAGCTCATCACCAATTCCGCGTATGTGATACTGGCATTCGGCGCGGTGGTGACGGTGATCTCCGTGGCGCTCGCCGGGCTGTTGATGAAGATGATGAACACCCCGGAGAACCTGCTCCAGGACGCGACCACCTACATGCGCGCGGCATGCTCCGGAACTATCTGCGTTGCCGCGTACAATTGGATAAACGCCGTAATGCGCTCGCTGGGGGATTCCCGGACGCCGCTGATATTCCTGGTGGTGGCGAGCCTGCTCAACGTGGGACTTGACCTGCTTTTCGTGGTCGGATTCGGCTGGGGAGTTGTGGGCGCGGCTTACGCCACGGTGATCTCCCAGGGAATAAGCGCCGCCGGAAGCATAATCGTGGGATTTCGCCGGAACCCGTATTTCAAGCTGACCCGTGAGGACGCGAAGCCGGTGGGCGAGGTGTGCCGCAAGTGCATTACCACCGGAATCCCGATAGCGCTCCAGAATGCGATGATCTCCGTTTCGATGATATTCCTCCAGCGTACCGCCAACGGATTCGGCGAAACCGTCATGGCGGCGTACACCGCGACAATGCGCGTGGAGCAGCTGGTGCAGCAGCCGTTCGCTTCCCTGAACGCGGCGGTTTCCACCTTTGCGGGGCAGAATATCGGCGCAGGGCTTCAGAAGCGCGTTATCCGCGGATATCACAGGAGTATGCTGGTGACCGTGGGATTTGCCCTGTTCATTATGGGGATATTCCTCTTGCTTGGCGACCAGATCGTGGGAATGTTCGTGGACGATCCGCAGGTGATCGAGATCGGCGGAAAGGCGCTGCGGCTGTCCTGCCTGTTCTACATTGCGCTGGGAACTATCCACACCACACGCGGACTCCTCAACGGCGCCGGCGACGTGGTTTACGCGATGATAAACGGCTTCGTGGAGGTCGTTGGAAGGATCGGGTTCGCAATAATCCTCGTGCACATTCCGGAAATGGGCTGGTGGGCAGTATGGACCACTACCTGCCTTACATGGGTGATAACCGCGCTTATGAGCCTTATACGCTACTGGCAGGGCAAATGGAAGGACAAGTGCAGACTTAACGCGGAAAAGGAGCCGGCGGTGTGACCTCCGGCTGGAATGGTAAGGAGAATTATATGAACGGCAAGAATTTAAAGAAGGCGGCGGTATTATCCGCTGCGGCAGTGCTGCTGACCGGCTGTCAGACGGCGGATTCCACCCACGAGCCGGATTCCAGCCGCATTGGTATCGGCGAGCTTATAGGCAGCCTGTATGTGGACGCGTATTCCTCCGCGGCGGAGTCGTCCGCGCCGGAATCCAGCTGGGATAACGCTGACGAGAGCGGCTACGATACCAGCCCGGATTATTCGGAGCCGGATCATTTCCAGGCTCCCGAGGGCGGACATCTGACTATCCTCAGCTGGACCGGAAACTCGGAAACCCGGGATATGGTGGATCATTTTATAAAGGACAATGGATACTCCGAGTCCGACATTGAGATAAAAGAGCTCGGGGATTATAGCGAAATGGCGAGGTCCGAATACCGCAACTATCTGTATGGCGACGGCGACGCTGATATCATCGTGCTGGACAACGATATTTCCGATGAGTTTTATGAGAGTCAATTATGCATGCCGCTGTCTGATATCGGTCTGTTCAAGTCCGACTTCACCCAGGCATTCAATTACACTCTGGAACTCGGGACCAACCAGAGCGGCGTATTCATGGGCGTCAGCCCGATAGCATGCCCCGGCGGATTCGTGTACCGTGCGGACCTTGCAAGAGAGTACCTCGGCGTCACAAGCCCGGAGGAAATGCAGGAACTCATCGGCAGCTGGGACGGATTCGTTGACACCGGACGAAAGCTGTATTCCGCTTCCGGTCAGAAGGTATCGCTGGCTTCCACCTACGACGGGGTATGGCAGGCGTACAAGGGCGCGGCGCTTCCCTGGGTGGACAGCGAGAGCAGGCTGAACTTCAGCTATTCCGCGGAGCACTTTTTCGATATAGTGGACAGTCTGAGATACAACGGCGGCGTTTGTGGCGCATTGCAGTGGGATATGTCGTGGTATGACAGCATTTCTGATGGGTCAGCCCTGGGAGAATTCCTCCCGACATGGGGTCTTACCGACATTGAATACTCTCAGCTTTCCCAGATGTGTGATAACGGACAATACGAAATGGCGTTCTGCAAGGGTCCCAGCGCGTATTACTGGGGCGGCACCATATTTGCCGTTGCAAATAAGTGCGACGACCCGACCCTCGCAAGGGAATTCCTCGAGTACACCTGCCTTGACGCGGATTCCATGAGAGAATACGCCGAGGAGTCGGGGGCGTTTGTCAATAACCGCGCTGTTGTCAGCAGCATGAGCTCGTATAACAGTCTGCTCGGCGGCGAGGATTACTACAAGTGGCTCGTGGAATCTGCTGACGAGGTGTCCGCCTATGGGCATACCCAGTATGATTCGGAGATAGCGTACAGCTTTATCAGCAGCGTTAAGAACTACATCGACGGCACATTCACCAGAGATGACGCGATCCGTGAATTCAAACTGAGCGTGGTGGAAAAATACCCATCGCTGTATATTGACTGATGCGTCTGCATATTTGTCCACTGAATAATCTGCCGGGACTTCCTTGTGGGAGGTCCCGGTTTTTACGCGCGGAAAGCTGTGTGGGGAAAAATACTGTCTTGATTTTGTGATACAAATATAGGATTTTGTCTACTGAAATTCCGGACGGGATATGCTACAATAATATCACCGAAATAAATCACTTCTGCGAGGTAATCATCATGCTGAACAACGTAAAGAACGGCTCTGTAAAGATACTCCCCGGCGTATTCCGCGAGAGAATGGACGTAAACCGCCGCTACCTGATGGAGCTTGACACCAACTGCCTGCTCCAGAATTTCTATCTGGAGGCTGGAATAATCCTCCCGGGACTCCAGGTCGTTGACGACCCCACCACCGCGAATATCCACTGGGGCTGGGAGGCTCCCGTGTGCCAGCTGCGCGGACACTTCCTGGGTCACTGGATAAGCGCTGCGGCAAAGCTCATCGCCTCCGACGGCGACGCTGAGCTGAAGGTCAAGATGGACAGGATAATCAGCGAGCTTGCACGCTGCCAGGAACTCAACGGCGGCGAGTGGGTAGGCTCCATTCCCGAGAAGTACTTCACACGCCTGATAAACAACCAGTACATCTGGTCGCCGCAGTACGTTATGCACAAGACCATCATGGGACTTTCCGACGCGTACATCTACACCGGCAACACCCAGGCGCTGGATATCCTGGCGCACCTCTCCGACTGGTATATCCGCTGGACCGAGCGCGCTGCTGAAACCAATCCCCACGCAGTATACGCCGGCGAGGAAGCCGGAATGCTGGAGGTATGGGCGCAGCTCTATCAGCTGACGAACGATGAGAAGTACCTCACCCTTGCGAAGCGCTACGCCGACGCCGGACTGTTCCGCAAGCTCAAGGAGGGCAGGGACAGCCTGACCAACTGCCACGCGAATGCAAGTATTCCGTTCACCCATGGCGCCGCAAGAATGTACGAGATCACCGGCGACAACGACTGGCTGGAGGTCATGAAGCTGTTCTGGAAGTTCGCAGTCACCGACCGCGGAATGTACTCCACCACCGGAATGAACGCCGGGGAGTTCTGGGTTCCTCCGCACTTACAGGGGCACTTCATCGGCAGCAACGACCAGGAATTCTGCACCGTTTACAACATGGTGCGCACTGCGTCCTTCCTGCTCAGGTACACCGGCGAGAAGCAGTACGCGGACTACATCGAGAGAGCGCTTTACAACGGATTCCTGGCGCAGCAGAACGCGGACACCGGTATGCCCACCTACTTCCTGCCGCTGGCTGCCGGAAGCCACAAGAAGTGGGGCACAAAGACCCGGGATTTCTGGTGCTGCCACGGCACCATGGTGCAGGCGCAGACCCTCTATCCGGAGATCATCTACTACACCGACAGCGAGCGGCTCATCGTGTCCCAGTATATTCCGTCCAGGTTTGAGGGCGAGGTTTCCGGGCACAGCGTGACCTTCGAGCAGACCACCGGCATGAAGTACTACAACGACCAGGCGTTCTTTGACGAGAAGGACGACGGTCAGATGTCCAGATGGCTGCTGAAGTTCAGCGTAAAGTGCGCTGACAACGCGAAGTTCACGATCTCCTTCAGAGTTCCCGAGTGGACCGTCGGCGTGCCCGAAGTCGAGCTTAACGGCGAAAAGATAACCGCCCATGTTGAGGACGGCTACATCAATATCACTGCGGACTGGAGCAACAGCACATTACAGATATTCTTCCCGTCGGAGCTCCGCATGGAGCGCCTGCCGGATATGCCGGAGCTCGGCGCGGTCGTTGACGGCCCCATCGTGCTCGCCGGACTGACCTCCGCCGACTGTGGGATCAAGGGCGCTGACAAGCTTTCCGAGCAGTTCATGCCGCAGCTGGAGCACACCTACGGCACATTCCCCTGGCGTCAGAACAGCTGGCGCACACGCAATCAGCCGCAGTCCGTCATGTTCCGTCCGCTGTACGAGATCAAGGACGAGGAATACACCGTGTATTTCACCGGAAAGGACGGGGAGTGATCACTTCACCCCCAGCGCGGCGCGGTATTGCTCCGGGGTCATTCCCTCGGCGCGTCGGAATACGCGCATGAAATACTTTTCGTCACTGAAGCCGCAGGAATATGCGGCTTCTTTTATTGTCACATTCCGGTCGGAGAGCAGGCGCTTCGCGATGTCCAGCCGGGCGCGGTTCACGCTGGCGGTGAGGGTTATTCCAGCCGCCTTGCTGTAGAGCGCCGACAGGTACTCCGGGTTGTAGTGGAACTCCTCCGCGATCATCTTCACGTTCAGCTGGCGGTGGCAGTTCAGCCGTATCCACTCGTTGATGTCCTCCACCAGCGGCGGCAGGGAGGCGCCTTTTGCCACGCTGTCGCGGTATTCCTGGGTTATCTCCATCAGGAGCAGCTGGAGCGCGCACTCCGTCATTCTGGGGGTGTAGGTTTCCCGACGTGAGTAGTTCACCAGCTGCCGGAACAGCAGGCTGATCCGCTGGGAATTCGCCCTGCCGTGCTCCGGGAGTATCAGCTCCCCGTCCGGTGCGCTTTCGCAGCAGGAGAATTCCGGCGCGGCGCTGAAATGCCCCCACAAGTAGGAAAGCTCCCCGTCGGACTGCCGCGTGCCGTAGTGCTCCGCGCCCGGGCGCAGCAGGAGCCACTCCGCAGCCCCGGCGGAGTATTCCCGGCCGTCGGTGCAGATATCCAGCCTGCCGGAAAGGACGTATATCAGCACCCAGCACTCCATGGTGCGGCGCTGGTGCAGGAATCCTCCCCGGCTGGTGATGTCGCCGCCGTTGAAGAAACGCAGCCCGGGCATTGTGTCGGAACAATAAAACATAGCAGACCCCCCTTTTCATTTATTATACAAAATACGACCGGTCAAGTCAATATCCGTATGCAACTTTTTAGCCTCGTATTCTGTATTATAGGTAAAGACCACTTCAGTGAAAGGGAGGTACACCATGAACAAGGGAACATCAGAAAAGAACCGGAAGCCGCTTTGGATAACGCTGGGAGCAGCAGCGGCGTGCCTTGGGATAGCAGGAGGTATCATAGCGATGAACATGAATTCCATCGGCGTTACCGCCGGGGCGGAGGCGGTATATCCGAAGATGGCGCACTATCCGAACGAATCCGCTCTCACATTTGAGCAGGATTACGACAGCTGGTGGAGCGACCGGAGAGCGCAGCTTGACCAGCCGGAGGGCTACGCCGACAGCCTGTGGGATTTCTACGGGGAAAGCACCCGGGAATTTCTCTCCGCCGGAGAAAACAGCGCGTATTCCCCGGTGAACCTCTACATGGCGCTGGCTATGCTTGCGGATACCTGCGACGGGGAGAGCCGCGGTCAGATACTCGACCTGCTCGGCGCGGACAGCATTGAATCCCTGCGCACCCAGGCAGGGCAGGTGTGGAACGCGAATTACTGCGACGACGGGGCGCTGACAAGCGTGCTGGCGAATTCCATCTGGCTGAGCGAGGATTCCACCTTCAACGGCGGCACGCTGTCCCGGCTGGCGCAGGATTACTACGCGTCGTCGTTTACCGGGAAGTTCGGCACGGACAAGATGAATTCCGCGATACGGGACTGGCTGAACAAACAGACCGGCGGATTCCTGAAGGACGCGGTGGGGAACGTGGCGCCGGACGCTTCCACGGTGTTCGCACTGTATTCCACGGTGTATTTCAAGGCGAGATGGGACAGCGAATTCAGCAAGTCCCGGAACACCACGGAGGTGTTCCATGCGCCGGGCGGAGATGTGGAGCGTGAATTCATGCACACTACGCTGACCTACGGTCCGTACTATTACGGCGCGGATTTCAGCGCAGTTTACCTGAACTTCAAGACCGGCTGCGGAATGTGGCTGATACTCCCGGACGAGGACAAGGACATAGGCGCCGTGCTGGATTCCGGGGAGTACCTCCAGATGATAAAGGCTCCCGGGGAGTTCACGGGGTCCAGCAGCGTGCAGGTGAAACTTGCGGTGCCGAAGTTCGACGTGTCCTCCACCTTCGACCTGAAGGACGGACTTGAGTCGATGGGCGTTACGGACATATTCAGCTTTGAGCGCGCGGATTTCTCCCCTATATCCAGCGAGGATCTCGCAGTGGGCAGGGCGAATCACTCCGTCCGGGTGCAGATCGACGAGGAGGGCTGCACGGCGGCTTCGTTCGTTGAGATGGCGGTGTGCGGTGCGGCAATGCCGCCGGAGGAGATCGTCAATATGACGCTGGACAGACCGTTTATGTTCGTCGTTGCCGGAATGGACGGTCAGCCGCTGTTCACTGGTACGGTATGTGATCCATAAAAAAGACTGCCGATAAAGGCACATCTGAGCCTTTATCGACAGTATGACCGGGCAGCCGCAAACTGCCCGGTCTTTCTATATGAAGGAGGATCAATAATTTAGAGAAACGCTGAATAGGATCAGACTAACTGCTCGCCGTTCACATACAGGTGGAATCCGTTGGCAGTAATCTGGGAGATGTCGCCGTTGAATTCAGTCACATAGCTGTCCGCAGTGAGCTCCCAGGTGGAGTCGCTGTCCATTGTCACCTTGACTGTGCCGCCCTCGCCGTCGGGATTTATCGCGCCCTTGAGGGTGGAGCCGGTCATGGTCATGTCAAGGCTGGAAATGCTGTCCACCAGGATATTGCCCTCGATGGACTGCTGCTCGGCGTTCAGTATTACATCGCCGCCGTTTGCGCCCTCGGTGCCCCAGCCCCTGGAGCTGGAGTTGCCCTCCACGCGCAGGAATGTGTCGTTGGCAAGCGTAAATTCTACGTCCTTGAGGGAGATGGTGCAGTCTGTGTTGGTGATGTAGAACATATCCCCGGAGAGCCCCGTAATGCTTCCGCCCTCGGCAGTGAAGTAAGCCTCGCCGATATCAGCGTCGCCGGACATGCTCTGATATATCATGATGGTGTGTATGTTCTCGTCGGAATCGCCGCCGTAGGTGTTTTCCATGTTTCCGGTAAGGGTGCAGTTGTTCAGGGTAACGCTGTTCTTGCCCTCTACTACAACACCCTCGCTGGAGTTCGCGGTGAGTTCCGCGTTGCTGGCGGTTATGTCAGCGGTGCAGTAGATCGCCGGGCTGCCGGTGCCGTTGGTGACGTACTTTCCGCCTTCGACGGTGACTGTTCCGCCGCCGCGGTCAGTGCGTATCGCCGCAGAGGAGTTGCCTTCGGTCTGCACGTCAAGGTTGGTGGCGATCATGGTTCCGCCGCCGGTGGTCTGGATTCCGCCGGAATTGCGCTCAGTGGTGCGTATCTTGCTGTCGGAGATGTTGACCGTTGTCCCCTCGCCGTAGCTGAATACCGCGTTGCCGTTTACCACGCCGGTGTTGAAGGTGGAGTCAGTGATTGTCACCTTTGCTCCGTTCAGCGCGAGGAATCCGGCGTTCTGACCGTAGAAGTCGCCGTCCTCGGTGTTGGAGGAATTGCCGGCATTCTTGTTGACTGTGATTCCTGTGAGGGTGGCTTCCGCGCTGTCAACTCTCAGCGCGTTCTCGTCGTCGCCGGTGGAATTATACTCGGTGTCGCTTTCGGTGGTGTTCTCGGTTATCGTGTTCGCGGAGGTTCCGTTGGTTACTTCGCCGCTGCCGCCGAATCCGCCGCCGGCATTCATGTTCTTCACAACGATGGAAGCCGCAGTTCCGTCGTCGTTCAGGGTGACCGCGAGGACGCTGCCGACTGCGATGTCGTCAATGGTGCCGTCGCTGCTTCCCTGGAGGAACTCCACGGAGATCTTGGTGTCGTCGGTGACTGTGAACGTCACGCTGCTGCCGGAGGATTCAAACGTGCTTCCGCCCATTCCGCCGGGAGCTTCGCCGTCCGGCTTGTCAGGAGCGTTCCCGGAGCCGTCGCCGGAATCCCCGGGCGCATTGCCGGAATCCTCGCCGTCGGGCTTTGCCGGAGGTTCGCCCTCGGGCTTGTCGGAGCTGTCGCCGGAATTGTCGCCGGTTCCTGCGTTGTCGCCGCTGTCGCCGGGCTTTTCGGGAGCGGAGCCGCCGTCCCCGGGCTGTCCGGGCGCGCCGCCGGAAACTATCTCGCCCTCATCGGCGGTTATGGAATTTCCGTCAACTGCGGTGACCTTTACCGTCTTGTAGACCTCAGAGGATTTCACTTCGCCTGTCCCTGCTTCGGAGGTCTGATGTGATGTGTCCGCTGAGGAAACCACTGAACTGCCGGTATCGGAGGAAGTTCCGGAATTGCTGGAGCAGCCGGTGGAAGCCGCAGCCACGACAGCTGCGCAGATCAGTGCGAAATATTTGTAGGTTTTCATAATATCACGAGCCTTTCTGTTTTGTTGGTGCTGCCGCCTCCCTGCGGCTTTCCGTTTACATACACAGTATAAGCCCCTTTTGTGATATTTCGGTGATATAAATACATGCAGAAAATGAACATGCCGGGAAATCGTACAAAAAAACAGCTGAAAAGCTTTCCACTTTTCAGCTGTATGTATTATGTCCTTTCGATGATTGCAGGAACGTCCGCCAGGGAATCCGCCTTTGCGAAGATGAGCTTTTCCAGCTCCTCGTCCGGCTGGGTGAGGTCCGGCACCATCACTGTGACGCACCCTGCCGAGGAAGCGCTGCGCACCCCGTTCGGGGAATCCTCCAGCGCCAGGCACTCGTTCGCCGGAAGTCCCAGCTGCTGCGCCGCGTAGAGGTAGATGTCCGGCTTGGGCTTGCCGCTTTCCACCATCGCCGCGCAGACTATGCGGCTGAATCTGCCCAGGAGTCCGACCTTGCCGAGGTAGTCCTCCGTGCGCTGGATATCGGTGGCGGTGGCTATCGCCGCCGGTATCCCACGGCTGTCCAGGTAGTCCAGCAGCGTGGTTATCCCGGGCTTGGTTTCAAGTCCGTGTGCCGCGATGTGCTCCTTCATGAGTTCCATGCGCCGGGAGCGTATCTTCACATAGTCGAAGTCCTCGCCGAAAATTCCCTGGAGGTAGGGTATCGCGAACTTCCGCGCAAGGCTGCGGATATTCAGCGCATGCTCGCGCTGCATGGGGAATCCGGCTTCGTTAGCTGCCTGGCACCAGTATTTCACCAGCAGCTTTTCGGTGTCCAGTATCAGTCCGTCCATGTCAAAAATTACAGCTTTTATCATATTAAGTCCTTTCGTTTGTTCCGTCAAGAATCGCAGCCATGTCCTCCGGCAGCGGCGCGGAAACCGTAATGCGCTCGCCGGATACCGGCAGGGTGAATCCCACCTCGCCGCAGTGCAGCGCCTGCCGGGAGATCGCGGTGCAGTCGCCGCCGTACATGTCGTCGCCGCATAGTGGGAATCCGATATGCGCCATGTGCACGCGTATCTGGTGGGTGCGCCCGGTTTCCAGTGTTATCCGCAGCAGCGCCCGGCGTTCTCCGGCTACTTTCCGGAAGTGCGTGACCGCCGGCTTCCCGTCCGGAGTCACGCAGCGTTCTATCACGCTGTCCCCCAGCCTGCCTATCGGCGCGTCCACGGTGTCCCCGGGGGGAGTTCCGTCCGTGATCGCGTAATACACCTTGGATATGCTCCCGGAAAGCGCCGCTGCCGCGAGCTGATTCTTCGCGCACACGCAAAGTCCGCTGGTGTTGCGGTCCAGCCGGTTTATTGGTCGGAAGGGAAGTCCCGGGTATCTTGCGGCGAACAGATTCGCCAGCGTATCGTCATGGTGCCGCTGGGACGGGTGGACCGGCATGAAGGGCGGCTTGTTGAATACCACTACGTCCTCGTCCTCGTACACTACATCGGCGGAAAGCTCCGGATTCGCCGCGACGGAGGTTTCGCCACCGTCCAGCCGGAGCGTAATGACGTCCCCGGCGTGTATTACGTCAACGGTGCGGAGTATTCCGCTGCCGCGTGTAAGTCCGCCGGAGCGTTTGAGCGCTGTCAGCACGCGCCGGGATATTCCCCGGGATTTCAGGAACACCTGCGCCTGTACGCCGTCAAATTCCGCCGGGACTGTGTAGCTTATTTCTCTCATGCTCCCTGCCATTCCTTATAATAGTGCGCCAGGATAAGGTCAGTCACTCTGCCGTAGGACTGCGTGCCGTCCTGCACGCCCTGCGCCTTTATGAATCCATCGTTGACGGCGGTGGATATTTCCTGGACGCTTCCGGAGAATCGCTCGACGAAATCATTTGTGGAAAGCAGGTCGCGCCACATTCCGGCGCTGGTGTCCTGTGCCATTTCCAGCCACAGTTCATAATCCGCGGCGTAGAGCGAGTTGGAGCAGTGCATGAATGCGGACGCATAGCCGGAATACCTGAATTCGGGGTATTCGCTGTTTGTGCAGGCAAGGTACGCCAGAAAGTTGCACTCATTCTCGAACGCTATTCCACGGGAGTGCGCGCTTTCGTGGCTGGCGGTGAAGGGTTTGCAGAAATCCGGCTCTTCGGTATTGATGTTGCATTCCGCCAGGAAAGGGAAGTACATTCCGACAATGCCGGTGTAGCTCCACAGATAGGAAAGCTGCACTGGCTTCTGGCGGCTGACGCTGGTCCACAGGAACGGGTATTCCTCCACCAGGGGGGCGTAGCCGCTGTTCGTGCGTGAAAGCTCCGT